>Ga0114934_10002749_pt1 | contig 11185 bp, 12 predicted proteins | sample 4SBtaG_2_FD_99695 | JGI IMG/M metagenome (GOLD analysis project Ga0114934, IMG submission 99695) | Deep subsurface microbial communities from Kolumbo volcano to uncover new lineages of life (NeLLi) - 4SBTROV10_white metaG | ecosystem: Environmental > Aquatic > Marine > Volcanic ...
CTTCTAAGAATCTCAAAGAAATAAATCCTGAACTAGAAAAAACTTTAGTAACAATTGAAGACAAATTAACAGAAGAAAACATTGATGACTACTTAATATACTCAGACATAATAATTGATTGCAACGATTGTCCAGAATTAAAATTGTTAATAAATGATTACTGCTTGAAAAACAACAAACCATGCGTATTCGCCAGTGTAATGGCTACAGAAGGCTTATTATTTGTTCTAGAACCAACAAAGGTTGAAGAGCGTGGTTGTTACGCTTGCATCTTTAAAGACAAGAAAAGAGTAGGAAACGCTGCTTCTCATGGTATATTAAACACCAATGTTGCTCAAGCAGCACTAATGCAAGCAACTGAAGCAATGAAGTTAGCCATGAACCTAGAACCAGAACAAGACCTATTAAGTTTTAACTCTTGGACACATGAACTAAAAAGAATTAAAGTAAAAAAGAATAAGAATTGTAAAAGTTGTAATTAAATAAGTTTTATTTCTTCTTCTTCCTATGATGTCCTGCTCTTACACTCTTCTTATGAACAGCTAATTCTTCTAAGTGATCTGGCTCCAAACTATCCCTAGACATACTAATAATAGAACTAATAAACATTATCAAAAAAACTATGTCAAACAATAAACCCCAAGTCAAACTCATATCATGAATTAAAAACACAGATACAAAAAAACCAATTATACTAACTAACATCCACTCATGTGGCAAAGGACCAGCATCCATAATTATTCACCTCTAAAAAAAATAATTCTTTATTGTGTTTAAAAATATTTCCTTGTTGAAAATATTTGTTCACTAACGCTCACTTATTGCCATGGCGACTCACCTTAACCCATAGACGAGGTTCGCTTACCACCATTTTAAGGCAATAAACATATTTTCAACTAAAACAACACATTATTTAAAATCATTTTCATTTAACAAGTAATCATTAATCTTCTTCTTAGCCTTCTCTCGTTCCTGTTGGTGCTTAACCATCATTACTTGAAGCTTATCAACAAGTATTGCTTTCAACTCACCAGATAACAACTCACCAGACTTATAATCATTATAAATCTTAACTAATTTCTCATCATCATCCTCTAAAAAAGTAAGCCATTGATAACTAACATCAACATCAGGATTACCACCGAGTCTTCTATGATCTTCAACAGTTACTTGTCCACCTGAAAAAGCGTATTTATTGATTTTCTTCTTTATAGTCTTAGCATCATCAGTGGTGAATATCGTTGCGTTATCACCAGAAGAAGAACTCATCTTACCATCAGCAATCATACCCCCTAAACCTGGCAAGAACCTACACTGAATACTAGCAGGTTTGTAATGACCAAGCTTGCCAACAACATCCCTTGACACTCTAAAATGAGGATCTTGATCAATCGCGTGAGGAATCAAACAAGGAATCTTCTTCTTATAAAGAACACTAGGTAAAAAACTAGGAACAGCCTGCATAGCAGTGTAAAAAATCGTTCCTATATTGTTCTCGTTCTTAAAACCAAAAGCAGCTTTAACAGTTGAAAAAGTTATTTTCTTAGCAACCTTGACAGCCTCTTTATACATTAAACCAGCGTGCACAGTATCAATTATTATCTTTGTTTTTTTCGGATTAAAACCAAGAGCAATAACATCAAGAATGTTTTCATAAGTGTTTTTTTGCACTTCTTCAAAAGTTAATTTTTCTTTGAACAAAAATTTTTCTTCATCAGGAAATTGAAACCACAACTCAACATCAAAAACATCCTGCAACCACTTAGTAAAAAACCAAGGAATCAAATGACCCATATGAGTGTTACCAGAAGGAGCCCTACCAGTGTAAAGAAAAAACTTGTTTCCTTTTTCATACTCATCAAGAATAAACTTTAAATCTCTATGAGCAAAGAATATTCCTCTCCTCAAAAAAGGATGAAGTTCCAAACCTTTTTTCTTAGCGTGCTTTTCTATTCTCTCCAACAAAGTCTTATCTATTTTAGAAACTCCAAATTCCTGAATTAATTTATCATAATCAACATTTCCTTTTACTTCCCAAGGATTAACAATTGTTTTTCCAGTTTTCATAGAGAATAAAACAATCAAAGGATTATATAAAGCTATCGGAGAATTTAAAAAAGCCCCATCTATTTTTATTCGCATGAAGCATCCTTTATACACAACAATAATTCTAATAACTATTTTTATTGTGTCTCAAATAGTGGGATTAACATTGGTGAATGAATCAATAAAAACAATTGAATTCAATGTAACTACTAACACAACAACCATTGCTCATGAAACAACCGCCATAGGCGACAGACCTGATTTTCAAGGTTACCAATCATTACTATACCTCATGGGGGGAGTGTTTATTGGAACAATCCTATTACTACTATTAATAAAATTTAAACAACCAAGAATATGGAAATTGTGGTTTTTCTTAGCAATTTGGTTGTCAGTAAGCGTATCATTAGGAGTTTTAATGAATAGAAACTTAGCAATTTTATTAGCAATAGTGCTGGCAATATTGAAATTATACAAACCTAATCCTTGGATTCACAACACCGCAGAAATATTGATGTACGCAGGAATAGCAATCTTATTAGTACCAATTTTTAATCCTCTATGGGCATTTATTATGTTAATAATAATTAGTATTTACGACGCCATAGCTGTTTGGCAAAGTAAACACATGATTAAGCTAGCAAAGTTTCAAACAAAAAACAAAGTTTTTGCAGGGTTAATGCTCCCAAAGAAAGAAGAGGCGATTGACAAGAATAAAATTGAGAATAAATTTGAGAATAAAACTAAAAATGAAACTAAAAATAATAAAACAAACACAAATAAAATCCTTAAAACCCCTCCTAAACCTGGTAAGACAAAAACAAGAAAAGGATCAGCTATCCTCGGAGGAGGAGATGTAGCTTTCCCACTAATATTCTCAGGAGTAATAATGGAATCATTAATAATGCAAGGATTAAGCAAAGCAGTTGCTTTGAGTTATTCATTAATAATAGTTGCAACAACAACCATGGCTCTAACTTTATTATTCCTTTACTCAAAGAAAAACAAGTTCTATCCAGCAATGCCCTTCTTAAGTGCTGGTTGTTTTATTGGTTGGGGAATAATAATGTTATTAGTTTAAAAGAATAATACTAATACTCCTCCTAAAACAAGTATTATATAAATTATTAATTCTAAAAAAGGATGAGTTTTTAAAGAGTACTCTGGCTGTCGTTCGCCCTTCAATTTAGCAGCTCTCAAAAGATTAAAAACAATATAAGTTAATAAGATTGCGTGGATTACACCAACGATATTCAAAACTTTTATGAAACTAACAAAACCAGATAAAAAAACAGTCATAGGAACTATTATTGTCATAAACCAAGCAGAATTCTTCTTGAAACCAAAATCAAGTTTAAAAGTGTCTTTTAAAACAAAACCCATAGCTACAAAACTAGTAATTATGGCTATAAGTGCAAATATTGAAAATAATAATTTGCCTCCAAAACCAATAATGTTAGAAACACCTACACTGGCTACTTCAGTAGTTACTGATCCTGAAACACCGACGACAATTGCTGAAAAAAGTAAATAAACTAAAGAAATAATTATTACTGCTATTAAGATTGCTGACTTCATATTCTTAAGACTTTTCAATTCTTCTTTAACTTCAGGAACACTTGTTGCCCCAAAAAAAGCGAATAATATTGTTGCTAAAGGAACATAAGCTTTCATGGGAATAAACCCTGAAAGATTACTAAAACTAAAATGCTTCCAAGAAAGAAAAAATATTCCAATAATAGTTAATAATAATAATATCATGAATATACTTTCAAAATCTTCAAAGAAATTTATGTTCATCAAGACAAATAAAGATAAAATTAAACCAAACAATATAGAATTATAAAAATTACTTCCACCAAACAAATCGGTGATTATTTGTCCTCCACCAATTATGTAAGCAGTAAGCGCTCCATAACCAAGAAACAATATGTCTACAAACATTAATTTACTCCAACTCTTGCCCAAATATTTTTTTACTAAAGCAGGGAATTGGTGATTATCATTTGTTCTAAGAGCCACTTCTCCAGTTGCTAAATTAAGATAAAGTGTAAGAATAGCGATTATTAACAACACAGGTATGGCTGTTAAAAAACCTGCTTGTGCTATGACATAAGGTATTCCTAATAACCCTGCACCTATGGTAAAACCCATAATGGTTGCTGCAGATTTAAAAGTCTCTTTGTGAAGCATAAAATAATTTTTTAGAATGAACGTTATTAAATGTTGTGGAAAAAAATAGTTTCAAACATTAATCTGTTAAAAAATTAATCTGTTAAAAAACGATGATCGAATACTTATCTTCAAAAAAACAAAAAAACAAGAAAACAAAACAAGAAAAAAAGAAAATATTACCTCATCTAAAGCTAACAAACTTGAAAAAAGAGTAAATATTAAAAAAGAACTTCATTAATATCGCTTATAATAGTAAAATATTACTTATAATAGTAAAAGACAATCACAAATAATCACAAATGGGGTAATTATTATGAATAATAAAAACAAAATCATATTCTTAGGAACAGCAGGCGAAGAACAAGTAGTTGCTAGACAACAAAGAAAAGCAGGAGGAATAATTTTATTACTCGAGGGATTTCAATTTCACTTAGAACCAGGACCTGGAAGCTTAGAATTAATGAAGTTAGCAAAGCTTCATCCTAGAGAAACAATAGCGCTATTAGCAACCAATAATTCTTTAATTAGAAGTAATGATGTAAATGCTGGAATTAGTGCTATGACTCTCGGAGGATTAGATAAACACGGAGTTTTCTTAGGTTCAAAATCAGTTATTGAAGGTTTGGAAAACGAACAATCAAGATTATTGCCTTTTTACAAGAATTGTGTAGAAGGATTAATGAGTTTTAACCCTAGAAACAAGATAGGAATTAATACTGTTAATATAATGCCTGTTGCTAATAAGCAACGGGATGAGACTGCAGTCGGACTTGTTTTCAACATTTCTGATAACAAGATTGGTTATACTGGAGACACTTCTTATTTTGAAGAATTATCTAAGAATTTTTCAGGAGTGAATGTTTTAATAATAAATTGTAAACACCCTAAATCAATTACTGAAAAAGGATGTATGAACATTGATGACGCTGTCAAATTAATTGAACAAGTAGAACCAAGAATAGCAATCCTAACTAGTTTTGGTTCCAAATTATTAGAGAAAGACATCTTTATGTTAGGTAGAAATTTACAAATAAAAAATAAGGTTACGACAATAGTCATGGCTAAAGATGGTTTGTCAATTAACATAGATGATTATTCTGACAAGGTTAAGCAAACAACTATCAAAGGATTTAGTTAATAGAAAATTAAAAAAAAAATTAAAAAAGTGTTATTAAAAGTTTTAAATAAAAGTTTTTAAACTAGTGAAATTAAAATTAAATTCATAGTTGACTTAATTTTGCATCTATATCGCCTAGAGCTTTTTCTAGTTTTTCCATTTCAGATAATTGTTTTGGCTTAGGCTTATTGGCTTTAACTTCTTTAATTTTTTCTAGTTCTCTATCTTCAATTACTGCTTTGGCTTTAGTTTTACCTTTTTTACCTTTACTTGCAACCCTTTCTTTTTTATGCTTAGGCAGATATGCTTGAAGTTCTTTAAGAGATTCTATAGGAACAATTTTTTGCAATTCCAAAATCAATAAATTAAGCTCTTTAATATCTTTTTTTAAAGTAATAACAACTTCTTTTTTTCTACTCTTCAACTCTAATAATAGTTGATATCTCTTTAGCATCATAATAGTTTCTTTAGTACTTTCCAAAACTCTTTTTCTGATGCCAGAGGAGTCTTCCACTTTTATGAAGTAAGACATAATTATCACCTATTTATTGAAACAATTCATTATTTATTTCAACTAACTTTGATTTTATATCATCGATGCCTGAATCCCATTCATTAATCTGTTCTGCTTCTTTTTCTCTCAAAGATTTAATCTCAGCTACAGATTTCTCAACATCTTTTAATTTACTATCAATGGTTTTTAACACTCTAGTAAGTTCTTTGAATTCTTCAATTTTTACAAATACAGGAGCTTGACTCATATTAATTCACCTCTTTAAGAATTTGTTATCAATCATCAACAAATTTTCTTGCATTGATTTTAATGTTGTTGTAAGCTTGTCATAAGATTCTTTTTCAACAATAATTGTTTCTGAGAATGATTTTAGACTAGAATTTACTTCTTTATTGGATTTTTTTAAATCTTTTACTAAAGAAATAACATTTTCATAATTATTTGCAGATACAAAAAAATCTTTTTGAAAATCAGAAACAGAAGAAGTTGATTCTTTTACAAAAGAATTAATTTCTGAATCAGTAAGTTCTTCAGCATCATTAAAAACTGGCAGAGTATTTAGTTTTCTTGATTCTTGTTCAGCATTAGTAATAACTTGTTCTTCTTCGTCTAATTCTTCTGCTTCATGAACATCCTCGTCTGTAAAATCAGGGAGGTCATCATCAATATCGTCTTCTTTAGCATCATAGTCTTCTTCAGGCATTGGTTGTTCTTGTGTTTCGGAAGTTGATGTTTCGGAAGTTGATTCTTTAAATTCTTGTTGTGATTGTGATTCTTTGTTTTGTTGTGATTCTTTGTTTTGAATAGGACTGCCAAAATCATCTTTAGGTAATTTAGGATTAGAAGTTAAAGAATTATCTAAACTAGAACTATTTAAACTAGAACTATCTAAATCAGAAGTGGAATTAAAAACATCATCATCACTATGAATCATATCATAATCATCAGCAACAGGTGGTTTAGGAATATCTGTTTGAAGATCTGTTGGCGTAGTTGACGTAATACCTTTACCAAAATCATGGTTACTTTGATCATAGTTACTTTGATTAGATTTACTTGTTAATGATTCTTCAATAGTTGGTCCTTTATCTTCAATGGTTGAACCATTAATAGTTGGTCCATTTATAGTTGGATTGCTTAATGAAGAATCTGGATTTGTTGGTGGCGTAAGCTTTTGCTTATTACCATCACCTCTTTTTAGGAAATTTAAAAATCCCATTAATAATACCCCCTTAAACAATAGCACTCATACACAGTATAAAAAGCTTTCTTACAATTTTAAAATGGTGACACTTATTTTTTAGAGGAAAAACGATTTTTTAAGCATAAGAATCTTTTTTAAAGAAAAACAAAACTAAAAACAACAACAAAACTAAAAATAAACAAATAAACAAAAAAGAATAATTGTTTTTTGAATAAAGTTTTTTTGAATGAAAATATTTTGAATAAAAATTACTATTATTAATATTAAACATATTAAACATTGAAGAATTAAAAGTTGAAGAATCAAACATTAAAGAAGAATTTTTTCCTACAAAAACAACTTTCGAAGTGATCAAAGAATCATTAACAATATTCCCTGCCCCCTTAACATTACTAACACTATTAAATTTATTAATTTTTAATCCAGAACCATCAACAAAATTTGAATCTCCAACACTCAAATTGTTTGAGGAAAAATTATTTATTTCATCAAATGATTTGATGACGATTATTGAAGAATTCTCCACAAACAAATATAATTCCTTAACATCAACTATTTTTTTATCTGAAGACCTTAACAATAATAATAAAGAATTAATTCCTCTGTATATGTGAGTTGAAAACTTGTGAATAGAAACATTATTTGTAATAGGAAATGATTCTAAGTAATCTTTTGAATAAAGTGTTAAATAATAGTTATTAAGAGAAGAATCTTTATTATTTAAAGAATCATTTGTTATTGAAACTTTATTTGGTAAAACTAATTTATTTGGTAAAACTATGTTCGCATAAAGATTTATCTCTTGACCATCATCAACAAATTTTCTATTTCTAGTATAAAAAGATTTTATTTCAGGAACAACATTTTCTTTTTCAACAACAGTTAAATTGGTTTCTTTAACGCTCTTTCTGGATAACCAAATATTTTGTTTAACAACTTGATCCAAACCTTCAATTACCAAAAAATATTTTCCTTCCTCAAAAGAAGCAGTATCTTTTAACAACAAATAACTAGTAAAAGAACTCTCTGTAAATTTTTTATTCACATTATTACTACTAACAAAACTAACTTTAGAACCATCTTTATCCATAACAAATAATTTTATAGAACTCTTTCTAGAATCCCCTTTGTAAACATAAAATTTTACTCTCAAAGGAGAACCAAAATAATGCGCATTACCATAAATTTTTTCTAAACGAATGATTGATTCATCGCCCAAAGAAGAAAGAGAAGAAGCAGAATTATTAATGTTATCATTATTGTTATCGTTATTATTAGAATCAGAATTGCTAGAAGAACTAGAAGAACAAAATGAATCAAGTGAAGGATCATAATTCCTATTTAAAACTAATAACAATTTTTTATTCGAAACTGCCCTCTCAGAATTATTACAAGCTACGAATAACAATTCGTTTTCAACATAATAAGCTTCTAGTCTAGAATTTATTTTAGGAGTAAAAACTTTATCATTATCATTCTCAGTGGTTTTCAACCTCAACAAATCCCCAAAAACATCTTTGACTCTGTACTCAATTATGTAAGGATATTTCTCATCAGAAATAATGTTTTTTATCTTAATTTGTTCAGAATTGTTAACAATAAACTTAGAAATTTCCAAGTCTAAAGAAACATTACAAGGAATTTTAGAAGAATCAATAGCAGTAAAATTAAAACAAGCAAAATCGTTGGCTTTATCATAATCATTATTTAAATCCCCATTATAAAAAGATTCGACTATTCTTCCACAAAGAGTATAATTTCCTTCTCTAGAAAGTTGAAATTCCCCTGTTCCAGAAGTCTTATAAGAATTCATTCCTTTAAGCTGAAAAGAAGAATTTAAAATAACAACTCCGGAATTATTGTATATCCAATAGATAACTTTTACTTCTAGATTTTCTTTTTCACCAGAAACATGATCAAGATTTTTTATTTTAAATAAATCATCATACAACAAATTGATATAAGTGATTTCAGGAATCCTTGTATCTAAAGACAATTCATAACTAATAGAAAAATTGTTAGTGGTGTTTTGTGAAGAGTTTGAAGAAGAATTAAAAGAAGAATTAAAGTCAGCAAAAGAATCAACCGAAGAAGAAGATAAAGAAGAGTTTGAAGAAGAAATGGATAAAGAAGAAAAAGAAAAAAAGAAGATGAAAAAGAAAAGAAATAATAAGAAAAAAAACAGTTTCGAAACAAAATTAATATCAAAAGCACTAAAAACACTAAAAGCACTATTAAAAAACAACTTGTTTGATTTCATGGAATCTAATTATAAAAAGAACTTCTTAATAAACCAATCCTGAGAAAAAACGGACAATAAACAAAAAATCTAAATTAAATTCGAAATATTTGAAAACCTTTTTATTCTAGCGATTAATAAACAACAAACATGGAAAAAAAAGTAAGAGATTTTTTCAAAATAATGCTTCCTCTAATCAAAAGAAGAAAAGCCTATAACTTAATGAAAGAATACTTATCTAAAAGAGAAGCAAAAGACCTAAAATACTTCTTCAAAATAAATGCACTAGGGGTTTACTACAAACAATACTCTTTCCATAACTACGTCGAGTGGCCACAAACAATCGTTGCAAAAGAAGATTCAGAACTAAAAAAATTTTCAGAAAAGATCAATAAAAAAATAGAAAACCAAATCGTATCAAGATATTACAATAAAATAGCAAAACAAAATCCTATTGACAAGATAGCAAAATTAATAGCCCCAAACATAATAGGTTATGATTTAGTAAAAAAAGCTGTGGCTGCACAATTATTCTCAAAAGAATCAATTCACATCCTACTGCTTGGGGATCCTGGAACAGGAAAAACAGATATTTTGAGATCGACAACAGAGTTAAGCCCCATTAGTAGTTTCGGATTAGGATCTGGGACAACAGGCGCAGGATTAACAGTTGTAAAAAATCCAAATTATAAAAAATTAAAGAGAAAAATTAAAGAGAAAAAAAATGAAAAGAGAAAAAATGAAAAGAATAAAAATAATAAACAAGAAACAACAACTAAAGATGAGCCTGTTGAAGAAATAGAACCAGAATTCTTATTAGGATTATTACCACAAGCAAACAACGGATTATGCTGTATAGACGAACTGAACCTGATGCAAACAAAAGACAAAGCAGGATTATATAGTGCGATGGAAAAAGGATTCATCACTTACGACAAAGGAGGAAAACACAAAAGTTTTGAAGCAAAAATAAAAGTCTTAGCAACAGCCAACCCTACAAACGACAGATTCATCGGCAACGACATAAAATTCTTAAAAACACAATTACCATTCAAAGAAGCATTACTTAGCAGGTTTCACTTATTATTCATCTTTAGAAAAGCTTCAGAAGAAGAACTAATAGAAATAACTAAAAAAATAGTTAATAATAAATTTCAAAAAAGAACAAATGACAAAGAATTTGTTAAAGAATTTGTAAAACACGCCTCAATGTTAAATGTTAATCTACCAACAAAATTAGAACCAATGGTTGTTAATTTCATAGAAGATCTAAAAAAAGAAGAAAAAAAGTTTTTTATGGAAATAAGTCCTAGAACTGTGATAGGAATTATAAGATTGGCAAAAGCATTCTCGAGAGCAAGACTCAGTAGAATAGTTAGTCAAGACGACTTAGAAGAAGCTATGAAACTGATGAAAGAAACAATGAGACAAGATTACAAAAGAAAAAAGAAATAAAAATGATAAGGAATAATAAATAAAAACATTTAATTTTTTTAACTTATGCTTTCTTGTGTGGTCTGAATGAAGCTACTGTGTCTATTAAGTCAACATGACCAAGCATTAAAGCTCTGCAACAATATCTTTCTAAACCAAGATCATCAAGAACCTTCTTAGTATTCTCTCCCTTATTAGTTCTTTCATCAAACTCTTTTCTTAAGTGTGCAATTGGTTTGCCGCATGTGAAACATCTTATCGGAATAATCATTTTATCACCATTAAAATCAATATTTTAAAAATGTTTAGCTAGTAAAAAATTCAAAGCTCAGAAATCATCTGTAGCTCTTTTGTCGGTTGCGAACGAAGTGAACGCAATCTAAAAAATCGGATCAACGAAACGATTTTTGTCGGTTGCGAACGAAGTGAACGCAATCTAAAAAATCGGATCAACGA
>Ga0114934_10002751_pt1 | contig 11180 bp, 10 predicted proteins | sample 4SBtaG_2_FD_99695 | JGI IMG/M metagenome (GOLD analysis project Ga0114934, IMG submission 99695) | Deep subsurface microbial communities from Kolumbo volcano to uncover new lineages of life (NeLLi) - 4SBTROV10_white metaG | ecosystem: Environmental > Aquatic > Marine > Volcanic ...
AGAGACAATAATGCTAAAAATCAATTTTTAAATAAATTTAAAAATTATGAAATCTGCCACCAATAAAGGGAATAAGGAATATGTCAAATTATTTGAGTTGAGTATTGCTTTTATTTCATTTTTTATAATTCTAATTTTTGTAAAAACTCCTGATAAAAATCCACTAATTACGAATATGATTGCCATTGCGGTGTTGATGGCAATTTTATGGCTAACTGAAGCTCTACCTTTATCTGTTACGGCGTTATTGCCCGTGGTGCTGTATCCAATGTTCGGAATTATGAATGGCAAAGAAGTATCTGCAACATATTTTAATCACATAATTTTTCTTTTTATTGGTGGTTTTATAGTTGCTTTGGCAATGGAAAAATGGAATTTACACAAACGAATTGCTCTTCGTATTTTGCTATGGATGAAAATTCGTGCTGGCAATATTCTTTTTGGTTTTATGTTTGCGTCTTTTTTTCTGTCTATGTGGATTTCGAATACTGCAACCACAATGATGATGATACCCATTGTTTTGTCAATAATAAATAGATTTGGCGAAGAAATGGACCAAGAATCGCATAAAAGATATACCATTGCTCTTTTGTTAGGTGTTGCATATAGTGCTTCTGTGGGTGGAATAGCAACATTGATAGGAACTCCGCCGAATATAGTTTTTTCACAAATTTATTCTATTACATTTCCTGATGCTCCTGAAATTTCATTTGCACAATGGATGATTTTTGCCTTGCCTCTTGCTTTGACTATGTTTGCAATAATTTGGGGCATTCTTTATATTTTATATGTTCCTAAAAAAGCATTGAATGATAAGCTGAAAGAAAAACTGCGAAAACAATACAATGAACTTGGTAAAATTTCATTTGAAGAAATCGTTGTACTCATAGCATTTATCATACTTGCATTGTTATGGCTCTTTAGAAGCGGAATTGATATTGATTTTGGCAAAAATATTAATTTAAATATTCCCGGTTGGGCAAGTCTTTTTGCACATCCCGAATATTTCAATGATGGCACAGCTGCTATTCTTATTAGTTTGTTGCTATTTGTAATACCTTCAAAAAACAAAAAAAATGACACTATAATAGATAAAGATACTGCAATGAAATTGCCGTGGAACATTGTATTGCTTTTTGGGGGCGGGTTTGCACTTGCAAAAGGTTTTGTTGAATCAGGATTATCTCTTTATATAGCCAATAGTTTTTCTTCTCTTACACAAATAAAGCCAATATTTTTAGTATTTGCAATTGCTTTTTTCTTGTCTTTATTAACAGAGTTTACTTCTAATACTGCAACTGCTCAAATGGCTTTACCTTTGCTTGCAGCTATTTCTGTCAGTGCCAAAATAAATCCTTTGTTGATTATGATACCTGCTACTGTTGCAACATCTCTCGCTTTTATAATGCCTGTTGCTACACCTCCTAATGTTATTGTTTTTGGAACCGGTAAACTTCGGATTTTAGATATGGCTAAACCGGGAATTATTATCGATATACTCGGTGTTTTGGTTGTTACTGCTGTAATGTTTTTGTTAGTAATTGCTCTTTTTAAAATTGAACCGCATGTGTTGCCTGATTGGGCATTAAATGCAAATTTTAAATAATGAAAATATGAAAATTTTTGTAATTTTTTATGGCAATTCCGCAAGAAAATATGCTTCTGCACTTGTTTTTTAGAGGGGAAAATGTAGATTTAGTTTAAAAACTTTGCGGTTAAATAAATAGTCACGAATGCACGAATTAGGAGTATAACGTATTTATAATCAGGGCGTTGTGTTGAATAATCTTAAAAAAACTTAAATCTTAATACATAAATGATTTTTTTTATATAAAATTGTGATAAATTTGTAACTCAAATTCAACACAAAAAGTAATATTATGAAGGTTAAAATTTTTCAGTTTACTTTTATTTTTGTAAGTTTATTTCTATCGATTAAATCTTTTTCTCAAAATACAGTTAAAGGCTATGTAATAGATAAAGAAACTTATCAACCTATAGAGAATGTTACTATTCATTTCTTGAATCAAAGTAGGCATGTGCATTCTGATAAAAATGGTTATTTTTTTATTGGAGGTGTTCAAAAAGGAGATACACTTGAGTTTGATTGTCTGACCTACCAGAAAGGGCTGTTTGTTTCTAATGGTTCAGATACAACTATAAAGGTTTTCCTTTCAAAGGGAGTATATCAGATTGGTGAAATAACTATATCGTCGCAGTTAAAACAGATTAATTCTATTTCATCTATTGATTTGGCTGTGAAACCTGTAAATACGTCACAGGAAGTTCTTAGGGAAGTTCCAGGGCTTTTTATAGCTCAGCATCAGGGAGGCGGAAAAGCAGAACAGATTTTTTTACGGGGTGTGGATAATGACCACGGAACAGATATTTGTATTACAGCAGATGGACTTCCTGTAAATCTTGTATCGCATGCACACGGACAAGGCTATGCCGATTGCCATTTTATTATTCCAGAAACCATAAAAAAAATAGATTTTGGAAAAGGACCTTATTATACTGATAAAGGAGATTTTAATACAACTGGCTATGTAAATTATGAGACTTTTGACAGGCTGGATAAAAATATAGTGTCTTTGGAAGTAGGACAATTCAACACTATTAGAGCAGTCGGTCTATACAATTTAATGGACTCGCCAACGCAAAGTGCTTATGTTGCTACGGAATATTTTTTGTCGGATGGACCATTTGTAAAACCACAGAATTTTCATCGTATTAATTTGTTCGGAAAATATCATGCTCTCATTGACACAAAAAATCTCGTGACTCTGACTGTTTCAAATTTTAACAGTAAATGGGATGCTTCGGGACAGATACCTGAACGAGCTGTGAAGGAAGGTATTAGTAGGTTTGGCACCATTGACAGTTCTGAATGCGGAGAAACAGGCAGAACAAATATTTCGATGAAACACACTTATCTTATAGACGACAAAAGTAATATTGAAAATTTTGTTTATTTTTCAAAATATGATTTTAAACTTTATTCAGATTTTACCTTTTTTTTTAATGATTCTATAAACGGAGACCTTATCCGGCAAAAGGAAAATAGGACAATTTATGGCTATTCCAGCGTTTTCAATGACAGAATAAATTTAGGTAGTGTTCGTATGAACCTCTGTGCTGGTATTGGCGGGCGTTTCGATAATATCTACAATGATGAATTATCACATACCAAAGGCTATGAGATTACATTGGAACAAAAATCATTAGGTGATGTTTTTGAGGCTAATGAATTTGCATTTACAGATTTAAAATTTGAAATCAATAAGTGGACAATCAACACAGGTTGTAGGGTTGATTATTTTAAGTTTAATTACAATGATAAATTGGTAGAAAATAATCAATTGACACAATCAGTTCAAAAAAGCATTATTTCACCAAAATTGAATATACTCTATTCTCCCAATAATCAGTGGCAATTTTATTTGAAAACAGGTAAAGGCTTTCATTCCAATGATGCAAGGGTAGTGGTTGCAGAAAATGGTTTCAAGACATTGCCGGCAGTCTATGGAGCTGATTTGGGTTTTATTTCAAAGAATTTTAATAAGATTATTTTGAATGCTGCTATCTGGTATTTGTATATGCAACAGGAATTTGTTTATTCCGGAGATGAGGCTGTAGTTGAGCCTAATGGACAGACTGAACGCTATGGAGCTGATTTTAGTTTTAGGTTTGAAGTGACTCCAAAGATATATACTTTGGCAGATGTCAATTATGCACATCCCCGATTTTTGGATTTACCTGAAGGGCAAAATTACGTGCCTTTAGCACCTGTTTTGACATCCATTGGTGGTATTTTCTTCAAAGATTTTAAACGATTTTCAGGAGGAATAAATTATAGATATATGAGTGATCGTCCTGCGATCGAAGATAACTCATTTCAGGCTAAGGGTTATTTTGTTACAGATGCTATGCTTGATTATCATATTAAAAATTTCTCTGTAGGTTTTAATATAGAAAATTTGTTTAATACGCAGTGGAGAGAAGCTCAATTTCTTACTGAAACAAGATTAAAGAACGAAGCAAGCCCAGTGACTGATATTTGCTATACTCCCGGAACACCGTTTTTTATGAAAGTCAAGATTGAAGTAAGTTTTTAAATGCTGAATTCAAGTGAAAAAATTTTTACGTTTAATATCTTGATGATGGTTTAGACATTGTGTAAAATCCATATTATTTGCAATTTTTTCATTTTTATTGAGAAAAAGTCTCTGTTAATTTGATTTTTATGCAAATTTCACAAGAATTTGTGGATTATGAAATTATGCTATTACTAAAATAAAAGCCACGAATGCATGAATGTTTTCACTTTGTGCTTCTTTGTGTTCTTTGTGGTTAAAAGAATGCCACTAATACTCAAATTTACACGAACTGTAACTGTAAAAAAACTTAGTCAAAAAAAAACAAAGTAGGTATAGACACGGTTTTGTCAACTATGATTATAAACAATCTTCTTCCACTCGTCCATTTTCTGCATATCCACTCCTATTCCACCGCAAACAATTACAACAACGGTTTCGGCATTTTTTAATACTTCATTCTGGTCATAAACAACAGACAATGAAGCACCACACGCAGGCTCAACAAGAAAACGATGATGATTTGCAAAGTTCTCACAAGCTACAATGGTCTGCTTATCGGAAACAAGCACAGATTTTATTTCATGCTTCTTGTTCCATTCCAAAGTCTGAGCAGAAACTGTTTTTGCACCAAGACTTTTTGCTATGCTATCTATTTTGTCAAGAGTGATGAGTTTGCCGGCTTTCTGTGCTTCATGAAACGAAGCAGCACCATAGGTTTCAGTAGCAATTACAGTAACATCCTGCCAATTATTTCGGTGCAATCCTTCAACAACACCGCATAACAACCCCCCACCGCCAACTGAAAGTATTATTGCATCAGGCTTGTCTATTTCTTCTGCAATTTCGTCAATCATACTTGCGTGACCTTGCCATATCAGAGGGTGGTCGAATGGCGAAATGTACAAACCATTGACTTTGTCGGCAAAAGCACGTGCAAATTTGTCGGTTTCATCCCAAACCTCTCCTTTTACTAAAACTTCGGCTTCCAGTTGTTTGATTTTGTCGATTGTATCCTGCGGAGTTGTTGTTGGAACAAAAACCGTAGTTTTCACACCAAGCATTTTACCCGCATAAGCAGCGGCAAAACCAGCATTACCACCTGATGAGGATACAAATTCTGATTTACCTTCTTCAACAGCTCTTTGGCATAATAACCCGATTCCACGTATTTTGAAAGAGAATGAAGGTTGTGTATTTTCAAGCTTAAGGTATATTTTTTTCCCAGTAAGTTTACTTAACACAGCAGACTCAAGCAAAGGAGTTTTGATATGTAATTTTTTCATAAATAATTTTCTTCTTACAAAATTAAAAACTTTTCTTACAAAATTCTAAAATATTTTGTTCAATAAACAAAATATTTTTCAAATTATTCTTTACAAATTACATTTTTTTATATTTGCATAAAATAATGAAAAATGAAAGATACTTGGATGGAAATCATAAAATTCTCTGTACCAGCACTATTAGTATTAGCGGCTGCGTACATTGTAATGAAGAATTTTATGGAATCACAAATGAATAATTCAAAAGCAAATTTGAAAATTGCAAATGCAAAAATCATAACACCTTTGAGATTACAAGCCTATGAACGTTTGGTTTTATTTATGGAAAGAATAACACCGGAAAATTTACTTGTAAGAGTTTATACACCGGGAATGACAAGCCAACAGTTTCATATTGAATTACTTAAAATCATCAGAAATGAATTTGAACATAATATGTCGCAACAGTTGTATGTTAGTGACGAAGCTTGGGAAACAATTAAATCAGCTAAAGAATCAGTTCTTAGATTGATAAATACAATTGCTTCAAGCGAAAAAGGACGTGAAAGTGCACAAGAATTCAGCAGATTGGCTTTGGAAGCATACAATAATGTTGATTCTAACCCTACTGAAAATGCAATACTTTTACTAAAAAAAGAAATCAATGATCAAATATTCTAAAGCTTTATGATAAAAAACATTTTTATATTAACACTGATTTCTACATTCTTTTTATCAGCTTGTCACAATGATGAACAAACAAATAGTAATACTATAAACCCAAAGATTGTACAACCTGTCAAAAAGATGACCACACATTCAGATACAGCATTCTATTCAATGGGTATAACCATAGGAAATCAAATAAAAAAATACGGAATTCAGGATATCGACTATGATTTACTTTTTGCAGGTATTCAGGATGCATTGGAAAATAATTCCAACGAACTATCAATAAATCCCGAAGTAGCAAAAAAAATAGCCAGTTGGTATGTTAATAATTCTGTCTCAAGGCAAATCAATGAATACAATTATGTTAGTTCAAATTTTTTAGAAGAAAACAAAACAAAACCCGGTATTGTTGAGACCCCAGAAGGAATTCAATACAAAATAATAAAATCTGGTTCAAAAAAAAAGCCGAATGTTAATAACAAAGTAGAAATTTCATATTATGGCAAACTTACTGACGGAACAATATTTTCAGGCTCAGGTAATCAAAATGTATCTTTCTACATCAAAAATTCAATTCCCGGATGGAAAATAATCCTGCCAATGATGAGTGAAGGCTCAGAATGGGAAATTTATTTACCCCCAGATTATGCTTTTGGAAGCAAAGGAACTCCAACTGTTCCGCCAAATTCGGTTGTAATATATAGAATCAAATTAGTAAAAATTTTTAACTAATAAATTAATTTTATAACTTTGTAAAAAAATTAAATATGGCACTAGAATTAGAAGGAAAAATAATACAAAAATACCCAGAAGCAAGTGGTGTAAGTCAAAAAGGAAATGCTTGGCGTAAACAGCTTTTTGTAGTTGAAACTCAAGAACAGTATCCCAAAAAAGTAGCTTTTAACGTTTGGAATGATAATGTAGATGCATTAAAAAACATTTCACCCGGTGATGTAGTAAAAATTAATTTCCGTGCCGAATCTAGAGAATTCAACGATAAATGGTATACAGATTTAACTGTTTGGAAAATCGTAAAAGTCGTAGAAGAAGTTGTGACAAGCCAAGGAGGAAAAACAACCCAAGCAGAACCACAAAAAGTAGATAATGATACTATTTACGAAGATGATGAAGATAATCCATTCAAAGATGATAATACAACAGACATATCTAAAGATAGCGAAGAAGAAGAAGGAGATTTACCATTCTAACAATCAACATAAAAAATTTTTAAAGACCTCATTTATAGGTCTTTTTTTTTTGTTTAAAACAAATATTCTTTAATTATTTGAAGTATCCGCAAAACACCAAACTTACTGAATATCAATTTTCAATTATAAATTATCAATTATCAATTATCAATTGTAAATTGTAAATTATAAATTGTCAAAAGACCAAATAGCTTGTATCATTCTCATTCAAAGCAGGTTTCAGAAAATTTTTCACAAAATACACAACCCCGGGAGTATTCAAATGATGATGATCATAATAAAAATGCGGATCATTTATAGCCAATGCAAAATCATAGTAATGAGTGCCATATTTCTTATGCATTCTTTGCATTAAAGAAACAACATCATTATGATATGGCCAATGTCCAAATAAAGTAGGAGTAGTAATGAAAATAACAGTAGTGCCGTGAGCTTGAGCAGTTTTAATAATTTGTTCAATAACAATTTCATTATGAACAAATGAAGGAGTATCAATCCCATTAGGGTATGCAGCTTTAAATCCTTCCTTTATAGCTTGATGATTTATAGAATCAAGGTAATAAAACTTCCCTGTATCCTGCAATGGCTTTGTTTTAAGCCAGCTAAAGCTAAGTTTTGATCGCAAATAATAAAACAATTTCAATGGCTTATTTTGCCCATACTTAAAAATTGCATATTTATAAAAAAAATCTATTTTGAAAGGCTCATCAACAAATGCATTTGATATCAAATTATTATTCTTATTATAAAGCATTTGAGAAAAAATATTTAAAATTAGAGTATCAGCAGTTACACCTTTATCATAAAAATACTGAAGGTAAAACAAATTCTCATTCAATCCGCCAAGTGACCCACTCCTTCCAATATTTAGAATCTTTTTATTCAAAATATTTTCTACTCTTTTATGATTTTGATGTCTCGAAAAATTACGTGAATGAGAATTTCCATCAAAAATCAAGTCATAATGTGTGTTGGGTTTTAATATTAGTAAATTGCTTTCAGTATTCCAATTACCAAAAGTTCTTTTTTCAACTTTTATTGAGAATAATATTACTAAAATTATAATTACAAAAACTAGAATCGCACTAAATAGCGATATTTTTGCCACAAATTTTTTCATTTTCTTATTTTTTTTAAAAAGCAAAATATATAAACTCTACTCTGGCAAAATTACCATAAACAATAATTAGTAAACAAACAATTATATATACAGACCATCTTAGGAATTTGGGTGTATTTGAAGAAAAATCAAGACCAAATTGTTTTCGTCTTTGTAACCATTCAAAAAGTATTAGAATACCAAACATTACAACCAAAACAGGCTGAGAGATTACATGACGAATTTCATAAGTATTTTTGAGTGACATATAAGTGAAAATATTTTTTGAAAAAAGAAGTTTCAAATAGTCAAAAGCCTTGCCAATAGTTTCAGATCTAAAAAACACCCAAGCAATTACTGTCAGAAAAAAAGTAATTCCTATTTGCATAAACTCTTTTATGGATGGCAAAAACTTATCTTTTGCAACAATATCAATATTTTTCCTATTCTTTTTTGCTAATTGTAAAGGCAGAAAATAAGCTGCATTCAAAGCACCCCAAACAATAAAAGTCCAATTGGCACCGTGCCAAAAACCACTCACCAGAAAGATAACAAATGTGTTTCTAATAGCTTTCCATTTTCCTACCCTGCTACCTCCAAGCGGTATATAAACATAATCTTTGAACCACGAAGACAAAGATATATGCCAACGCCTCCAAAATTCAGCAATGTCTCTTGAAAAATAAGGATATGCAAAATTTCGCATCAAAGTAAAATTGAACAATTTGGCCGTTCCGATTGCAATATCAGAGTAACCTGAAAAATCTCCATATATTTGAAAAGCAAAAAGGACTGCTCCCCATAGCAGAGTTAATCCGTGATAATGCGTATAATTTGAAAATATCTCGTTTACGTATACAGCAGCATTATCTGCAATGACAATCTTTTTGAAAAAGCCCCAAAGTATTTGTCTCATCCCATCTGCCGCCTGAGCATAATCAAATTTTTTTGGCTCAAAAAACTGAGGAAGCAGATTCTTTGCTCTTTCGATAGGACCAGCAACTAACTGAGGAAAAAAGCTCACATACGCAAAAAATGCAAAAATATCCTTCGTTGGTTTCATTTTTCGTCTATACACGTCAATGCTATAACTCATTGTTTGAAAGGTATAAAAACTAATTCCTACTGGCAGAATTACATTCAAAACAGGTTTACTAAATTGCTTTCCAAAAAAAGTAAAGGCTTCGTAAAAATTGTCAATAAAAAAATTGAAGTATTTGAAAAAACCTAAAAATCCAAGGTTTACAAAAATACTAATCAATAAAAAAACTTTACGTTTCTTCTCATTATTATCATTCTTTTGAAGATTTATTCCAACAAAATAGTCTACAAATGAACTGATTATTATTAATGACAAAAAACGCCAATCCCACCAGCCATAGAAAATATAACTAACGACCAATAAAAAAATGTTTCGTACTTTTATATTTTTATTAAAAACTGTCCAATAAAGAATAAAAACAATAGGCAGAAATATTGCAAATTCTATCGAATTAAAAAGCATACTAAAAATTTTGGGCAAAAATAGTTTTTTTCTATAAAAAATTGTTTTATTAAATTTGTAAAAAAAAATGAGGAAGTTTTATATAATATCTTTCGTATTTACAATTGTTCTAACATCTTGCGGCGGAAATAATATTAAAAAAATAAAGGGACAATGGTATATGTCTTCATTTGAGAGCAATCAAAATGTTCAAAACCAAGATGATTTTCAAAAAACTATTAACCAGATTATACGAACAACAAGTATTAATTTTGCTGAAGATAAAACCTTTACCGGAACAATTTGGAATGATACAAGTTTTGGAACTTGGAACCTAAAAGGCGACTCATTGATTATAACCGACCTTGCAAACAGAAATAAATTTAAAGTAAAAATTATAACTCTGGATTTTTACAATCTTGTGCTTGAAGAAAACGATGGACAAGTTATCGAAAGACTTTACTTTATAAAAAAATAAATATTTGATAATTAAGAATTAAATTATTAAATGTTATTTAAAAAATAGAAGGTTCCTTATCAAATATTTCAATACGTATTGCTCCTAACACATTGTAATTCATCAAGTTAGCAAGATTCATTCCTTTCTGACCTATTTCCAATAGATTACCAACATTAAAAACAGCAAACAAATCACCGGATTCAATCTTTTCATAGTTATCAGAAATAAAGTTAATTTTGCTTGAACTTGAACGCAAAATAATTTTAAAACCCTTATTAGCAATTGCTTCTACAAATTTTTTCTTTGTAAGATTAGTAATCAAATTGCCATAAGAATCTATATATAATATATGTGCAATAATTGAATTGTCTTTAAAAACAGGCTGAGGGAAATATTTATCCTTCATTTTATCAGCACTAAGCAAACCTTTTGTTTTTTCATCAATAATAATTTGCAAAATTGCAGAATAATCAAAGATTTTAGCAAAAGTTTCATCACTTTTAGGAAAAAGGTATAATTCTTCAATTTTCTTTCCTATGGCTAATGATAAAAAGCCATTATCGGGACTCACAATATACTGCTCTTTATGTTTTGCAATCAAATAATTTTTATAATTTGATAAGTCATCAATAAAATTAAAATGAATTGTTCCGGCAGGATAAAACGCAAAAGATTTTCGTAAAACAAATGCAGCTCTTGCATTATCATAATTTTTTATATCAGGAGTAATGTTTACGATTTGTATATTTGAAGCTATATTCAAGAATGCACCATAAATCTGCGTTATGTATAAAGGATCTTGTTTCCAGTCATTTATTAGTGTAATTATGCGCATTCTATTTTTCTTATATTGCAAAATTAGAAAAATTTATAAATTTGTAGAAATTTATCAAAAA
>Ga0114934_10002752_pt1 | contig 11177 bp, 7 predicted proteins | sample 4SBtaG_2_FD_99695 | JGI IMG/M metagenome (GOLD analysis project Ga0114934, IMG submission 99695) | Deep subsurface microbial communities from Kolumbo volcano to uncover new lineages of life (NeLLi) - 4SBTROV10_white metaG | ecosystem: Environmental > Aquatic > Marine > Volcanic ...
ATCATGTAAGCTTATTTTTACAGGTTGATTTATTTTTTGTTCAAAAATAACTTTTCCCGAGACATTAATTAGTCTTATTTCCACTTCTTTTGAAACTTGTTTAAAATCCACATTAAACTGTCCGGTATTCGGATTTGGATATACCTCAAAATCAACACCTTCATTCAGCATTTCTTCGCCTACGCTCAGGCAACTCCATGACAATTCAAATCCGGTACCATTAACATAAGGGTCTGATGCGTGTTTAAGGGTTACCACGCCGCCATTTACAACAATAGTTCCACCATTTGGCAATGTTGTTCCGGTATAAGATCCAATTAACGGAGATGAATCATCAGGACCATTGTAAATATATAAATAATCATAATTTGTTTCGTAATCAAAAGAAGCAAAATTTAAGGTTATTTGTGTAGCATTAGCAGGTTCAATTGTTACCAACGCCGTATTATTATTTGCATAATTATTGGTAGCACCGCCATCATCATATAATGTTCCATGACAACAAGTAACAGTATGAGAAGTATTAACCGGCATATTTTCCTCAATTACATTAGCAGGATCTATTGATATATTTACTGTTTCCGTGTCAGCTCCACAAAATAATGAATTGGCTGTAAGCAAAACAGTATAGTCTCCATCAGCTAAAAAAGTATGACTGGGGTTTTCCACCTGCGAAGCATTACCATCACCAAAATTCCAATCATACGATGAAGCATTTGTAGAATTATTAGTAAAGTCAACCGTTGCAGGAGAAGAACAGAATTGTAGTTGATTGGTCGAAAACGCTGCAACTACCGGCTGAGATGTTAAAGTAACCGTTTGTATAATTGTATCACTACCATAAGCATTTGATGCAATCTCAGTTACCGAATAGGTACCCAACGCTGAATAAGTATGTGACGGATTCTGTGTTGTTGCAGTATCACCATCACCAAAATCCCAGTACCAAGTATCCGGCACACCGGTTGACTGGTCTTGAAAATCAACAGTACCATCACAAACATTATTTGTCGAATAATTGAAATCAGCAACCGGGGCATTTACAGCTTCTTGATATAAGTCAGACTCCCACATACCACGACCATAAGTTGCAGCACGAATTTTTCCTGAACTGTATTGAATCTCCAAGTCGTTAACAATTACATTTGGTAACCCGTCGCTGAATTGTTGCCACGAGCTCATAGTAGCATTACGATAATAGACACCCACATCTGTTCCTGCATATAAAGCATCGTTACTTCCATTTTCATAAACAATACAATTAGCAGGTAAATTGGGTAACCCATCAGAAAAATCTGTCCATGAATTGCCGCCATCTGTAGATTTATAGACCTTTTCTCCAGCTGAATATCCGGAAAAAGTTACCCATATTTTTTGCGGGTCGGTATCAGAAATAGTAATACATTTTATACTTTCGCCGGGCAATCCGGCAGTAATATCTGTCCAAGAAGCACCACCATTAGTTGTTCGCCAAATATTGTCATAAGTAGAAACATATAAATAATTACTATTGGACGGTGCAATGGCCATATTTTGCAAATTAGTACCACCTGTAAGATTAGAAGAAATAGTATTCCACGAATTACCCCCATCGCTTGATTTATATACATCATCAAATCCGGCATAAAGCGTATTGTGATTATTCCAATCAATAATATAGGGCGTTACCCATGCCCCATTCCCTGCGGCAGATAAATTAACAGGATTCATATTATAACCGCCATCCGTTGATTTGTAAATATTTCCATAATAATATTCGGCATACATTATATTTTCATCTGTAAAATCAATCAAACAATCCATGCCATCACCACCAAGGATAGCATTCCATGTCGTTCCATTGCGTTTCATGCTGCCATTATCCTGTGCTCCGGTAACATTAATATCCGGGTTTGTTTGAGCTGTCCCCATACGATAAATTTGTAAAATAGAAATGCCGGAACTAATATCCGCCCAACTGGTTCCTAAATTTGTAGAGTAATAAATGCCCCCATCATTTCCAGAAAATAAATTATTATTTAATGGATTAAAGCGTAAAATGTGTTGGTCTGCATGTACATAAGGAGCACCGCCTCCACCAGACCAGTGCGCCGCTAGATTCCAATTACTCCCATTATCAGTCGTTTTCCAAATATTTACACCGCCAACAAAAAAAGTATTTTCATCTTGAGGGTCAATAGCTAACGATAAATCATACCAACCTTGTCCACCACTATCAGAACCATCCGTTACCCATCCCAAAAGATTAATAGATGAAGAATCTGTAAGCTCTGTCCAAGAACTACCTGCATTGGATGATTTCCAAATACTATGAAATCCATTATCACTACTATTGGCACATAATGCCACCACTACATTGTGATTGTCAGGCGTAACAGCTATTTCAATTCTTGCTACCTCTGACGAATTCAATGCTAAAGGTGTAATTTCTGTATAATTTACGCCGCCATCAGTTGATTTATAGATATGTCCGTCACTTTTACTTGTAACATAGACTATTTGCGGATTACCGGGCATCAGTTCTACATCTTTAAAATTTGTACTCGTCATTGTTGCTGTCCAAGTAGCACCGGCATCAGTCGTTCGATACATCCCTTTGTTAGAGGCTGCAATCAAGATAGAAGGATTATCGGGATTAATGGCTAATTTTCTAAAAGAAAAATTATCGGTAACATTGGTTGATAATCCGGTTGGGTTCCATGTTAAGCCACCATCAGTAGATATTAAAATACCGATACTCCATGTATCACCGGCATCTGCATCTCCGGTAGCAGCAAATAGCGTATCGGGATGAATTGGATTCACCGCAATATCAGAAACACCCATTACTGCCCAATCATCTGAAACCCCTATCCATGAATTCCCGCCATCCGTTGTTTTCCAAATACCTCCTGACGGTGCTCCTACCCAAAAAATATTAGGATCTGTCGGATGAAACGCTACCGTATTGATGCGTCCGTTACCTCTCGGTGCACCACCACCTATATCAACCGGCACTTGCACCGGTCCTAATGGGGTCCAGTTGGCTGTACTCTTCGAGTTGCGTTTTTCAGCAATCACTTTCAGAAGCGATTGACGAACAATACCGGCAGGAATAAATCCATCTTTTCCTACACGCGTTTCCATAATGTATTCCCAACGGTGAAATTGTTTCCATCCCGTCGCTTTTATTTTTTTCCCATCTTTAAAATAATAACCATCTTTAACATTAAACGGTTTCCAATATTTATAAAAGGCATCACGGACACTATAAAAATCGGGATTTTGTTGCTTTCCTTTTGGTAAAAGTTTCAACCATGGTTGAGCAAATACCGACATCGAAAAGAATACAATAACGAGGGCAAAAATTGTTTTTTTCATCTGTTTAAATTTTTAATTTTGAATTTTGAATGTTAAATTATTTTTTATCAAAGTTAATTTCTAATTTTAATCATTTCCGGTTGATGTATTATTTATTGCTCATGGCAATTTCATATTATTTTTTTTATTTACCACAAGCGAGGACGCTTGCGGTAGCGAGGAAAATTTTTATCTAATATTATATTTTCTTTTTTCATTTAAAATTTTATCTCGTTTAAAACGAGACAAAGTAACTATTTTTTTTTAAAACAACATAATTTTTGATACCTACATCTGCTCCCGAAGTAATTCTTAATACCGATATGCATTCAAAATTAAGATTTACGCAATAATGCAAATAGTTAAATAAATTACGTATATTTGCGTGTTGCGGTTAATAACCGCTAAGAAACATTAGAACTATAAGTGAGTGACAGAAAAAAATAAAAAAATGACTAACCAGTATTCTATAGAAAAATCAAACCGGACAGACACACAAGCACTCCGCAGCGACCTACGATGGACTTTGACGACTGGACAATTCAGTACCGACCAACAAGTTTACAGCGACCGAACGACTGACCAAAAAGAAAAAATAAAAAGCCCTCGCTTCGCATTTTTGAAATTTCTGCTACCGTACATTGCACACATTTGCTTTTGCCTACCCACACAAAATCAACCCTTCGCAAAAGCAAATGAGTGCAATTTTACAACCCCTTATTATTGAAAATAATTTAAATCAAAACAACATGAGTATTATGGAAAAAAATTGCAAATGGTATTTCGGCAACGAAGGCGGTATAGACATCGGACCGAATGACCCTATTCATCAAACATTCAAAGGAAATCCATACTATTCAATTGTCAGAGAAGCGATTCAAAATTCATTGGATGCTGTTAAGGATAATAGTTCTCCGGTAACAGTTACTTTTCAATTCTTTGAATTGGACAGATTGCAATATCCAGATTTCTTTCAATTGGAAGAACATATAAATCAATGCTTAGATTACTATAAAAACAATGATGATGCAAAACGATTGTTTAACGATATGTTGTATTACTTGAATGGCAATGAAAAAGGGAAAAAGAAACTAAAAATTTCTTGTTTGAGAATTGCAGATTATAACACGAAAGGAATGCCTTACATTCCAAATGATACTGAATCTCCTTTCTATGCTTTTTTGAGGGCTACAGGTGTTAGTGCAAAAATACTTAGTGGTACTGGTGGTTCATTTGGTTTTGGGAAAGGAGCTTATTTCGCTCTTTCGCCAATTAAGACTGTAATTGTTTCTTCAAAGGATGAGAGTAATGTTTATTTTGAAGGTGCTACAAGACTGACCACGCATAAAAACGATAATGCGGATAAACTAACGGCTTATGGATTTTACGACAATAACAATGGAGACCCAACACAAGTTGAAGATAGCATACCTGAAATTTTCAGAAGAAATGATGTGGGTACTGATATTAATATTATCGGAATATGGCAGGAAGCTGATAGAAACAGATTGATGATAAAATCAGTCTTAAATAATTTCTGGTTAGCTATTCACGATAAAAAACTTGTTGTTACTATTAGTGGTACAACAATTAGCAGAGAAAACCTTGAACAAATCATAGATGAGTATTTTTCTAATGAATTTGAAAGTGGCAATGCTAGTGAAATTGAATCGTGGAATCCTAAACCATATTATAAAGCCGTAAAATATGCCGATGCAAATGAACAGTTTAAAGTTTTTTCTGGTGAATTAAAAGTTCTTGGCAAAGTAAAATTATATGTGTATTTAGAAAAAGGATTACCAAACAGAACATCATTTTTTAGAAAACCGAAAATGGTTGTATTTAAAAGAACAAACCGAAAAATAAATGGATATGCTTCGGTATTTATATGTGAAAACGATAATGGGAATGAAATACTCCGGCTAATGGAGAATCCTGCTCATAATGAATGGCGAAAAGAGAATTACCCCAAACTTAAGGGTAAAGTTGACAAGATTGCGCGCAAAGCGGAAAATGAGTTCGGAAATTTTGTAAATGAGCAATTGGAGACACTGTCAAAAGTAAATATAAGTAAAAAGGTTGCATTTCTGGGACTTGAAGATTATCTATCCATTCCGGAAGACCTTTTAGAAAGAGAAGATGAATCTGATTTGTCCGGTGAAAATAAAAGCAACAGCTTTGGAGATCCTACAAAAGAAATATCAGAAGATGAAACAGGAATGCAAACAACAAACATCAATACCCCGGTATCAATTAAGCCGACCATTAAACCTCCTGTAGAAATTAAGGAAGAAGATGACACCGAGTTAAATGATGAAGGAGAAGAAAAAATTACTGTGGGTGGAGATAATGAAGGCGGTGGCGGAGATGAACCAAGTCCTGATGACGGAGAAACAGGAAAGCAAGGAACGAGAAGCGATGAAGAAAATAATGGCAGAGTTCTTATTAAAGTCAAGTTAAAAGTTGCCGCACAAAAAGAACAAGATGCTATTTATCATAATCTAATTATTAATTCCGAGAAAGATATTGAAAATGCCGAATTGGAGTTGCTTGTCGGTGATGATAATGATAAAGATGACGGGGTCGAAATTATTGCAACGGACAATGGTAAAATTGAAAAAAACAAACTAAAAAAAGTTTCTTTATTTTCGGGCAAGAATCTAATTAAAATTCGGTTTGCAGATAATCTCAAACATTCGATAAAAGTAAAAGCTTATGAAATTCAATGATGTTTCTTTTCCACATCCGGTTTTAGGTATCGGAGATGACATAAACAGCAATATTGGATTTAATCCTGAACCTCAAATTATTTCTGGAATAAATTCTTATTCTATAACTATAAACTGCGAACATAATAACAAAGATTTAACGGATTTAGTAAATAGTTTGCATGCGGAATTTTTTTGTGAGGCAACTTGTTCTAATACATTGTATCGTGAAATTTTCAAGAGCAGTAGCAAATTAATTGAATTTGAAATACCGAAAAAGCAGGTAAAAGGAAAGATTGATTTTATTTGTGCAATTGTGGCAAAATTACCAATGGCGAATTATCATAACAGTAAATCTCATATTGATTACAATGGATATGAATTTGAGATTGAGACAGGTGATATTTTGGCTTATTTCGGAAAATTCAGTTTTGATGCCGACATAAAATATGAAAAACTGAAGGCGGTATCATCTTTCATGGAAGTTGTTGAAAACAAAGATCCCAAAGCAGAATACACTAATGTTGACTTGAGTAAAAATAAAATTGAAGTTCAACTTCCTACTGAGGATTACAAGATATTCGCAAATGAAAGTATTTCAAAGGAACAAAAATTTGCTCCTGTTTTTCATTCATCAATAGTTCTAAATGCCTTAATGATGGCTTTATACAATTTTGACAAACATAAAGAATTATTGTGGGCAAAAGTTATTGAGTACCGATTGAAAAATGAAAAACAATTTGAATCAATGTCAATAAACGAAAAGGAAGATATCCCCGAAATTGCTCAACGATTACTCGGTAATCCTTTCAGACGGGTAATATCTGAATTGCAAGTAATTGTTGAATCACCCAACGAAACCGAAGATTATTAAAGATGGAAAAACAACTGATATTTAAAGAAAAATATGTGCATCAACTTAAAGCGGATATTGAAACCGGAGTTTCTTTAGAAAACTATAGTAGCAATGTTTTTATCTATGATAAGAAACAGGTTCTGATGATGCCTAACATTGCCAAGACATCTGTATTACTTAATAAACTCAATGCTGATAACGATTTTGAAACTGCCGTTCAAATTTTTGAGGCGTTTAAAAATTTAGAACCAATACAAGCATCAGATGAAAGATTATGGACTTATCTTTCTCATGTAGACTTATATCCATATATGGTTAAACGATGGAATGCGGTTCACCAAAGGACAGCAAAAGATCCGATATCTTATATTATTAAGCACTGGTTTTTATCTTCTACCTCACAAGCAGGTTTATTGCGACACTCATTATCAGGATTATGGTGGGCCGTTTATTTATCTGTTGATGAAAACAGAAACGATAAGTATGAATTAACGAAAATTTTATTTCGTCAATTGGATTTTACGACAAGAACATTAGGGGCATATAAGTTAGGTCGTCATAAAGAGGCGGTAATAGGAATTTTGGAGTTTATACATGAAAATGAAGATTTATTTAAGCAGAATTTGCAGAGTAAAACCCGTTTTATTACAAAACATCTCAATTTGATTGGGGGAACAAAACCCATTTCTTATTATCATAGAGCTTTTTTCAAAAACGAGTTGCAAAAAATTGCAAGTGATATTGAATCCGTTTAATAATAAATAAATATCTTTGCATCAAATGCAAATTAAATTACAATGAAAGCAAAGAATAGAATCAAGGTGATTCTTGTTGAGCAAAACAAAAGCAGCAAATGGTTAGCGGAAAAACTTGGGAAAAATGAATCCACGATTTCCCGATGGTGTACTAATAACATTCAACCATCCATTGATACCCTTACTGATATAGCAAAACTTTTGAATGTTGATATTAAAGATTTGCTATCATCAACTAAAATGCTAAACAATGAATAAAACAAAACAGGTAATGTCAAAATTTAAAGCGGTTGATTTTTTTTGTTCCGGTGGTGGGATGACATATGGATTACGTCAAGCCGGGATAAATGTTATTGCCGGAATTGATAATGATCCAGATGTAAAAGAAACTTATGAAATAAATAATCCTGGGACGAAGTTTATTCAAGCAGATGTTTTTAACTTAAAAGAAACGGACTTATTCGAATATATCGGAATTGAAAAGAATGACGACAATCTAATTCTTATAGGTTGTAATCCTTGTCAATATTGGTCAATAATTCAAACGGACAAAAAAAAATCACAGGAATCAAAAGATTTATTAAAAGAGTTTCATCGATTTGTAAAATTCTACAATCCCGGTTTCGTAGTAGTGGAGAATGTTCCCGGATTGGAAAGAAAAGCAAAAGAAAGCGGTTTAAAAGAATTTATTGACATTTTGGAAAATCGTGGATATAAAGTTTATTGGGATGTCCATAAATTGAATGAATACGGAGTTCCGCAAACAAGAAAAAGATTTTCACTTATAGCATCTCGTGTAACGGATAATAAGATTATTCCCGAAAAATCGGAACATAAACCTGTTGTAAAAGATTTGATAGGTGAACAAAACGGTTTTCCGAAGGTTCAAGCAGGATTTAAAGACAACACTAAATTTCAGCATTCCGTTGCAGGTTTGAGCAAAGAAAATCTTGAAGTTTTAAGCAAAACACCTAAAAACGGAGGTAATAGTGTAAAACAACGAAAACATTTCAAAGGAAAAGGGTTTAGAGACAGTTATAGCCGTATGAGTTGGGATAAACCCGCACCGACAATCACAACTAAATTTTTCAGTATTTCAAATGGTAGATTTGCACATCCGGAAGAAAATCGTGCAATTTCATTACGAGAAGGAGCAACACTACAAACATTTCCAAAAGATTATGTTTTTTACGCAAATAGTATGCAAGCAAATGCACGAATGATTGGAAATGCCGTGCCACCTGAATTTGCAAAAAGAATCGGTGAGGCAATAATAAAGGAGCTTAATAATGAATGATAAAGAATTAATAATGAGTTTCGACCCCAAAACAATAGAACATTTGGGTATAAAAATGTATTCGCAATTACCTAATGCAATTGCCGAATTGATTGCAAATGGTTATGATGCGTGTGCAAGTGAAGTATTTATTTATCTCTTGGATAATGACGAGGAAAAGAAAATTATTGTTTCTGATAATGGGGACGGTATGACCTTCGAAGAAGTAAATAATAAATTTTTAGTAATCGGCAGAAACAGAAGAGAAGAAGGATATGATATTTCTTCTTGTAAAAGAATAGTCACTGGAAAAAAAGGATTAGGAAAATTGGCTTTTTTCGGGATAGGAGAAAACATAACAATAAAAACTTGTAAGGATGGCAAAAGAACAACATTTATTTTGGATTGGGACGAACTTTTACACACTGAGGGAGAACCCTATAAGCCAAAATATACAATAGAAAATTGTGAGAAAGCCGAAAAGGGAACTACAATAATTCTTTCTAAATTAAAAAGGAAATCAGAATTTAACATTCAGGCCTTATCAAAAAGTTTAGCTAAATTATTTAATTTTCCAGATGATTTTATTGTTTTCCTTCAACTCAATGATAGTGAAATAATTGAAATTACCAATAAACTGAAATATGAAGGTATAAAAGAAGAATTTGAATGGCCTTTATCTGATTGGTTAAAAGATAAAGGAATTAATGATTATGAAGAATATGAAAACATCAAAGGTAAAATAATTACTACCGAAAAACCTTTAAAACCAGGATTAAGGGGGATTACGCTATTTGCAAATGGAAGGATGGTAAATAGTCCGGAATTTTTCGGGAGTTCAGAATCAAGTCATTTCTTTTCATATACTTCCGGATGGTTAGATGTTGATTTTGTTGATAATTGGGAACAAGATGTAATTTCAACAAATCGTCAATCTCTTGATTGGGAAAATCAAAAAACAAGCGAACTAAGAATGTTTTTGACAAAAGTATTAACGGAAATACATAAAGATTGGCGAGAAAAAAGAAAGAATAAAAAAAGAAAAAGCATAAATGAAAAGACAATTGTAAATATTGAAGACTGGTACTCCAAAACACCTGAATCTATACAAACAAAAATAGAACCATTAATTGAAAAAATTGTTGAAGATTCGGAATTGAGTGAATCGGATACAAATAGCATTGTAACTACATTAAACCAACTTTTACCAGAATATACATATTATCATTACAGATATATTCATCCTGAAATAGCTGAGGTATCCAAAAATTATTATGAACAAAAAAATTATTATGGCGCAGTCCTTGAAGCAATTAAAAGGTATGTAAATAAAGTTAGAGAAAAATCTGAAACTGATAAGGAAAATGAATTGGATATAGTGTCTTCAATTTTTGGTAAAAACGGTGTTTTAAAAACAGTGGAAAAGTATAAACGACCTAATGGTGAAGATTTTAAAGATTCTACAAAAGAAAATATTGAAGAGGGACAAAAATTTCTTTCTATGGGAATAGTTAAGGGAGCCCGCCATCCAGTTGCTCACGAGGAAATTGAAGATTTACGAGAATCAGGAATGTTTTCGGAAAAAGACTGTTTAGACGTATTAAGCATTGTTTCGCATTTAATGAAAAGATTGGATGATTCTGAAAAAAATGACTGATATATTTTCCAAACAAAAGCGTTCCGAAATAATGTCAAAAATATCGGGCAAAGAGACAAAGCCTGAAATTTTGGTAAGAAAATATTTATTTGCAAACGGGTTCAGATATAGAAAGAATGTTAAAGATTTGCCCGGTAAACCTGATATTGTATTACCGAAATACAAAACTGTTATTTTTATACACGGTTGTTTTTGGCACGGTCATAATTGCAAAGCCGGAAAATTACCGAAAACAAGAAAAGAGTTTTGGAAAGAGAAAATAAACAGAAATATTCAAAGAGACAAAAATAATAAAATTGAATTGCAGAAACAAGGATGGAAAGTAATTACAATCTGGCAATGTAAATTGAAAAACAAAATGATACAAGAAAAAACATTGAAAAATTTAATAGATACGCTGCACAATCAAGTAAATGGCTCCGCTACCAATAGATAGCAGAGTGCATCTCTTTTGCCGGTATAAGTTTAGCGTAGCACAACCCGTTACATTTAACGGCTACATTCTTTCAGGCACTTCTATGCCCAATAAAACCAAGCCCTCTTTAATGGTCTCGCCTACTTTGTCAGAAAGCAATAATCTATATTC
>Ga0114934_10002754_pt1 | contig 11166 bp, 10 predicted proteins | sample 4SBtaG_2_FD_99695 | JGI IMG/M metagenome (GOLD analysis project Ga0114934, IMG submission 99695) | Deep subsurface microbial communities from Kolumbo volcano to uncover new lineages of life (NeLLi) - 4SBTROV10_white metaG | ecosystem: Environmental > Aquatic > Marine > Volcanic ...
ATACAATAACAGGAAATACAATAACAGGAAATACAATAACAGGAAATACAATAACAGGAAATACAATAACAGGAAATACAATAACAGGAAATACAATAACAGGAGATACAACAACATGAGATACAGAAATAGGAGATACAATAACAGGAGATACAGGAGAAGAGTTAACAAAATTAATATGAGAAGTTAAACAGCTTATAAAGAAAAATTATATTCAAGCTAAGAGAAATAATGATGAAAGAGCTATAAAAATTCTTAAAGATGTATTGGATAATGTTAAAAAAATAGATGTTGAAAATCCAACTGAAAAGAATAAAATTACATTAGAAAAATATAAAGAAGTTTTAGAAAAAAGGCTAAAGAATGAATAATATACAAGTAAGCTTAAATCAGTTCTTAGATTATTTGAAAATAGAAAAAAATTACTCTAAACAAACTATATATAATTATTGATTTTGGCTTAATCGTTTTAGTCAATATTTACAGGTTATAGAAAATAAACAATATATTGAAGAAATAGAAGCTATGGACATATCAAAATTCCGTAGCTTTTTATGCTCAGAAGATTTATCTAAAAAAACTATAAATTATCATATCACAGCTATAAGATCTTTTTTTAAATTTTTACAAAAATATGATATACAAACTTTAGCTATAGAAAAGTTGGAATTAGCAAAACTTGAACCAAGAACTATAGAGTTTTTATCTCAAGAAGAAGTTGATAAACTATTATCTATGCCAGAAAAATTTGAAAAAAATAAACTTAAAGAATATAGGGATTTAGTCGTGCTTAACTTACTTTATGGTTCTTGATTGAGAGTATCAGAAGCTATAAATATAAAATTAAATCAGATAAACTTTGAAAATAATCAGATAACTATTATTTGAAAATGAAGTAAACAAAGAGCAGTGTTTATAACTAAAAAAACTTTAAAGCTTATAAAAAAATATATTTCATTAAGATATGATAATTCTAAATATCTTATAATCAGTTTGTCTAAAAACTCAAAATGAAAAGTAGTTACCAGAGTGTCTATAGAAGATTTAGTAAGAGGATATGCTAGTTTGGCATGAATAGAAAAAAAGGTAACACCTCATACATTAAGGCATAGTTTTGCCACTTCTTTACTTATGAAATGAGCCGATATAAGGTCTGTACAAGCTTTGTTATGACATAGTAGTATCACTACAACACAGATATACACACATATATCAGATAAATATCTAAAAAAAGTACATGCTTTAATTGATGACAACTAATAATGTTTAAAAAAATTATTATATTTTTATCTATATCATTTTTAGTTTTTTTTGTATCTTTATATTTTTATCATATAAAAGAAAAACAATTTAATGATTACATAAACCAAGTACAGAAAATTAATTCGGAAATTGACAAAGAATATCTCAGTGGTATAACAAATATAAATATTAAAAATAATGATTCAAAAGTGGATAAACAAAAGTTGATGGAAGAAATGATAGCAGATAATTTAGCTGATGTAGATACTATTCTTAAATCATCTAATTATGAAAATAAAAATTGGGAAACATTAAGGTATAAAAAACTTTATATATCTTCTATGAATAAAAAAAATATAGATTTAGCAATAAAGGCTATACATAACATATTAGAAAAAACTGATAATAAAGGGGTTTGGTATAAAAAGCTTGTTGATTTATATATAGAAACTTGACAATTTAAATTAGCTGAACAGTATTCAAAAAAACTTTTAGAAGTCGAATGAACAAAAGAAAATTTAAAAAATTATCTTTATATTAAATTACAAAATGTAAATTTTTTCGCAAAAGAACAGGTTGAAGAAATAAAAGATTTAGTTCATGCCTTATATGAAAAAAATGTTATAAGTGCACAAGATTTGAGTTTTTATGATTTTTTGATTGATCTTTTATCACATTGGAATGTAGAAAATTTAGATAAAAATATAGAAATGTTGACTAAAGATATAAAAGAGAATAAATATAAAAATTTATTATTGAGTATTAAAAATGATTATGAAACATATAAAAAATCAAAATGAAGTCCATTATATTATTTTAAAAGTTTAGTTGCTTTAGATTTATTAAAATTTTGATATTTTTGACTTGCAAAAAATATAGCAGAAAATACTTATATACAAGATAGTTCATATATACTTTCACAACAGATATTGGCTTATTCTTATTTTTTTATGTGAAATTATGAAAATGCTATAAAATACTTAAAGATGCTTAAACAAAATGATAAGAATTATCAAAATAATTATAATTTTTATCTATGAGTTTCATATTATCGAATACAAAAACCTCAAGATTCATTGCTTTATCTTTCACAGTTGAATTGAAAATATCCTTATTATAAAGATGTTTTAAGGTATATTTTACTCTCTTATATACAGATAAAAGATGATGCAAATATTAAAGAAACAATATACAAATTATCAAAATATAAACTTTCTTATGTTGATTATTATAATATATTTAAATATCTTCTTTTTGATTGTGAAAAATGTTATAAAACTGAATTAAAAACATTGATTTCATTGATAAGATCTTGTTATAAAGATGTAGAAAAAGAAAATGACTATGTTTGCTGGTATGGTAAATGAAATTTATTTTTAAAAGCTTGAAGAAAAGAATTAGCTATAAAATACTTTAAATTATTATCTAAATATTTTCAAGATACATATATATATGATAACTTAGCAAGCTATTATGAAGAAAAATGATATTATAAGCAAGCAAAAATATATTATTTAAAAGAACTTTTATATACTGAAGATAAACAAAAAAGAGCAGTTTTACAAGAAAAGATAAAAAAACTTTTTATAAATAAATAAATTTGCAAAAAAATAAAAATTTACTATAATTTAAGAGTATAAATAAAAATAAAATTTAACTATAAAAAAATTATATGAATTTTAAAAAAATAAAAAGAATATTGACACTTTCTGCTTTTTTGATATTTTTTTTGTTCTTAAATATTTCTTATGCTACTGGTCAAACTCAAGAATCAGCAATTTTTTGAAATTTGTTAGTTGGTTTATTTGATTTAATAGGAAGTATATGGTATATATTGCCTATCATTGCTTGAAAATTACTTACAAATGATCTTTTATATTGAACTTCACTTCATTTAGATGCTCTTTTGTGGAATATCTGGAATTTTTCAAGAAGTATTGCTAACTTTTTGATATGATTTTTATTTATATATTTTATATTTAAATTTATTACATCTGAAAAAGATGCATCTTTGATAAAAACTAACTTACCTAAGATAGCATTTTGATCAATTATAATAAATGCAAGTTGGTTTGTTATTGCAGTTTTGATAGATATATCAACTATACTTATAGCATGATTTGGTTCATTACCTCTTAATTTCTATAATATAAATAAAAATACTAAAATCGCAGTTCCTACAAATATTAAATTTGATTCTACTAAATGTTCTACAAAAAATAATAATTGTTTTAATTGATCTTATTCTATAGTTGCAACATGAGATAATAACTTAACATTAGATAAATTACAATCTTATGAAACATACATATCTTGACCATTATTTTTTATGTGAGCAAATATACTTGGTATAACAACATCTAAAGAAAAATTACTAAATAATGCTTATGATGTCAATAGTAAAGAATTTAAACATAATTGAGCTGCTGTAAAAGCAATTATACAGATAATTATTATATTACTTTTTACTATACCTATTATTGTTTTGATTGTAGTAAATGTTGTAAGAATTTTTTGGATATGGATATATATATGATTTTCACCACTTATATTTTTAGACCAGATATTTTGATGAAAAGTTGCTAGTAAACAAAAAGCATTTTGATTTAAAAATATGATGTGACTTATATTTCAGCCTGCACTTGTTGTGCTTGCATTTTCTATATCATTTATTTTTATTGTTGCTTTATATCAAAGTTTAGTTGATTCACAAACATCAAAATATACAGACAATGTTAAAAAGGTTTTTCTTTTGGATAAATCAGAAAATTGAATAGTAGATATAGAATGATTTTGAAAAATACAAGATGCTAGTAGTACAACAGAATTTATATGATGATTTTTCTCATATTTGATAGTTTCTATACTTATAATTATATTGCTTTGGACTCTTATAAGATTATCATTTAAAGCAACTGAGGTTACATCTTCAATATCTGAAAGTATGTTCAATTTTTCTACAGATTTTATGAAAACAGTTAATTTTATGCCAACTCCTTATGGTGCACAAAGTATATGATCTATGAAATATTTATGACAAAATGTAGGTAGATTACCTAGTAATCTTGCTAATAAACAAGCTGATAAACTGGCAGAAAAGTTTAATATAACTCCTGATATTGCACAAAATCAAACAGATGATATTATTACTAATTTTAATTATGATAAGACAAAAAAAGAATGATTTGAAAAGGCTATAAAAAAACTTGAAGTATTTAAAGGTAAATCTACTATAGATGGTAGAGAGAACGCTAAAAAACTTATAGATGCTATAGAAACAAATATTATTCCTGAAATACATAATGTAACTATAAAAGAGTCATTTAAAAATGCAAAAACTTATGAAAAAAAACTTGATATATTATTAAAAAATCAAACAAAAATTGAAGGTTATTTATAAATAAGATATAAAGATGAAGAAAATTAATACAAAAATACTAATTGTGTGAATATTATTTATAGTATTTTTTGTGTTAAATTTTTCTTTTGCTTCAAGTTTAAATAATATAAATTCTTGATCAAATTTTAATATTTCTAACATTTTACAAGCAATAAATGATTTATTAAAGGGTATATGGGTATTATTTGCAGTTTTGGCTTGAAAATTATATACAAATAATCTTTTGTATTGAGTTTCAGTGCATTTAGATAATCTTTTATGGCAAATATGGGAATTTTCAAAAACAATATCAAATTTTATTATATGATTTATATTTATAGTTAGTATATTTTTGATGTTTTTTTGAAAAATAAAAAATATCTTATCTATTATATGAAAACTTGCTATAGCAAGTGTGTTGGTAAATGCAAGTTGGTTTATTATAGCAGTTGTGATAGATATTTCTACTGTTTTACTTGTAACAGTTTGAAGTTTTCCACTTTCTTTGATTTGAAAGCTTCCACAAGATGCAATGAAAAACTTAACTTATTGTGCAAATCCTCATATATGATTTAAAGTATCAAAAGATCCTCATAATCCTGTAGAAAGATTTTATACTTGTCCTCCTGATGATAAATCACCTATAAATAAACCTGATAAGCTTTTAGAAAAGATGAATAATATGACTTGACCACTTTTTTATATATGAGCAAGTATATTGAATATAGACAAAAATTTAAATATAGATAAAAAGGAAGTAAAATCTTGAGATGATGCATTAAAAACAATAAGTATATCTTTTATATTGCAATTTATTATTATATTTTTATTTGTAGTTCCTATCATTTTGCTTATTATTATCTGAATTGTGAGAATTTTTTGGATATGGGTTTATATAGCTTTTTCGCCACTTATATTTTTAGATCAAGTATTTTGATGAAAAGTTTGAACAAAACATAAAGCTTTTGTATTTAAAAATATGGTATGACTTATATTTCAACCAGTTTTAGTAGTTTTTGTACTTTGAGTATCTTTGATTTTTTTAGTTAGTTTGCAGAGTGCATTTTTAACTAATGGAAACAATAAAGAAGCAAAAAAGGCTTTGTGAGTATGCTGAACAGGTAGTGATTCACTTTGTATAAATGATGTAAAAGTAGTAACTATAAAATGAGATTTTATAAACAAGATTGTAAAAGATAGTTGATGAGTATTTGGTTATATGATATTGACTATATTGTCAATTATGCTTTTATGGGCCATGATTCGTCTTTCATTTAAAAGTTCAGAAATTACAGCAAGTATATCAGATAGTGTATATAAATTTTCTGAGGAATCACTTAAAACTGTTCCTATTATACCAACACCTTATGGCTGAGCTTGAATATGAGCTATGGAAAAAGTTTTTAAAAAAAATATCATAAAAGCATGACTTGAATCAAAAGCAGCAGATAGATCTAAAGAACTTACCGATAAGATATACAAAGCTTTAGGTATAAGACAAAAGGACTTGATTTCTTGAGATGTATCAACATGGAAAAATAATGTAAAATATATTAATTCATCTGCATATCAAGATATATATAAAGTTATGAGAGATTTTTTAAATTATACAAAAAAAGAGTATTCTGGACTTATACCTGCAAATTCGCCAAATTTTCAAGAAGTTATAGCTTATTATATACATAAAATATGAGGTGATGATAAAAACAACAAATTTTATAGCAATTTGGATCTTTTAGATAAAAAAGGTAATATAATAACAGATCCTACAGAGATGTTTAAAAAAACACAATTTAGAGAATTTTTAACTAGTCTTATAATGAATCCTAAGAAACTTAATTCTTCAAAAGCTCCTGGTGATTTATATGGTTTTATAAAACCTGCTTCAGATAGACTTAATTATCAGCTAAAAGATATAAAATAAACTGTCAAGTAAAAAAATTAACAATATAAAAAAAATATGTAATATAGTAATTATAAAATATTTACAAAAATAAAAATAAAAAAAATGACTATTGAACAAAAAGCAATATATATCATGTATTTCTGGAAATATGCAACAAAGGAACAAATAGGTGATATGACAATGTTATCTGTTGATATTATGGCCGATTATATATTAGAAATTTGAAAAGAATTTTATATAAAAAACAAAAAAAATAAATTGAATATAAATAATAAATTGTTAAACTCTAAGGTAGTTAGTTTAAATAAATTACATATATAATATGACAACTACAGCTACAACTAAAGCTAATTCATCAAATAATATGGGTATAAATTGCACAACTGAACAACTTAAAGATGGCTCTTGTAATATGAATGTTTATCAAGTTTTTTGAGGTAGTGTAAATCCTAAAAATAAAGATCTTAAAGGTTTTTCAACTGATCTTGTTTCATGAGCTACTATGTTTATAGGTTTTATAGTTTTTATAGCTATTGCATATTCAGGTTTTTTGATGATAACATGATGAGCAGATGAAAAACAATTTGAAACTTGAAAAAAAGGACTTATATATTCTTTGATTTGATTGTTTTTAGTAGGTTGAGCTTATGGTATTATAAGACTTATACAACTTCTTGCAGCTTGATAATAATTTAAAAAATTAAATATTTTATATATGAAAAAAGTCTTTTCTCTACTTAGAAAAAATACTATAGTAGTTTTTACAATGTCTTTTTATATACTTAGTGTATATTTTTTCTTTTTTGATGCTAAGATACTTCTTTGATTATTATTTGCAGTTCTTTTTTTCTTGTTAGCTCATTATTTTCTTATAGAAATCAAAAAAACGCAGATAACAAATCTTTTACTTATAATTTCGGTTTTAACTTTATTTTTATTGTTTGTAAATTGATTTAATAACTTTTTTTATGTGCTGTGAATTATACTTTTTAATGTATGAGTTTTTTTCTTATTCTGGACTGTTTATGATGAGATATACAATAGGATACAGATAAGTTCTTATAATCTTTTTACAAGATGAACAAAAATTTATGCAATGTTTTTGTCTTTAACTTTTGCAATGGCTTTTTTATGAACTTATAGAAATTTTGGTCTTACTTGTGGACAAATATCTTCTTTTACATCAAAAGTTGCACAACATGTTTTAAAAAATTTTTGATTTAATAGTCAAAATATAAATAATGTAAAACTCAAAGATATTGCAAATTATATATGAAAAGATAATATAAATAAAAAATTATTTACTTGAGAAAATCTAATTAAAACTTGAAACAATATAACTTTTTGAAGTTTGATAAGTATAAAGTTTTGGAAAAATGTTATTTTAAATCAAATAGTGAAAAATAAACAATTATTGAATAAAAGTATATGTGAGATCATTGTGTGAAAAATAAAAGCTGAGTATCAAAAGCCTGGTTTTCAATTTACAGTAATGTTTTTACTTTTTATGCTGTTTTATCCTATCATACGATTGTTTTTGTTTATTTTGTCTTTTATAAATTTTATTTTCTTTAAACTTATGAATTTAGTTAAAATATATAAATTTAAAACTGTTGTTGATGATGTTGAAATTATAGAGTAATATCTAAATCAATTCTAATTCTTCAAGTATTTTAAAGTATTTTTCTTTATTTTTAGGATATTTTCTTTCTATATAGTTTTTTGTAAGCTCCTTCCAACTTTGAAATGAAGATGAAAGATTGTCTTGATTAATTTCTAAATCTTGTAGTATATTATTTATATTTTTTTTACTTATTTGTCTAAATTTTATATCTTTTATATTATCTAATAAATCTAGATTTACTGTTTCATCTATATTTATATTTTCTTTTGATTTTATAATTAAGTTTACCTTTTTAATATCAAGTTTTTCTTTCTCTATTTTTTTTCATAAAAGTGCTTTGGTTTCTTCTTCTACTTCATTCCATTTTTTTAATATATCTTCTTTTGTTATTTTGTCTTTTTCATGAACTTCAAAACTTATGTAAGGATTTATGATAACTTGCTGAAATTTATTAGGGTAGTTATATACAATTTTTATATCATTTTCTTCAAGTGGTGAAGTATTCCAAAAACTTCCAACACAAGTATAATTTTTGTGTTTAAATCATTTATGTAAATGTCCTGATATAATTTTACCATTAAACTTGAAAATTTTAGAAGAAAGTGCAATATTTTTAAAAGAAAACTTTGCAAATTGTCCAGGGAATTGTGTATTTTCAGTATAAAAATGATGTATTATCAAATCAATATCTTCATTTTCTATAAGATATCAAACTAAATCTAAGTTTATACTTCAAGATATCTTCATATTTTTATCATCTTGTTTCCAACAGGTATATGCTGTAAAAAACAAGTTTTTAATTAATTCCTTATGTTTGTAATTCTTTAAATTCTTAATTTTTTTGTCTATTTGACTAAATTCTTCTTCTTTTGCAATTCTTGTATAAAATGGAAGAAATAGTACTTTTTTGTTTTCAATAGTTTGAATTTTTGGGTTAGATATAATATTTAAGTTTGGTAGTTTTGTTAAGTTTGTGAGTTTTTCAACTTCTGCAAAGATAAAATGAGATTTTATATAATCGTGATTTCAAGCAAGTATATATATATATTTTCAATTATTAGCATATTTTAAAATTATATCAAAAAATTCTCATATAACTTGTGGATTGTAAGCAAAATGATAAACAAAATCACCTAAAAAAATTATATTCTTTTTATCAGTTTTACTTAAAATGTTTTCAAGTTTTTCAAAGATGGTATCTTTTATATCAGTTTTTATATGTAAATCTCAAATAAATAACATTAAATTGAATTAAAAAATAAATATTATCAATAGTTCTTATTGATTTTTACAAATCTTTTCTTATTTTATAGTTAGTTTTAATAAGTTTTCAAGTATATAAATGGTGTATGGAAATAACATAGCAAAGCAGATTATAGATAAGATATGAAACAGTATAAAAGAACATAAGATACAATCTTGATTTTTTTTGCTTGCTTGACCTAAAAATATTTGAAAAAAAACTTTAATTAAAAGTATTATTAAAAAACTTTGAACAAAACAGCAAGATATACTTTTTTTGGAAGATCCTTGAAAAAAAGATGGTAAATTATACAATATAAAAGTTGAAGAAAAAGAAACTGTATTAGATATTGAAGAAAAACAATATTTAGTTATTTGAGCAAGACAAATTTTAGATTATATGAGTAGAACATCTGCTTGAGATCATAAAATCATTTTCATAGAAAACATAGAAAGGATGAATATAAATGCTTGAAATGCTATGTTAAAAAATCTTGAAGAACCACCTAAAAATACTTTTATTTTTGCAACAGTTTCTAATAAAAATAAACTTTTGGATACTATACTTTCAAGATGAACTTTGATAAATATGTTTGAACTTTCAAAAAAGGATTTCAAAGCTTTTCTTGATAAAAATATGATAAGCTTAGAAAAGAATAAATTTAATGTATTATATGCTATAAGTTGAGGAAGGATAGGACTTGCTAAAAAATTGCTTGAAGAAAATAATAATTTACTTGAAAAAATAGAAGAATTTGTAGAACTTGAATATTTAAATAAAGAAAAATTACATAGATTTAATATAATGAAAGAATTTATAACTTCTTGAAAAATTAATTTGTTTTTAGATGGACTTATATTTTACTACACTCATACTGATAATTTTTTAAAAGTACAAAAACTCATAAATCTAAAGGTAAAAAATCAAGCTAATGTAAATTTAGAAAATTTACTTTTTGAATATTTATTGGAGTAAAAAGTATTGACAAATGAAGTATCATTATTATATATAGATATATTTATTTTGTAATAATATAAAAAATGACTGAAAAGAGAAAAAAATACTGAGAAGTAAATTCATATGCTTATCAAAAAGAAGTTATAGGAAGGTTGAAAAGACAAAAAAAGATATGATCAATAAAAGAAAAATTATTTAAAATATTAGCACTTACTTGAGTATTTTTAGATGAAACAAAATTAAAATATATAGCAGATATAGGTTTTATAAAAGATACTCAAGAATCAATATTTGCTACTATAGCAGTTAAAGTTAAAAAAAATCAAATTAATTTTGTTTGAATACAATGAGCAAATGAAGTATGAGGAGATCAATTTAATTGTATTTGAATACAATGAGCAAATAAAGTATGAGGATATCAAATTAATGGTATTTGAATACAATGAGCAAATAAAGTATTAGAAGAGCAAGTTAATTTTGTTTGAATACAATGAACAAATGAAGTATTAGTAGATCAAATTAATGGTATTTGAATACAATGAGCAAATGAAGTATGAGGCGATCAATTTAATTTTGTTTGAATACAATGAGTAGATGAAGTAGTATGAGGATATCAAACTAATATTTTTTGAATACAATGAGCAAATAAAGTATGAGGAAATCAAATTAATATTTTCACACTAATAAAAGATGCATTATTATCTAAAGGTAAAAAATCAAGCTAAACTTAGAAAATTTACTTTTTGAATATTTATTGGAGTAAAAAGTATTGACAAATGAAGTATTGACAAATGAAGTATTGACAAATGAAGTAT
>Ga0114934_10002757_pt1 | contig 11148 bp, 22 predicted proteins | sample 4SBtaG_2_FD_99695 | JGI IMG/M metagenome (GOLD analysis project Ga0114934, IMG submission 99695) | Deep subsurface microbial communities from Kolumbo volcano to uncover new lineages of life (NeLLi) - 4SBTROV10_white metaG | ecosystem: Environmental > Aquatic > Marine > Volcanic ...
CATTCGTAACAAGGGAGTTTACAGTCTTCTTGACAAAAAAAGTAGATATTAAAGTATAATATCTGTAACTGTAAAACCCACTGTTATTGGAACGAAATAGAATTACGATAATTGAGACCTGCGATTTTTACATTTAGCGAATAAAGATAGCAATGCTCATTTGCCTTTAGTTTGAAATTGACACTCGTAGCCCCTATTCCCTTTCCTGTTTGGAGACTTACACTTTCTTACTCTAACAGGAGAATGTTTTGGTCTGTGCTCAGCTTTTGGAAAAGCTTTCATAAGTTTATATGTAATTGGGTAAGAAATTTTAATCGACTGTTCACCTGGCATAACCTTGCCTGGTTCAACGTGCATAGTAGTAAAATCGACTAGAACATATCTATCCTTTGGGTTAATATCTCCAGTTTCTAAAGAATGTGGAGTTTCTGATATAATATCACTACTTATTTCAAAGTTTTGTAAAATATTTCTTATATCATTTATTCTCGCCTTAGCTAACCCTATATTGTTTTCTGGTAACCCCATTTTACGAAGGTCAAGAGCCAAAGTTCCTCCATTTTTTACAGACCTTACTCTTTGCCCATCAGTCGATGAAATTATGTTGACTCCAATAAGAACATCTCCAGATTGAGCTATTGAATCTAATACACTCTTAATCTTAATTGTCTCTGCTGAATTTAGTTTATATGCTCCAGATGCAAAAAATTTATCATCCCCAATAGAATAAGTACTTGTCTTAGTTTCAGTTTGAATTGGTGCTGTATATATTGTGTCAATGAGTTCTTTTGCTTCAATCGCAGTTAAGTGAAATCCTCTTTTAAGTAACTTAGCCAACTCTTGGTCATTATGTGCAGTCTTTTTTAAAAATCTTTTGGGTTCTATTTTCTTAAATCTAGCTTTAGCTTTTTCTATGTTGTTGTCTTCGACTCCCATCATACGAAGTTTAGCTTGTATATCTGGATTGTTAAGCGCAGTTTCTATTTTGTCCATTTGTTTTGGCGGGTAAGAAAGCTCTTGTGCACCTGCGTTTGCAGTTCCAGCTAATAACCCTACTGCAACAGCAAGATTTTGCATCCATCCCTCTGTAATTACCTCTTGTTTAATTCCAGCAAGTTCATACATTCTTGACATTTCACTCTTTAGCGATTTTGATTCTTGAATTAATTTGCTTAAATTTCCCATATTAATAAATATTAGAAAAAATGATATTACCAATATATGCATACGGCAATGCAATTCTCAAAAGAGAAGGAAAGGAAGTGACTAAAGATTATCCTAAAATAGAGCAACTTTTTGAAGATATGTTTGAAACATGTAAAGAGGCTAATGGGATTGGACTAGCTGCTCAACAAGTTGGTTATGATTTGCAGCTTTTTATAATAGACCTTTCATCATATGGAGAAAGTGACAAAGTTTATGAAGGTTTTAAAAAAGTTATAATGAACTCTATTGTAATTGAAGAAAGTGAAGAAACTGAAATAATGTCTGAAGGTTGTCTCTCTTTTCCAGGGGTTAAAGCTGATGTTGAACGTCCAATTAAAATAAAAGTAGAATATCTTAATGAAAAGTTTGAGACAGTGATTGAAGAATTAGAAGGACTTGGGGCTAGAGTGTTTCTTCATGAACATGAGCACACTGAAGGAATTAATTTTATTGACCACACAAAAGGACTAAGAAAGAGAATGCTAAAAAAAGAGCTTGGCATTATAAAAAAAGGCGGACTATTTAATAGCTACAAAATTAAATTTGCATGATAGAACAAGAACTACTTGATTCTCTGTGGGAGTCAATAAATATTTTAAAAGAAAAAGAAAAAAAAGAAATTTCTGGTTTAAGCGGTGTTTTAGAAAAGCTAGAACAAGTTCAAAAACAACTTGTTGAAAAAAGTAAAGAAGATGGAAAAAAAGGAGATAAATAAATATCTTAAAGAAAGTGAAGCCTATATACATAAAGTAAATCTTATGAACGTAAAACTTTCGTACAGCTTTAAACTACTATCTTTATTTCATCTTACCGTAGAAGAAAAGATTAAAATTTCCGAGGAGTTTGACAAAACTAGAAATGAAATTGAAGTCATTGACCTCTATGACCGAAAAGTTAAAGAATTATCGGGCCAGTTTCCAGACCCCAACATTGATTATCGTTGGTCCCCTGGATTCGCAAGAGAAATGATGAAGTACATAAAACATCACAAAGAATATGACCCTTTTAAAGAAATTGAAGGCTTCTTTAAACTCATTAAGTCACATTTCACAATGACAGATAATATGGATAATCAAAGAAACATTCTAAGAGACATTAAAAAAGCAAACGTTATTGAGGAATCAATAAAACAAAACATCCCTAAAGTGAAACATGCTATAGAGAGTATAACTATTATATTAAAAGACGTAAAAAACTAGATATGCAAGAAATAAAAATAACAATAGACTCAGAACATATTCAAGAAGCAATTAATTCTGAACTAAACAAAGAAATAAAGCACATTCTTAAGAGCAATGAAGAAAGTTTCAGCCTAGGAAACACCATGAAACAGCTTTTAGATACAGGTACTTGGGGAAATAAGTACAAGTCAACTATTGAGAAAAATTTAGATTGGGCTATTGACTCCTGTTTCAACACAGCCATCCATGAAAGCATTGAAGAAATTGGGCTCAAAGATGTCATCAAAGCCGAAGTAAATAAAATTATTTCTGACCCAGAGTGGATTAAGGAAATAGCTAAGAAGAAGGTGGAAGCAATGTTTTAGAGCTTCATCCAGGTAACAATCGAATAAGGATGGTCATCTCGGTCTCCAGCTAGATATTTTATTGGCTCACTCTTGACCCATCCTTCCTCAGGCATACTGAAGAATGTATCTCCTTTTATATTGCCGTGAACAATTGTCTGAATTGCTTTATTAACTAAGCCGATGTCAATGCATTGTTGGTAGATGCTTGCTCCGCCAATTATCCAAACTGATATCGCAGGGTCAGACAATTTAGCTATGTTATCTATGGATTCGATAGCCTGCTCTATAGACTTATAGGCATACACATCCTTTGCCTTTTTTATGTTCTCAGGAGTTCGTGATACAACGTGCATAATTCTGTTTGGTAGAGCTTTACTTCCCATAGATTCGAAAGTCTTTCTTCCCATGACCAAGTGATTCACTTCTCCAGAAGTTGTTGTTTTTTTAAAGAACTGCATATCACTCCTCATTTTCCAAGGGATGTCGTTGTTAAGTCCGATTGCTCCATCCTCAGTAGAAGCAAATATTATTGTCTTTGTAATTATCACAGCAATTCTTTTATCTTAGCATATACATCGTTAATACTTCCATCTCCATTAAGAGTAATTACCTTTTCTTTGTTCTCGAAGTAATTAAGTACTGGCTTTGTTTCTCTTTCATATACTTTAAATCTGTGGACAGCTCCCTCTTTATTGTCATTTTTGTCTCTTGCTCTTTCTGTTATTCTTTGAACTGTAACTTGTTGACTACAATCTAAGTTAATTAGAAAATCTAAATTTTGTTTTCTAGCATTAAGCAATTGGTCAATCATTTTAGCTTGTGCAACTGTTCTAGGAAAACCATCATATATAATGCCGTTACCTGTGTGTTCTAATATTCTCTTTTTAACTATTTCGTTAATCACATTATCTCCTAATAGTTCACCTGCATCAATTATCTTTTTTGCGTAGTTTCCAATTTTAGTTTTTTCATCAATTTCTTTGCGTATAATTGCTCCCATGTTGATGTGTTCCCATCCAAATTCTTTGTTTAACATTTCTGCAAAAGTTCCTTTTCCTGCACCTGGAGGTCCAAATATTATAATGTGTCTCATATTATTATTCTGTGAAATTTATAATCTTTACTGTAAATATCGACAATTAATTTATTTCCACCAACTATTTTTACTGGATTATTTTCTTCATCGCATTTCACCATTTTGTATTCAATGCCTTTTGTAATAAGAAACATCCTTGTACAAAATCTGGCTATCTTTCTAAATTCATTACCATTAAATTCCCAAGATAAAAGTACTGTTAAATTGTCTCTTAATTCTTCTTTATATTTTTTTGTTAATTTCATTGTTTGTTTTTTCTTTAAAATATAAGTAAAAATAACTAATATTTAAAGATAAAGTAAATTGAAAATAAATTATGAATACAGTATCTTATTATATTTATCAAAAACAAACTCTAATTAGCGGAGCAAAGGTAGAAGTTAAAATTGACCCTTTATCAAAACAGTGTTGGAAAAAACCTGAAGAAGAAAAGGAGTGGGAAGAAATGGAATATTCTATAAGAAAAATGGATAACTATTGCCTTCGTCATATGAAAAACGAAATTGAAAACCTTTATGAAAAAATTAAAATTAACAAAGAAACAATATATTCTTGCATGGCCTACAATACTCATGATAAACATTCTGTAAAAGAAGAACTTGAAAATAAAATTAATATGAGAGAAAAGCTAATTATTCAAATGTCAGATATTGTAAATCAAATAGAAAAAGAAAGAGCCTTATAATATTTGTAATTAACAAATATTATTACTATATTTTTTAAATGACTGGAGAAACAATATACACAGGTCATACTTATATCAATATAAGTAATGATGTAATTGTAGAGGATGGAGTAGAATTTACCCCATCCGAATATTATATGAGAATTAATCATAATGAAGTTTTATCTAAAATTATGGCAAAAAAAGCAGTAGAAAGGTCTAACCAAAAAAATATAGATGAATCAGAAATTTAACTTGTCAAAATACGTATGATAAGATATCCAAAGACATGGATGCCAACTATTACGGCAGTTAAATATCTCAAATACCAACTTGAGGATGGGAATGAGTTACGCGAAGTTTCAGTTATGTTTCAAAGAGCTGATTGGCATGCTATGTGGCACGTAATTATAGAAGACAAAGAAGAAAATTCCCCAGATTATTATTTTATGAATAATGATGACATTCTCAAGTACTTTGGTCCTCTAAAATTTTTAAACACTTTGTAGAGTCAAAAATTTTTAATAAATTTGCAAAAGACTTTATACGCTTTTGATATGAATAAACAAGAAACTGATTTTGATGCTATTATTAAATTAATGACCAAAGAGAAAAATGAGACGAAATCTAAAAAAGTTAAAAGATTTTTAAAAAAAGCTCTCAAAATTTATTATCAGCAATTTGAAAAAGCTACTTTTACAGGAAAACTTATTGAATATGATAAGCCTAACTTGAATGGATATACATTTTCTAAAGAAGCTGTTAAGAAAATGGTGGATGATTTTAATGAGATTGCTAGAGATGAAAGAGCGGTTGGTGAACTTTATCCTGACTCAGGAGAAAACACAATCTGGCTTGGAAAAATATCTCATATATCTAAACCCCTAGAATTGAGAGAAGATGGTGCATATGGCTCTATAAGTACTATTGTTGGGGCGAATTGTGCTGTTAAAGTACATAAAATTATTTCTAATGGAGAAAAAAAGCCAATATTTGAACCAAGGATGGTGGGTGATAAAATACTTTCATTTGACATAGTGGGCTTTGAAGATGTTGGTTCTCTTATATCGTCTAGAAATAAGTAAAAATTAAGTAGACATTAACTTTGTTGGAAGGCTTGCAAAATTTTGCAAGCAAAAGCGTATAAGCATTTGTTGTGATAATAGAGAGATTGTTAAAAATAATTGTGTTTATGAAGAAGTAAAATATTTAATAACAAAATTTTTAAATTAATAGTTATGGAAAAAGAAAATACATCACTTTTAGATGAGCTTATGATAAGTTATAAAGAACTGTCTAATGAAGATAAAGAAAAACTTCACGATTGGATTGTTGAGAAAAGACTTAAAGAAACCAAACAGAGAGTTGAACAAAAACTCGAAGAAACAAAAGAAAAAACAGGAGAGCTTTTAAATAAAGCCTCTTCGGTGGTTGGAAATAAAATTTCAAGTGCAGGAAATAAAATATCAAATTTATTTAAATGAGAAGAGAAGATTTTATAAAAAGCCTATTTACTCAATTTCCAGGTTCAAAATTTGAAGTAAATGACAAAGATAGATTGCTTGTGGATGGTACTCCTATGGCAGGTGTTTTTATTAGAAAAAGAACTTTTTCAAGTTCGCCTAATGTTCAGGAAACTATAAATTTTATTACAGGTATAGTTCAAAATTATATCAATAAAAATTTAAGTGAACTTAAAGATTATAAGGAAACTAATATAGATAATTCTTTAAAGTCCGATGTGCTCACAGGACCTCCTATGGCTGACTTCAGCGGAGCACTTGCTAAAGCTAGAGCAGAAGAAGAAATACTTAAAAAAGTGTCTGAAGACAAATATAAGAAAGCTGTGTTTAAATATTCAGGAACTTTAGAGGAGCTTGCTAACGATATTGGTGACCTACACTATGAGTCTTTTGAAAAATTTATGGGACACTTGGCAGCTAAATTAGCTTCCGATGCAAAGATTGACCTAGAAAAGAAAAGAACTAAATTGTCTGGAGAACTTTTTTCCGCAGTTGACGGCGTTAAAAAAGCTCAGGCAAATATTGGCAAAGCCTGGATTATATCTAAACCGCACATGTTGTGAAAAAATAAAAATATGAGTAAATTAATGAGAATGAAATTATTGATTTTAATATCAGTAATATTAATAGCAGGAGAAATAAGATGTGTCTACAAAGCAGTTAAGTGTGATTGGGCTCCAATAGGTAAGGCAGAAATATTATACACTGCAGCTGCAGTGACTGGCTTAGGTTCAATAGTTGGATGGATAAATATAGAGGATGGTGAATAATGTTTTATATAGTTACTACCTTTAGGTTTTAGTACCTAAAAAATAAAATTAAAAATTTAATATGTTTGAAAATAATCCGCCCAAAAATTTTTTTGACCTGCTTCTTAAAAAGTAATTTATGAAAAAACTAGCATATGAAGATAAATTCTTCTTTAAAGATAAAAAAGAAATAAATAACATAGTGGTTAATGAAATAATAACCATAGAAGCAGTAGGAAACTATGTTAGGATTTATGGTAAAACAAAAAGAATTGTTATACCTAAAACTCTTAAATCAATACTTGAAAAATTTCCTGAAGAATTCTTCCAAGTACACAAGTCTCATATTGTAAACTCTAAGTACGTCGATTATATTACTAAAAATGAAATTATAATTGGGAAATATAAAGTCCCATTGTCTCGTAGAAAAAGAACTGAGTTTTTTAAATTTTTAGATACTTGAAAATATTTTTAATAATTATGGACATTAGAAAATTAGCAGAGAAAATCTTTGCAATAACAAATAAAGAAGATTCAGATTTAGATGCAATAGAAGCAGTAGAATATATATTGTCAGAACTTAAAATATGCTCCTGCCCAGATAAAAAATCAACATTACCCAAAACAATTAAAAGTCTTAATAGTCAATAATGACAAAAAATTAGAGCAATTTAAAATAAAATTCTAATTTTTTTAAAGATTAAATAAAAAAATTCGTATATTTGGAGCGAGTAAGAATATCTTTGCTCTATAAAATAATAAAATATGAAAGTAAAATTTAAATTTAGCAACGGAGAAGAAGTAGAGGACGTAGTCAGTGGTTTTACTGGCATTATAGATTGTGCTAGCCTGTGGCTTAACGGATGTAAAAGATATTCAGTTCAACCAAAGATGAAAAAAGGAGAAACAGCTAAACCAGATAGTATTTGGGTAGATGAAGAAAGTATTATTAGAATTTCTGAAGGTGTAGCCAAAAAAGTAACTCCTACCAATACTGGTGGACCTTATGGTAAGAGCGATAATTGTAGAATGTAATGAATAATAGCATTATAATCGTTGCCATCATTTATGTCCTTGGATTCCTCCTTACATATTTTTGGCTTATCCTCTTTGGAAGGAAATATTGGATAGACTATGACCCTCCACATCCTAACTGGTATGATGACTACGAGTCAAATGCGACTGCTTATCCCTCTCAGTCCCTCATTTGGCCACTATTGTGGATAATGGCGGCTGTAATTGGAATTGGAAGAGGAGCAACTTGGATTACACAAAAACTTTTAGATTATACAGAAAAATCAACAAAGTAACAAGAGAAGAGCTAATAAAGGAAAACAATTTTTAAAAAACAATAACAACTCTTGAGTTTTTAATTAAAAATACTTATATTTGCCTAAGTAATGTAACTAATGCCATAGTTACATTTTTAAAATTATTAGTAGCTAATGCCGTAGCTATTTGTAGTTGTTTTTTAAGTTGAAGGGCTTTCCAGCAGAAAGCCCTTTTTTTACAACAAAAAGTTTTCGGTTTTCGTAAAATCAATAAAAATCAATAAAAATGAAAAAAGTAATTTGGGTAATTGCCCTTGCCATTTCAATGGTGGCTATGACATCTTGTAATGGTGTAAGAGTAAACGGTGGAGAAGAAGCTGTATTAATTATGAAACCTTGGGTGTTTGGTTCTGGCGGTGTAAGTTATAACCCAGTTTCTGCAGGACTCACATGGTGCGCCATATCGACTGATGATATTGTATTTAACATTAAGCCTGTTCAATATACAGAAAAATTTGACGATATTATTACTCAAGATAATAATCCTGTAGATTTTGATGCCTATGTCAAAATTCAAATTAACAAAGGTCAGACTCCTAGGTTGTATGAAGATTTTGGCGTACAGTGGTATAAAAACAATATTCAAGAACCATTTCGTAAGATGAATCGTAATCTATGTTCAGACCATAAAATGTTTGACCTTACTTCTAACAGAATTATTGTTGACTCCTTGGAAAATGCCGTTTTTGTTTTTCTAACTTCAGAAGTAAAAAAACTAAATATTCCAATAGATATTATGGAAGTCCACATCGGAAAAGTAGTTCCGCCAAATAATGTAATAGAAGAAACTGTTAAGACCGCAGCCGCTGAACAAAGCATAATCACACAAGATGCCAATAGAAGGTCAGAACTTGCACGTAAAGATGCACAGACCGCTAAGGCAATTGCAGACAAGGCATATATGATAGAAATGAAATTTACTAACTCAGAATATCTTGAATATCGCCAAATCCAAGTACAACTTGATAAAATTGAGATGGCTAAAGATAAAAAAAATATCTCAATTACATTTATAGAGGGAGGAATAACTCCAGTATATAATGCTAAGTAAAATAAAAATACAAGAGTCTCTACTCTTATATTTTATGTCAAACTTAAATACTTGGAAATATTTTTAATAATTATTTTAATATCATATTCCGTTATGATGGCTTTTGTTTTTTTAAATAATAAAATAAAAAATAGAAAAGATTGGTAATTTCTAAATCCTAAAAGAAGCAGAAGATTTTATGTAATCTTGAAAAATCTTCCATCTCTCTATTGTGTATTAAATATTATCTTTAATATATTAATTCTAAACCTTATCATAATGTTTCTAGTGCTTCGTAATATTTCTCTAAATCTTTTTGTAACTCCAAGTACTCCTGATATTCATCAAACACAGTAGCTCTTGCTTCAGCGTGAGCTCTAAGTTTATCTGATTTTTTAACTTCTTTCTTGTCCTTTGCCATCACAGTTCCATCTTCGGCAAAATACAATTCCCGACCATTAATCGCTATTAGTTCTGAACTACTTCCAAATGTAATATAACTTCCAGTGCTTGATTCAACATTCGCAAAACTTCCTGAATTTTCATTTAATACATTTATCTCCGCCTCTGTAAATACTTCACTCTCGTATTTTGTAAATTTTTTACTAAGTTCAATAAATCTTTTTACTTTTTTTTGTTCTTTATTCATAATATTTTATTTAGTTTAATAAATTATTTCCGTATAATCTAAGTATATTTCCATTTCTATGTTATTTCCCATTTCTATGCTAAGTGGACAACAACCATGTAAACACATAGTTTGAATTGCTACTCCATTTGTGTCAACGGCTTTTAATGTTGCGTCACATTTAATAAATTTACTTTCTCCTGTTTGCGGGTCTAATGCCCGATTTATCCAAGACTTCAACTTTCTTTCATCTTCTTGGTTTGCATCAAATATATCAACAGTTAAGATACCATTAGTTTTTTCAAGCTTTAAATCGTTTATTTTAATGTTATAACTAGTTAACTCTTCATCTAAAAAGTTTATTGTTAAAATGTAAGCATGAGCTTTTTTAAGAATCTTATTTAAGTCTTTTGGTTTATTTTTTTTAAGCTTAAACTCAAGTTCTTTAATTTTTTTTGTTTTTTCACATATAACAATGTCTTTTTTTGCAATCTGTATTTGCATTTCAATACGTTCTCTCTCTGTGTTAATAGACTGTATGTCACTCATAAGAGCGTTTACTATATTTTGGTGAAACTCAATAGCAGCATTTAATTCTTTATCATCCATGGAAAAATTTAAGCATTATATTAGATAATTCAAAGTTTTTTTAAAAAATTTTATTATTATAATGTTTGATTTATTGATGCCGTATATTAATGTGGAAATCCAAGTAATTATAAGGTGTTGTCTGGTGCATAGAACCTTAAAATAACAAGCTCCAACCCTAACAATGTACTCCACAATAACTGAATATCTATTAAAGTCCTATCTGTATTCAAACGTGGATGCTAGATTGGTTACGTAGTAATAGTTAATGTCTAGTTTCTCTAGGTAAAAAAATTGGAAAAAATTTTTTTGATGCAACTACTTAGAAATATTAAAATATGAAAAAAAGGTGATTTTTTTGGGGGAAAAAATTTTTTTAAAGTGACTTTTTTGTATAGTCAAAAGGTTTTTGGGGTGTCTACTTGGATTGACTTTTGCTTAATTGCGATATGGGTGGTTGAGTTTTTATCTTTAAAAATTGGGGAAAAAAATGTGAGGCCAACTGTTCGCTCCTATCCAATACGTTTAAATTAGGGGCTTATTTTTGTGCCTAGTATTTAAGGGTCTAATTAAGCCCCTAAAATAGAGATTAGGGGTCTAACCTACCATAAGGTCAAAACCTCTAATTAAGCCCTTAAATAAGACTTTAGGCATCTAATATGTAACAAACATCTTTCATTGTCTTTTCATGTACGTATAACGCAAATTTTTGGGATAATCCAAAAACTTTTTATTCTTTAAATATAAAATATCTTTTTTTGGATTATCCCACCCCAAACCGTTATATAAGTGAATCAAAACAAAA
>Ga0114934_10002758_pt1 | contig 11146 bp, 18 predicted proteins | sample 4SBtaG_2_FD_99695 | JGI IMG/M metagenome (GOLD analysis project Ga0114934, IMG submission 99695) | Deep subsurface microbial communities from Kolumbo volcano to uncover new lineages of life (NeLLi) - 4SBTROV10_white metaG | ecosystem: Environmental > Aquatic > Marine > Volcanic ...
GCTAATTTACACTTAAAATACATTCAGTTCCACTTCATCGGTTCTTATCTATAAGGTAAGATTAACTACTTGTTAGTTAAGGAATATAATTAACTTTACACGAGTATGAAAAGACTCAACTTTTGAAGCGAGTATAGAAAGACTTAAGTGTCTATCTGAAAATTCCAAAGGTGTAAAATGGGACAAAAATTAAACTATATAAATTTTAATATATTGACATATTAGTATATAATGGTTCAAACATACTCTATAAATAAAAAAATATATAGTATTGATATGATGTTTGCTTATTTGAATATTTATAAACATCCAACTATAAGTGTACCAGTTTCTAAATTATTGAATGCACTAGAAGATAAATCTTGGGGCAATCATTCAAAAAAAATATATTATTCTGCAAATGATGTTATTAAAAATCCTAAAAAATATAAAAATGAAATGGATAGAATAAAAAAGGCAAATCTAAAATATCCAATAATAATTGATGAAAAATATGTAATAGACGGTATTCATCGTTTATCTAAAGCATATCTACGAGATAAAAAATATATAAAAGCATATATTTTTGATAAAAAATTAATGAAAAAATTTTTAATAAACAGTAAAGCAGATTGGATTAAAGTTGATAATTTACAAACACATGATTTCATTAAATTATTTTATAAAAAATTTTGTTAGATTATATAATTTACACAGCTTGAAACGATCAAACCTTTTTAATTTATATTGAGATTTTGTCCGATCTCCCTTTTGGACTCCATTTGCAATGGATGTATCAAAATTGTTGTGGTTACCAATCAAATATTTTCAACTGGTTCATCTGATTTATATTTTTTATTTAATTGTTTTTTATATTGATTCCAATCAGATACACAACCAAGAAAATTTTGAATTTTCCAATCATTTTTTAGTAATTCATTATATAATTCATCATGGTTTTCTTTTTTAGCAAAATGAATCTGTTTATCATTCATTATAATTTATAAATGTTCATCTGATAAAAAATTTGTAATATCTAAATGTGGAAATGGTTTTTCAATTATTTCACCATTTTTAATTTTTTCTAATATATTTAATTTTTCTATCTTTACTATATATGAACCTTAAAATTATCATTGTAATTATTTTAGTCGTTACTCTGTTACTTTACTGTTTATGTCCTGTTATTGAACAATTCGATGGCAACAATGATGATAATATTGGAGAATATTCAAAATTAGACTATATGCAACCGCCTGTTAGCAAAAATAATACAACAAAATTAGATATACCAGTAATTGATTATATTAATGAAAAAACACCAATTAATGTTAGACAAATATTAAGACATAAATATATGAAACAATTATTTGAAAAAAATATTATTAATAAAACATCTGATACTGATTACCAGAAATTCAGTTTTTATATTCATGACCAACCATCTTGGCAAAACAAAAATTTAGATTTAACAAAAGATATGTATGTTGATTATCAAATCAAAAATAGCAAATATAAAATAGTCGATAAAATGATATTAAAAGTATATGATATTGTTAAGGAGCAATTTATTATTTATAAATATGCAATTGAAAATGTATTTATTAACAGAAAAACAAATCACAAAAAATTTGGTTTATTAATTGTTTTATTGCAAGAATATGGTCTTTATGGTTATACAATTTATTTAAGAGGATTTGAAAAAAATGGTAAAATTATTTTAGACTCATACAAATTAGTTGGGAACATGTATACAGAAAACTTATTTTTAAATAATGGATATGATAATGAAATGTTGAAAGAACACAAATATTTCGAAACACCAGATAAAATGATCACACCAAATACATTTGTTGATGTAATAAAAAAGAAATCAAAACAATGGGGGTGTTTCTCTATTAATACTGGCAATTTAGTAAGATCAATTAATAAAATGGATTGTGAAAGTGCTTACGATCTTTATGGGCGTAAAAAAGAAGTAGGTATATGGGACAAACCTTGTGAAAAAGATGATGAATGTTTTTTTTACAAAAGTAATAAAAATTATCCTAATAATTTTGGAAAATGTTTAAATGGATACTGTCAAATGCCAAATAATATAAAAAAAATCGGTTATAAATATTTTGACCCAAAAGTTAAACCACAATGTTATAATTGCAATAATAAAAGTTGGTTTGTTATTTCTCCAATGGATACCTGTTGTAATTCACAAAAAAATAAATTTAAATCACCAGATTATGCATTCAAAAATGATGTTAATAAAAGATTTAATTATTTCAAAAGGAAAAATTTCAAAGTTAGAGAACACAAAATTAAAAATATTGTAGGCGAGTAACATGTAACATATCAGGTGTGCATTTACCATACACATTAATACATTCTCTATTTTTATCAGATGAAATATAATTTTCTTCTTCTAAATATTTATTTACAGCAGGATGATTAAGAAAATATAATGAAAAATTACTATAATTATTGTTATAAATATCAACATTTTCAATATGATCTGATAAATACTTTTTAATATTATATATTGTTTTGTAATCTGAATTAATTCCGGTATATAATGAAATATTAAATGAATATAATTCAATGTCTGGTTTAAATGTAGTATAGAATGTCGTTACAGTTTTTCTTGGCAAATAGTCTGTTATCTTATTTAAATCAAAATTAATTTTTTTATAATATGAATATGCATTATTTTTAAAAATTATTTGAAATGCTTGATTATTTAATGTAAAATCTTTATTATCCATAAATATTTTATGTAATATATTATTCGGAAATGAGTCAATATATAAATACAAATCTATCTCTAATCTTTTTAAGGCATTTATAGAATCATCCATTTTTTTATAAAAATGTAAATTAATATTAATATTTTTTAATTTATAAAAATTTTTTATATCTTTCCCAATATATCTATTTCTTCTACTATCTTTCATTCCGATATCACGAATAATATTACGCCTTACTCTCATATTTACCATACTACATATTGGAAATATAATTTGTCTATTTAATGTGGATACAAATCTAAATTTATTATATTTATTTCTATTAAAAAAATTAAAAAATAAATTATTTATTGTTACATCATCGCAAATTATAAAATTAATATCTGTAAATGCATTAACTAAATCATCCATCATTTTTAATACATTATTGTATGGTACTACCTTTGAAAATAATATTTTTGTATTTTTAATTAAATTTTTTGAAAATTCACCAACAATTTTATTCATTGTTTCCCTATTGTTATCAACTGCATATCCAATGTTATTATTTGAATATATATACTTTTTTTTATAATAATTATTATTTAAGTTTTGTTCTTTAAAAACAAAATTCTCTTGTATAATTAATCTATTTAATAATACTATTACTAATACAAGTAAAATAATTACATATATTATATTATATTTTATCATATTATATTATATTATGATATTTAATAAAAATATCAATTATGCCGTTTTTATTTATATTATTATTGTGATTTTTATTTTATCTGTCAAACCAAAAATATTAAAACTTAAAAAAAGCAAAAACCCAATCAATAGAGCATTGATTGTTTATCTCATGATAATTTTTGCAATTGTTGCATTTTATATTTCTGTATTTATTACACTTGTAAAATAAGTTCAATTTATATTTTAAAAATATTATTAAATAATATTGCAATACCCCAAATGAATATTAGTAAAATTAATATTAATTCTATTGGTGATTTAAAAAAATATTGTATTAATGAATTGAAACAAAGACCCAAAATATTAGTTAAAAATGATAATAAATTTATTAAATATCTAATTGCTATCATTATTAAATATGATGGCAATTTAAATATTCATGTTAGATATTTAGATAATCCTTTATCTGAATCTTTTTGGTGGTATGGTGGCAATGATCCAGGTATTGATCCTAATATTTATAATATTAATGATTATGCTTTTTTAACTAATTCCGATTTTGCTGATAATGGTTATGATGATATTATTGATCTTAAACATAATCACATATATCATATTGTTGATTTTTACCCTTATTATAATGGAAAATATGGCAATATATATATAAATGATTATTTTGAGGAATTATATAATTCTAACATAAAATATATACTTCCAAAATATAATGATTTACCAGATACTATATTAAATTCTATTGGACCCAATTATCTAAGATACAATTTAAAAAGTCTCAATGATATAATTGATACTTCCGGGCTCAATGAGTGTTATATTATGAAATTAATATCATACAAACTGAATCATTTTATTATTAGAAAATTATCTAATGCAACCAATTTGAGCTATCAACTATTAGAAAATATAAAAAATTCATTTAAAAAATGTAAAAAATATAATACAGATTTTATTAATTATTTATTGATATTTAGCAAAATATTTAATATAAAATATATAATTTATACTTTTAAAGATTATAGTTGTACCATAAAAATAATCGGTAGAAAAAACAAAACAAGTTTTTTTTTATATAAAGTTAATGATATATACTATATTATTAGAGATGAATAATATTCAAATGATAATTTTAAAAAATCCAAAGAAAATAGCAAATAATATATTCCCAGATATTAAATTTAATAACAGTTATTTTTCTTATTTTAAAATTTTATTAATTGTTATATTGTTAATTATTTTAGGATGTGTTTATGTCGTTTAAAAATCATAAATTTTTTAAAACAATTATTATAATGTCTGATACCAATGATAAAAATTTGAATGGAGATAATTCTGATGCCGAATCAGAATATCAGATTGAAGAAATCGATTTAATGGAAAACCCACTCTATCAAGTCTTATCTACTCTTTTGGAAGATTCTTCCGGTAATAACTTATGTGAGTGTATTAATGCATTTAGAGAATCCATTGATACTCAAAATAAATTAATGCTTAGTCTTTTGCAAAAATTAAGTAAAACTAATTAGTTTCTGGCATATATTTCTTTAACTTATCCATCGTGTCTTTATTTAATTTTAATCCATTTAATAATTTTGGATTAATCCCCCCTACTTTATCTGATGCATCTTTAATCATTTTTTTTTTATATAATTTAGATTTCCTTTGCATTTTTTTCATATTCGTTTTATTTCTTAATTTTTTTAATAATTCTTCTCTTGTTGCTTTTGGTTTGTTATCTTCTTTTTTCTTGTTTTGTTGTCCGTCCTTTGTTAGTTGATGAAATTGTTGTTTTATTTTTTCAAATTCTTCAGAATTCATTTATAATTAGTAATATAGAATAATGTTTAAGCCGTTATAAATTTGACGTTGATTCAATTAGCGATATAATAAATAAATAAATATATATTAATTTTATATAGCAAGATGCATATATATGTCGATTATATTAAATTAAATGTATATAAATTAGAATCCGTTTATATTATTAATCAAATATTTGGCAATGGTATAATTAAATATAAGGGAAGAATTTTGAAACCAGAAAATAATTTTTTATATTATGGCATCGAAGATGGTTGTAATATAACTTTTAATGGACTAAAAGGTGGAGGAAGTAAAATTTATGCTATTATATTTACTGTTATTGTAATTTTAATTTTTATTATATTATTATTGAGTGGATTTATAACAGTCTTATCTAATATTGTTATTGGTTCAGTTAAATGTATCTTATTAAATTCTTTGCAAACAATTAACTATTGTAATAATAAAGGTAGTTCTAGTAAAAGAATATTACCCACACTATTAACTCTTATTATTAATATTATATTTTTGATTTTAATTTTTATGGGTATTTACTTATCTGTTTATTCACTTGCAACTATTACTGGATTATTGGTTTTCTATTCAAAAAGTACTGATTCGGGAAGTACATTAAATGTTTTATGTAAAAATGCACATTCGTCAAGTAAAATTGGATTTTGGACTGCAGCTACTTTTAGTATGGCATATATTCTCAACAGATTGCCATCCGCATTATATATCATATCAGAAATGAATAATCCAATTTCAAAAATGTTTTCATTTATGTTTTATATCCCATTAAAACTATCAGAAAAGTTTAATACATTTTCAAAAACAATGGCATTATCTTTATTTCCGATGTTAATGGTGTATGCTGAATCAGTTCCTGGTATGACAGAATCTTTATATGATACAATAAGTGGTTTAGATATGAGTACAGACGGACAAAAATTAAAAGGTCAAGTATTTAATTGTAATAATCCGGATGATTTAATAAGAATGATTGAAATTCTATTTGATGAATCACCGGGAATTGAAGAAAAATTAGATGAATCGGGTATTGGTAAATATGTTAAATTATTTAAATTAAAATTGGCAAATATTATCATTAATAAAAAAAATAATAGCGTACCCTTGAATACAGAGTATAATTTATATAAGGACAGCATCGATACTTATAACGCCCAATATATTAGAGAATATAAAAAATCAGAGAACAATCCTATATCATATTTATTTGGAGATTATTCAAAAGCAAATATGTCCGAATATATTGTATGCCAATTAATCGGTGCGATTAGCATACTAAATAAATATAGAATGTGTGTATCTCCTGATCCAACAGATACCTCGGATATGATTATTTCAGGTGTTTCTTCTGGATTGTGGGCACTTATTGCATATTCTATTTCAATGGTATATTATGGTTTTATTAAGTCTGATTAATTTATGTGTATTATTTATAATGCCTACTAAATATTGTAGTGGACCTAAATCATGGGGGCAAATTATTGCATATACAGGAGCAACATATATACCTACTATTTTAATTAAAGGATTATTATTAATATTAATTTTTTTCCTTGTTCGGTGTAAAAAAATTATTAATTCAGATGAAGAAAAAATATTATTTTTTGCAATATTTATATTTGCAATAGTTCCATATGCAATATGGAACTCGCATTCACATGGTGAAAATTTCCCACTTTTTACCACATCACTAAAAGATAAAAAAACACTTGGTAGTTATATATTGGATTATTATTCTAAAAATTGGTATAAAATGTTGATTTTAGCAATTTTATATATTGGAATTATTATCCTTTTAATTAAATATACAAATGCAATTATTCATAAAGAAAATAAATATTTGTGGCTTGGATTAATGGCACTAATTTGTATTGGATATTTAACTCTATTCATATTTAATAGCATTCAAGAAGCAAAAGATTATTTTAAAAATCTTCCAAGTGTTGAAATTGAAAATATTATCATTACTATAATGTTGTTTTTTTTATTTAAATTATCTTATGCTAACGGAGGTTTAAATAAAAAAACATTAATTATAATTCTTATTATTATACTATCATCATTCGCAAATAATTTGTATACGGTTTTATTAAATCAAACGATATAAAGATTAAATACATATAATATTTATATAATATTATGTGTGGTATTTTTGCCTATATTGGAAATAAACATAAATATTCAAGACTTTTAAATTATTTTATTAAAACATGTCATAGAGGACCAGATAATTGTAAATTAGTTAATATTAATAAGATAATTAAATTTGGATTTCATAGATTAATGATTAATGGTTTAGATTTTGAAAGCGACCAGCCGCTTCATATTAAAAAATGTTATCTAATTTGCAATGGGGAAATTTATAATTATAAAAATTTAGTTGAAGAATTTAATTTGAAATTAGAATACAAAACAAATAGTGATTGTGAAATTATTATTCATCTCTATAAAAGACTTGGATTTAAAAAAATGTTACAATACTTGGATGGTGTCTTTTCCTTTGTATTATATGATAGTGAATTTGATAAAATTTTTGTTGCTAGAGATCCCCTTGGTATTAGACCATTATTTATTTGTACTGATACCGAAGGTAACAATAATGAAATTGGATTTTGCAGTGAGGCAAAAAGTCTTTTGTTTATGAATAATAAATCACTTAAACAATTTCCACCCGGGCATTTATGGTGTTCAAGTAATAAAGATTGCTTTTATAATTATTTTTCTTATGATTTTAAAATTATTCAATGCAATGATGAAGAATTAGTATGTAAAAATATTAATAAATTATTAACAAATGCTGTTAATAAGAGATTAATGAGTGATAGAAAAGTTGGATGTTTGCTTTCTGGTGGTTTAGATAGTACATTGGTCACAGCGCTTGTTGCTAAACATTATAAAAAGGGAGAATTAAGAACTTATAGTATTGGTTTAAAAGGTAGTGTTGATTTATATTGGGCAAGAATTGCAGCGGATTATTTAGGAACAGAACATCATGAAATTTGTGTTACAGAAAAGGATTTTTTAGAAGCAATACCAGATACAATTAGGCAAATTGAAAGTTATTGTACTACAACTGTTAGAGCATCAGTCGGCAACTATTTAGTTAGTTTATATATCAAACAAAATACACCAGATACAGTTATTTATTGTGGTGATGTTTCTGATGAAATTTTTGGTTCATATAGAGGTTTTATGAATGCACCTGACGATGAATCATTTTTGAAAGCAAATATAAAAATGCTAAAAGATATTTGTTATTTTGATGTACTGCGTTCAGATCGCAGTATAAGTGGTGCTGGATTAGAGGCAAGAGTTCCTTTTGGTGACAAAGAGCTAGTAAATTACATTATGTCACTGCCACCAAAATACAAAACATTTAGTAAAGATAAAATAGAAAAATATTATTTGAGAAAAGCATTCGAAGGTTATTTACCTCATAAATTATTATATAGAAAAAAAGAAGCATTTAGTGATGGTGTCAGTTCATTAGAAAGAAATTGGTTTGATATTATTAAAGAACATGCTGATAAAATTATATCTGACAATATTGATTTTAATATTAAGGTGTTTAATGGTCCACAACCATATGATAAAGAGTCTTATTGGTATAGAACTGTTTATGATGCATGTTTTAAAAATATTATTTTAATTCCGTATTATTGGAAACATCCATTTAGTAAGCAGTTAGATCCATCTGCAAGACTATTGAAATGCTATTAAATTATGTAAAATAAAATTAAAATATGCGTTTAATATATAACAATGAGTAATAGAAAAACTAAAACTCGTAAACTCCATGGCGGAGAAGCATCTCCATACCCATTTGCTGGAAAAACTTCGCCTGGTGTTGTACCGCAGGGCAAAATTGTGAAAGGGCTTGGTGGTATTCCATTTTTTGAATTAAATAACCAACTAAGTTCAAATCAGGCTCAGTTTGATGCTATTTTCAATACACCACAAACACCTGGTCAATCTGGCGGTTCATGCGGATGTACTGCATCTACTGGTGGTGGATTTCTCAATAAACTTTTTGGAAAAAAGAAAAAGGCAGCACCTAAAAAGAAAAAGGCAGCACCTAAAAAGAAAAAGGCAGCACCTAAAAAGAAAAAGGCAGCACCTAAAAAGAAAAAGGCTGCACCTAAAAAGAAAAAGGCTGCACCTAAAAAGAAAAAGGCTGCACCTAAAAAGAAAAAGGCTGCACCTAAAAAAAAAAGGTAAAGAAATAAAAAAACAACAACTCACTTAAATAATTGATAATATATTATAATATATTATCACGATGGATAAAAATTATTCTGATTTAGATGAAAATTATTCTGATTTGGAACAAGGAGTCATTGATTTTGAATACAATAGTATTTTATCATATAGATTACGTTATCTTATAATGAAATATTGTATCAATCCAAAAATTTCATCAAACCAATGCATGGATGCAAAAAGAAAAAGACTATGTCATAGGTTTTTTATAAAAAATATTTAGTTACTTTATATGATAAATTTTTCATTAAAGCATTTGTATTTTCAAATAGCAATGATTAATTTTTTTATTGTTTCATTAACATCTACGCCATTGATAATTCATATTGCTTTAATTTTTGCATATTTATTTTTAATGTTATGGGAATACAAAATAAACAATAAAATAACAATTGATGTTTTATTATGGAATACTTTATTCATATGTATAAATATTTACAAAATTTATAAACTTTATCAAAAAAAAAAATAATTCTATTCTTATATTATAATGAATGTACGAGATTCTACAAAAATTATAAGGGTTGTATTTTTTTTGATACCACTTATTGTTATGTTGATATTGTCAGCATTTATTGGTAAAACGAAAGCAGCGGCTCATCATTTTAGATTTAAGTCAACACTTAAATTAATATTATTTTCAATTATTTTTATATCAATCTTTTCTTGGACGGGATATGTAATTTTGTTTGATAAAAAAGAAGAAGATCGCAAACATATTAAAACTGATTTAGTTGCGACTTTTATATTTTTTATTATTTTGGTTTTTGTATTTTTATATTGGCGTTGGACAATGAATTTATCTAATAATAAGGCAGCAGGTATGCAATATATAAATACTACATTAAATGGAATAACAACAACACGAAATATGTTCCGCTAAATATTTAATATGTAAAATAATATAAAAACATTGCAACAGATAATATAACAATACCAGTTAATATTTGAGATATTTTTGAATAATGTACTTTTTCTTTTTCTAATTTTGATTTATTCATTTTAATTAATAAAAATGATACAATCATCAATACTCCAAGCACAGAGTAAATAATTGCCTGTGTAATTAATGGTTTATTATAAGTTTTGAATATAAGATTTATTCCAATTATGATAATTATAAAATATATAGGTTCATATAATAATTCTATCGTATACTGGTTCATTATAATATATAATAATATTATAATGGATATAAACAATGCAATTAAAATGTATTATGAATATAAAACAGTTAAATGCCCTGATAATAAAACTATTCCAATTTCCGTATATAGAACAGATGATAAACTCGAATTAAAATGCAAAGATTGGAGATTAATTATTACTAAACCAAAATATATTAATATTTTTGAACATTTGCAACAACTATTGGATAATAATGATTACGATAAATATGATTCTTATATTAACAAAATTCTTGATACAAATCATTCTGTAAGAGTACAAGAAAATAATATCAATAAAATACAAAATGACATGAAAATTTTATTTGATAAAAGAAAAGAATATTATAATAAAATTGATTCTAAATTAACACAAACCGATAAAGACAAATACATTAAATTATATAAAAAAAAAAAAATAACAAATAATAATTAATTACAGTAGATTAAAAACTAAATTAAAAAAACAAAATTAAAAAA
>Ga0114934_10002760_pt1 | contig 11144 bp, 20 predicted proteins | sample 4SBtaG_2_FD_99695 | JGI IMG/M metagenome (GOLD analysis project Ga0114934, IMG submission 99695) | Deep subsurface microbial communities from Kolumbo volcano to uncover new lineages of life (NeLLi) - 4SBTROV10_white metaG | ecosystem: Environmental > Aquatic > Marine > Volcanic ...
CTTGATGTGACGGTAGTGAACGGCACGGGACGCATATCAGAAGTTCGTGTTCAAGCAAAGCTTGCTAACGGTTATGCCGATATCGGGGCTTGGACAACGTTAGGGATTGATGCTGTAGGGCAATACGTGTTTCAGTTTGCGCCAGGTGCTGCCAGTGCGGGGAGTTTTACTGCAGCGCCTATCCAGGCAGCGCTGCCGAGGAATTTCAGGGTTCAGACAGTGGCGGCAACAGACGCTGCTGGCAATGATGTGACCTACTCGGTCACAGTGGTCTATCAAAACTAAAGGAGGTTTTTAAACATGTGGGAATATGAAAAAGCAATACAGAAAGGCAATGAGATAACTATTACCCTGGAAAAACCTTATAAAGATGATGAGGGTAAAGACCAGGTGGAAACAAAGGCTCTCACTTGGGGCTATGATAAGAGCATGGGAACGGTTGCTAAGTTTAAGAAGATGGTCAAACAGGAAACTAAATACACGCTCGATCATCTGAATAAGCAAGAAACCGAAACGGATGTAACGACTGAATTGAAAATTTAAACGATGACTAACAGCAACATCACAAAAGAAACCTTCATGGAAGCCGATGAGCACACGCAAATGGGTATAATCTTCGATCTTGTTAGTGGGCTCTATGAAAGGCTCGACAGACAGCTTGAGAGATGCGATTCTCGCTTTGGTTGTCTTGAGAAAAACAAAACAAAAGCTACAGTTTATGCCACAATAGGGGGATTTGCGGGTGGAATAACCGCTTTTTTTTCTCAGTGGTTTCTCAGAAGATAAAGAGAGGCGCATGGTGAAAAAGAATGTACCTTACGATTTTAATAATCTTTGTGAGATGTTCGAGAATTCCGTGGAGGCTGTTTTGGGGGCATTAGATGCCGGCAATACAGAGAAAGCCAAGCACCGATGCCAAGAAATCCTATTTAATCTCCAAAGGCTGAGGAAGAAGTATGGAAAACAAGCTAAAATTACTGAGTCCGACTGAAAGGATAGATATTCGCTCTGATCCTTGGGGAGACGGCCATTTTGGGGCGCCAAGAGGCGATCATACACACAAGGGAATTGACCTTCGTGTGTATCATAGGGAGGCTTTGGTGGCTCCGTTAATATGCAGAGTCAAGCGGATAGCGTGGCCTTATCGGTATCAAGGGAAATATATGGGTATCGTCCTTAGATCGGCGAACGAAGCCAGGAATGCCGAAATCAAGATATTTTACATGGTACCTGATGAAACAAAACTCTGGACAAAAAGTCACCAGGTGCTTTTACAGGGAGAATTGATTGGTATGGCGCAGAATATCTCTGAGAAATACGATTACAGGATGTTGTCCCATATTCATCTGGAACTCAGGATTGATGGCAAACTGGTTGATCCTGAACCATATTTGATAGATCGTGGCTGATAGGCATAGGTGTCACGCTGGGCGCAATCGGCCTGGTAAGCATAATTTTTTGCTAAAAGGAAAAAAACGATGAGAAAACTAATTGTACCAACCATTATATTAGTGTTTGTGCTGGCAGGTTGCATCACCGCTCAACCCGATAGACAGCAGCCTTTCTCCCCTGCCGAAGTAAAGCTCAAAATAGAAGGCGTGAAAGCCGTGCAAGTTTCACCCGGCACTATTCAAAAAGTGACAAAAGTTCCCTCATATTTGCCGGAATTGACCAATCTAAGTCAAATTATCGGAGACACAGCTTATTTTACTCTTTGGGGTGGTATTAGCAGCTCTGATGCTCTTTCATTATGGAGGGACTGCAATATCTTTAGACAAAAGGGCATAAAGAATCTCCATGTTTACATCAATAGTGGTGGTGGTAGTGCATTTGACGGTATGGGTATAGCAACAATGTTTGCTTATCTTGCCAGAACCCGTCAATTCAATATTACAGTCGAAGCCAGCGGGTTAGTGGCAAGTGCAGCAGTACCCATTTTCGTTGTGGCTCCTTATCGAATAGCGGCAAAGGGAACTATTTTTATGATTCATAATGCCAAGCTCTGGAAATTTCTTACTCAAGAAGAGGAAAAGGATTTAATCGCGCAACAAAAAATGTTGGAAATCGAAAGAAAACGATACACCAAGCTTTTAGCTGATCATTCAAAACTAACCCAAGAACAGGTTGAGAAGATGTGTCAAAAAACAACCTGGTTTACGGTTGAGCAAGCTAAAAAGTGGGGCATGGTAGACGAAATTAGGTAAGGGGGTCGAAGCAATGAGTCTTTTAGGTTTTATTCCAGTTCTAGGCAAAATCCTGGATAAAGGTCTTTCCATAGTAGACAAGTTTGTGGAGGATAAAGATAAAGCTAATGAGCTTAAGGCTGCCATCAAAGACAGAATTCTTGTCCAGAATCATGAAGAGACCCTAACCATTCTTAAAGGGCAAATAGATATTGTTCTGGCTGAAACCAGGGGAAAATGGTTGCAGCGTAACTGGCGACCGCTTCTCATGCTTACGGTTATCGGGATCATCTTTAATAATTACGTTTTGTTCCCTTATCTCTCCATGTTTACTACTAAGGCGACCATGTTGACTTTGCCTAAAGGGCTATGGGCACTTCTCAATATTGGTGTGGGCGGCTACATAGCTGGTCGAACGGTCGAAAAGGTAAAACTGAATGGAGGATCATAGCGACCTGATGGGGATGCGAAGCTAAAAGAAATGGAGCGGAAATTGGTTGAATTAAAAAAGCGCTATCTTATTAAACTTCAGGATAGCTATGCCCTGGAACGAAAGATAAGACTGCTTGAACTGGACATCAAGCTAAGAAAGCATGAGTATACCAAAAAAGGCTTACAGGCAAAGACATCGAGAGCAGGGCTTGTGTAAATATTGCCCAAAACCCGTTCTTCCTGGACACTTGGTATGTAGTTACCATCTCCTGAAGAACAGAGAATATTTTCGAAGATGGAGGATCAGGAACGAAGCATATCAGAAAGAACGGATGAGAGCATACCGATTAAAGTGGGCTAAAGAGGGACGCTGTCTATCGTGTGGTGGGCCAAAGGATGAGCCTGATCTAAAGTATTGTATAAATTGTATACAAAAGCATTGTTGGCCCCGAGATCATAAGCTTTATCAAGGGGATTTATATGCGGATAATCGAAAAGACTGTACCGGCTAATTTTAATTATTTTTTATGCGGCGATAATCATGAAGGAAGTGTCCTTCAGTATAGTAAAGGAGTGGATAAGTTCTTTGACATGTTAGAAAGTCCCTGGGATGGTGTCATGCCCCGCAATAACTTTGCTTGGCATTCAGGGGATCACATTGAAGGAATTGTGATAGACGATCCCCGGTATGACCCCAGGGTATGCACTGAGCCTATTGCTACCGAGCAAAATAAAGTATTCATTAAAAAATGGAAACCGATTGCCAAAAAACTCATCGGCATGAATGAAGGAAATCACCCCTGGAAATTGCACAAATTTGGTAACCTTACCTCGGATGCTTGTAAAGCCCTCGGAATTGAATACGGCACATTCAGAAGCATAGTTATCTTTAAAGACCGAAAAGGCCGTGTGATATTTAAGGCGTATCACACTCACGGGCGGAAGCTGATTAGGAGTTATGCCGAGCCGGAGAAAAGAAAAAGAGCCAACCGAGAGCTTATTTTACAACGACAATTGAGCTCGATGGCTGGGGACTGTTTACTTCAAAGTAAAGGCCATACTCATCAGCTCATTGTTTCTCGCCCTCAGCCTGTGCTTTACATAGCGGAGAAGCATGACAGAATTAAAGCGTATTACACAAACCCCGATCAATTGGAAGTGGTATCCCCCACCAGAGAATTTCTCAGCGCAGAACAAACCCCGAGTGGTTTTATTCACCCCGATAACAGATGGTACGTAAATACCGGTTCGTTTTTGCGGACAATCAGAGAAAACATCGTTACCTATCAAGAAGCCCTCGAATTACCCCCCACCGCTCTCGGTTTTGCAATTGTTGAAGTACGAGATAGAAAAATCAAAGATATTAAAGAAGTCGTCCTTTAAAAGCCCAAAAACCCTTATAGATAAGTAAGAGAGATTTTGTCTTTCCTTTCTATTTTGGAACGGCAAAACTTGGCAAAACAAATTTTCCAACCAAAGTGATGAAAACAACAACTAACATGGCTAAGAGAAAATTGAGGTCCCCTGTTCCCTGGTTTGGTGGCAAGGGTAATATGGTTGCCAAATTATTAAAGCTGTTACCCCCACTAAACACTTATAGAATTTATGTAGAGCTTTTTGGTGGTGGTGCTTCCTTGCTCTTCGCAAAGGAACCTTCTCCAATTGAAGTGTATAACGATTTAGACGAAGGGCTATATAATTTCTTCAAAGTATTAAGAGACGAAAATAAGTTTCAAGAGTTTTATAAAAGAGTATGTTTAACGCCGTATTCAAGGAGAGAGTATAATCATTACAGGGAGACTTGGGGAGAAGTAGATAATGAGGTAGAAAGGGCATATAGATGGTTTATAGTGGCAAGAATGAGTTTTAGCGGTCATTTTGGACATAGCTGGAGCTTTAGTGTAAAGCAGTCCTGCAGAGGAATGGCTGGCACAGTTAGCAGATGGCTGTCTATTATAGATTTACTTCCTGAAATTCACCAAAGAATAATGCGAGTGCAAATAGAATGCGATGACTTTAGAAAGGTGATTAGGAGATATGACACCGAAGAAAAACTTTTTTACATTGATCCGCCGTATGTTCCCGAAACTAGAAAACAAGGTAAATATCAACACGAACTTACTTTAGAAGATCATCAAGATTTAGTAAACTTATTGCTAAACGTAAAAGGTAAAGTGTTACTGTCAGGCTATGCCCATCCTATCTACAAGCCTTTAGAAGGAGCAGGATGGCATAGAATAGACTTTGAAACTGCTTGTCATGCTGTAGGTAGAACAAGATACACAAATATATTAGGTAAAGGCTCTGCCAGAAAGAAACAAAAAAGAATTGAAACAATTTGGTTTAACTACGAAGCAAACCCGCCCTAGTCAGCTGCTGACGGAGGCAACTCTTCCAGTGGAGTCAAATACTGCTCACTAAAACGTTGAAAAGCAGTGTCAAACTCATCTATCAGCTTTGAGGCTCCACTTTTGGTGAACCTTTTATTGCCCTCATCGTCTGTGGTAACTTCGTACTCTGTCTTTAGCCAATCACGGAAATCTTTCGCCTCATCCTTATTCATCTTACCATCTTTGACTAGCTCGCTTGTTTTTGCATAGAGTGCCGCATTCTGGCTTTTGGTACACGGCACCTTTTTTTCTGCAGCTGCTTTTCTAGTGGACTTCTGAGCAGCCTGAGCTTTCGTTTTCTTAAATTCGTTCCCATCGGCAATATTGGCGTCGTCGTCTTCTTCGGCCACAATACCAAGAATCGCCGAGATAGAGTAGCGTTTCAAATAAGAAATCCTGGAGCCGATTTTTTGCATATCTCCCGTATGTAAATCAATGGGAATAATGGAAACTATCCGTTCACCTGAGGTATGGAGCAATGTGGTCTTTAACTTTTCATCAACAAAAGTTTGGGTAATACTGAGACCGTTTTCGGCGAGTTTTGGGAGGACTACTTTCATTATATTTTGTAAGGTTGCATACTTAAAACTGTATGCCTCGCCTTTAGCGGTCTTGACCCGGACGGTTGAATCAAGTTTTACTTCCGGCATATTCTTTTGGAAGTTCACTAGTGCTTCTGCTATTTTTGTTTTCATAATCATTTCCTCCCTTTAAAGCCTTTTTTTAAGTTTACGATCCAAATCGTATGCCTTACGAAATAGCTCAAATTGTGCCCAAGCATCTTCAAGCTCACCCCAATAATGGTGCGTAAAGTCAGCATGTTCTTTGGAAAACCGCAAAAGATGGAAACCACCGGTAATGAGTTCATCAGGGTGGTTTTCTTCCCAGAGAACGCGGTAAGCCGCAATTTGGATCAGATGCTCTGGATATACTGAATTGCTGGTCTTCCAATCGATTAAGCACTTATTACCTTGGCTATCTATCCCAATAGCATCCGGACACCCGCCAAACTTATATCGCTCACTTACCAATTCTTCTTCTTGATGAATGATCCTTATACGGCTGTCAGAGACCCATTTGAGATAATTTTCATAGCCTTGTTTTGCGAGGGTCAGTATTTTACCTTTCGGGGGCAATTGTTTATTTTGCCTTAAAATCTCCCGCCAGGTTCTGCCGTCATCGCTAATATGCGCTTCAACCATTGCGTGTGCCACGGTTCCGGCATCCGCTGCTTCATCTCTTTTCTCATATAACTTCGATATTTCGCCACGTTCAGCGGCCTTACCTTGTTCAAAAGCCCAATAAAGAAGGCCGCTGCTATCTTTAAACCGTCCTGTTATTGTCGTCACTCCCGGGACTCGCTTTCCTTTCTCGTCCCGGTACCCACCATGCGGATGCGGCATGATTTTATTCCCACCTTACGTCTTCAATCGGATCATCTGAGGTCAAAGTAAGAAAACAAAATCTTATTACATTACCATCTGGTTCCCCGAAAAACGCACACCAATCACCGCAGAATACATCTTTTCGATACGGACAATTCACATTCTTAAAATTGCCTTTTCTCGCTATTTGTAAATGCCCTGCTTCATCAATTCTAATCTTCATTTTCCCTTTCTCCTTCCAACCAGCAAGGATATTGATCGCATGTGAATACAGCTTTTTCCTCGTCATCATCCCAGTATACGGGGCAACCGCATTCACAAGTGCCGATCACTTCCCGGTATTTAATATAGTTTACCGCCATAAATCTTTGCATCATCTTTCTTTTTCTCTTTATGGAAAATCTGCCTAGCAATATGCACAAGAGCCATAAAGAGGCCCAACAAGATCAGAGACCCAAGAATAGGCCAGATGTTGTTAATGAACTGCATAGATTATATCTCCTTTTGCCATTTATGAGTACCGTTATCCCATTGTTTTAGGGCCTTAAATGCTCGCTGTATGGCTTCCTCGGGGCCGCAATTTGTATCTTTACATGGACAAATTAATAATACATCACAGGGAAGATTTATAAAATCCCTGCACATTGAGCAGGTCCGAGCACAAGAGGAAATAGGCCCATCCAATGGGCAAGTATGGCAAACCTCCTTCGCCTCACCTTCAATCAACATCTTCAGCCTTTTTACATAGTGCTCTCTGGTTATCATTACCTTCCCCCTTTCTAGCGCCATGGCAACGGAAGGGCCACGGCGCTGCTAGGGATTTACGCTTTGGACTCTTCCCCCGTGGGCTGGAAAGAGCTGCTATGCGATTCAGTCACCAAGGGTCGAGTCCGGGCCTATTTGGATTTTCCTGTCATCCGCACCCGCCCCTTTCCCTTTCGGCACTTTCGGCTCGAAGACTCTCGGATGAAGGAAAATCAAACCTTAAAACAGACGCGCTCGAATATCGTCAATAGCCTTCTTAACCTTTTCTACATTTGACTCAATTCGCTTTGGTGCCGCATCGTAAACACCCTGGAATGTTAGTTTAGCTGATGGTTGGACTGCTTCCTTCTTTACGCTTGGAAACTGTGAGCCTTCTTCCATTTCTTGACCTAAAAATTGAAGCTTTTCGACGATTCTATCTAGCTGGTTAAGTGCATCATTAAGCTTAACATACTTTAATTGCCTTGAATCTCCTTCTCCCACAATCATTCTCCTTATATTTGATTGTCTACAAGTATATTACAGCTTAAAATCAAATGTCAAGACTTTTTTTTCTTTTAGATTATTTTTGTGAAAATAAATCCTTGACATACGATTATGCTTATTGTATATTTAACGCCATGAAACTTAACAAACGAAAAATAGAGCTGGAACTAGAGAGACTCGGCTGGTCGAAACGACGCCTAGCTGAAGAGATGGGCGTCAAAAGGCAATGGGTGTACGTTGTCCTTAGTGATGCTAGAGATGGCTGCACTCTCAGAACCGTGAATAGAATCGCCAAAGCCCTTGGTCTAAATCCGAGAGACTTGCTGACCTAATAAACTAAAATATTAAGGTGATGAATTTCGACTTCCCAGACGGAAAAATAAAGGAAATTACTCATGTTCACTCAAAACGCGATCGACAGCTATTGAGTGCCGATGAGGTGTTAGAACTCGTTAGGCGGCGGAGAGAGGGGAAACAAATAATGAACTTACCAAAATTCTCAGGGGCAATGACAAAATGTCCCAAATGCGGCCCCGCAGGGGCAAAGGAAATATCCGAAGCGGTTTTGTCCCTTGACGGAATTGCTATTTACTTTTTATGTACCATACTATACGAAGTGATTGTTTCTCACAAAAGGGGGAGGCAACAAAAATGGAAGAAATAACCATCAGTATCGATTGTTACCAATGCGGCGAAAAGCTAACGTTTCCTTTCAGGTTATTTCGTAACCATGCTGAATATATGTACTGCCCAATCTGCCAGGAAGGTGTACAGATATACTTAAACGGAAGCACGCTTGAAATAGACAAACTAACTCAAAAATGAAGTATAGGTACAAGTAAACAACCTGCAGGACGCTTAAGTAAGGAGGTATAAGATGAACCTGAATACTCGGAGAGCAATATTTGTATATGAAGGCGCAAGGCTGCATGCCATAGCATTAAGGTGTCCAGTCATCCCAGCTCCGTGGGACTTACGAGAGTCCGAGTTCAAAGAGCAATTTAAGGAGCTGATAAGTGATCTTTGCTCTGGGAAAAGGAGGTTCCAAGATCCTGAAGCTGCCCATGATTCTTGGGTTAAGAAATACTATGATCTCGGTTGGAGGTATGGAGAAAAGTATAATCCAGAGCAGAAGACTCATCCAGACTTAGTGCCGTTTGAAAATCTTGACCCAAAAGAGAAGATCAAAGATGAAGTCTTTATGACGCTAGTGGAAATGGCAAAGAGATATATCTGGTGAAAGGGGGAGTAGAGTAGATATGATCTACTGGGGAATAAGTGAGAATGGAGCCGCGTTTCACAGACGGACTCAAGCTTCCTACAATAGAGCACTTTGTAATCCACTAATGCGGATTTATGAATTTGTACATCCTGACAATGTACATTCTGCACTTTTATGTCGGCATTGTCTAAAAGAAATCAGTAAAGAGGAATGCAGTAAGGCCAAGAAAAATTCAATATCATGAAGACGATAATCACGGACTTCAGAAACACACCGATTAAGTGTGTATACTGCGGCAAGTTCCTTCAATCTCTTTTTCACAGAAACATCGACTTTGTACGCCTGGAACCAAGTGAATGGTGTTGCGTAAAATGCCTGAACATGCTTCTAGCAGAAAGACAATCATGGATCATGACGAAATAATGCTCAAGTGGGCAAGGTGGTATCAGAAACAAGGCTTCGCTCCTTTTCCTGTTGGCAAGAAAAAAAATCCCCTGGTTGAGTGGAAAAGGCTACAAGAAGAGCAAACCACGTCTAAGGAAGTCAAGGAATGGTGGAGCAAGAAATGGCCGGGGGCAAATATCGGCCTTGTTACTGGTAAAAGGTATGGGCTCGTTGTCATTGATGTTGATTCACAAGAAGGACAGAAAATAATTGACGAAAATCTTCCAGATTCATTCCTAACGCCCATTGCTTCTACTCCACGTGGAGACCTTGGGAGGCACTTCTACTTTGCCTACCGGAATGGCTTGACCAACAAGGCCGAGATTCTACCAGGACTCGATGTCCGTACCGATGGGGGGTTTATCATAGCGCCCCCCAGTAGAGATCATCGGGGTTCATATAAATGGATGATCAGTTTGGCAAAGACACCGCTAAATAGCTTGCCCGACAAGCTATATAACGTACTCCTGAGCCATACCAACAAACACCCTTTAGTGAACAACAATACCCAACACAGAAAACGTTTCATTCTACAAAAAGGAAGACGAGATGAAGATCTTTTTCACATTGCCAATTCTCTGGTGAAAGGTGGATGTGATCCTAGCATAATGGCACAGGCCCTCAGGATACTCGCAAAATCAGCTAATCCGCCCTTTCCCGAAAAGGAAGTACCTATTAAAATAAAGTCAGCACTACAAAGAGCACAAAGAAGAGAAGGAAGCCTCACAGATGAAGTCAGAGAATGGGTTTTGCTTCAGGAGGGGTATTTTTTTATCACAGACCTGATACAAACGTTACAAATCTATTCCCCTAAAGATAAAAAAAACCTCACGGTTATTATAAATCGTCTGAAAAATGACGGGATCATTGAAAAATACGGCAATAGGCGCGGCTGCTATCGACTTGTACAAAAAGATGAAACTGAGATGGAATTTATAGAGGGAGAAATCAAAGAATATGAGATAATCTTACCATTAGGAATCAGTGATTATTGTGTCTTGCATCCCAAGAACATTGTCATGATTGCTGGCACGAAAGGTTCTGGTAAGACAGCGTTTCTATTAAACACTATTTTGCAAAATTTCCACAGAAAGGAAATCGTTTATTTCAACTCTGAGATGGGATCAGAAGAATGGTCGCTGAGGCTGAAGAATTTGGGCTTTCATAAAAAAGAGGAAATTACCTGGAAAAACTACCAAAGAAGCAATAATTTTCACGATAATATTACGGGTGAAGATAAGATATTCATTATTGATTTCATGGAAATACACGACAATTTTTATGAAATTGCAAAATATATCAGGCGTATTCATGAAAAACTGGATAAAGGAATTTGCCTGATAGCAGTCCAGAAAAAAGCAGGAGCCATGCTTGGGCGGGGAGCGGAATTTTCCCTTGAAAAAGCGAGGCTTTATTTGTCCTTTGATTACAATAATGAAATGCGATGCACCACAATTCAGATAATAGACGCAAAGCATCCAAGGAATCCAAAAGAAACCGTGAAAGGTATGAGAAGAGATGTCAAAATAATAGAGGGAACCAGGTTTTCCCCACTGAATGACTGGTATTTGCCATCTCCATTTACTACATGATTACTACACGTTTACTACATGTTTACTACATTTACTACAAAATACTACAAAACTACATTTTACTACAATTACTACATTTTACTACAAAAGACAGAAGGTATTGTTATTTGGATATTTTCGAGAAGATATCATCACGACAAAAGGAGATAAATCATGTCAGAAAAAAATTGGGTAACAATTGACACTTACAATGCCATCCGCCTGAGCGAGTACAAAGGAAAGTACTCAATTATTGTTGGGCAAAG
>Ga0114934_10002762_pt1 | contig 11139 bp, 7 predicted proteins | sample 4SBtaG_2_FD_99695 | JGI IMG/M metagenome (GOLD analysis project Ga0114934, IMG submission 99695) | Deep subsurface microbial communities from Kolumbo volcano to uncover new lineages of life (NeLLi) - 4SBTROV10_white metaG | ecosystem: Environmental > Aquatic > Marine > Volcanic ...
AGGAGTAGGTTCTTCCATAGGTAGTGGATCAACCATTACTTATCCATCCTCATGTAGTCATCTATCTTATCTTCAAGCCTATCGAACCTTGCCATAATCTGGTGTAGGTCATCTTTAACATCTTGTTTGGTTGCATAGGTCAGAGCTATGTGCTCCCTATTGGACAACCCTTCCTCACGTATCTTTGTAATGGATGCTGAAGTGTTACGTATCCACCACAGAAATCCACCAATAGCCATCGTGAGAATGGCATTCCAGATCATGGTCATGTCTTGCATATTATTGTGCTCCTGTTATTTCTTCTAACATCTCTTCAAAAGTATCTGTTACTGCTGGTTTTTGTCTTGGGAATACAGCACTAAGGAATGGTATACCACTTGCAATAGCTCTTGCTAAAGCTCTTGGTTTATTATTCGTTGCTTGTCCGATTGCATCCACTAATCTTTCAACATAAGAAGCTCCCGGTCCAGCTATTGTAGCAAGTACAGATGATCCATACTTACTAGCATTAAGAGAATCATATACAACTGTTCCCGGTCCAAATATATTACTGGATACTACAGCATCAATAAATTTTCTTCCACCTTTAGAATCCTTCCAAGCACTAGGTTCATCTCCATATCTTATCTCATCCTTTATTTCTCTAATAGCCATAGAAGCTGCTATAATTAATAATAAAGACATTCCATATCTAGCAGCCTCATCCATAGGTATTCTTCTACCTTCAGGTCCACCTATTGCCAAAGGTTTAAGAACTTCTCTCCATAGTCTACCACCTACAGTATTACCAAAGGTCATCATGAATCCTTTTAACTGTGCTTCTAAAGCTAGATGTGGATCACTCATCCATAAAGGTCTATTAACTACATTAGGAGCCATAATAATTTCATCAACAAACTTAGACATAGCCCTACGAATTAGTACAGGAGGAACAGGACCAGCTTCATCATTAGCCCATGCAAGAACTTCACTATCAGGATTATCCAATTCCATATTTTGTTTTATTAATCCAAGCTCTGCCAATCTTTTTTTAGCTTTTATATCTCCTATAGTTTCTTCCCCACTTATATCACTCTTGACTACTGAAGTAATATCTCTTTTCAATTGTCGTTGTCCAGCTTGAAATGCTATATCTCTACTGAACTGAGTTACCTGTGTAAGAAGAGTTGCCTTGAAGAACTTATCTGTAATAAATCTGCTTACTTCTACACCAGATATATCACCCAGACGTTCAGCCAATGTACCATCATACCCTTGAAGTATACTATTAAATGCCTGTTCTGCTTCACCTCTTTTCCATTTAGGTAAGATACTTCTCACTCCTTGTCTAAGAGTATTACTTGCAGCTTGTGCAGCACCAAACATAGCATCTTTAGAACTAACCCTACTAAGAACAATAAATGGTTCTGACATAGCTGTAAGAGCAGCCAAAGGAAGTGTCAACATATACTGATACGTCAGGAACATTCTCTGTGCTTTACGTGCTCCTTCAAATTTAAAAGGTTTATACCTATGATTAATAGCATTATAAATTTTTGTAACTAATTTTAATTCATCTGGAGTAGCCTGTGCATCTATTCTTCTACGAGGTGGTCCTATAAAATCATCAGAAGGAGGTTTTAATTCTTCAAGAGCAGGTTTAATAAAGTCTTTCATTTTCTTAGCTTCAGTTCTTCTAGCAGACTCCAACATATACTTATCTAATATTCCTTTTACATTCCGTTCTACTAATCCTGCATCATCTAGTTTTCTAAAGGTTCCTTCATTAATCATTCTTCGTTTTTCTGCTGCTATAGTACTATCTTGAAATACAGATTGTTCATCAGGATCTATACCTAGTTGTAAATTTTGAGTATCAGGAATATATGCTCCCTCATTACCTCTTATGTTATCTATAACTTCTATAGCATCTTCTTCATTCATTCCCTGTTCTTCTACTAGAATTTTCTTCATTCTTTTTCTTTGCCAAGGTAAAGCTACTTTATAAATACGAGGCATATATCCTGCCAAGAAAGAAACATCTAATCCAGCTTTTCTTAAATCTCCATATATACCTGTACCTACTTCTTCTTGTATTACTGTATCCTGCAAATTTTTAAATCTTCCTGACTCTTCTACTTCAAGCAATGCTCGATTTATATCCTGATCTGCTTCTAATTCTGGATCAAAATTAAAAGTTCTCTGTGATATTCTACTAGTATAATCTCGTTTAATATTATTAAACTTATTTATTAAATCTGTCTTTACATCTCCATCAGGCATGAGTGCTATTTCAGGAGGTAAATCTAAATTATTCCTTAATGCTTCTATAATTGAATCTTTAGTTAATTTAATCTCTGGAGTAGTTATTTCTCCTAGCACTTCTCTGAGAGCTTCGGCTGTAGCTCTAACATCAGGATCTATTCTTACAGTAGGATCATCAAGAAGAGAAACACCCTCCTTATTTTTTCTAGATAGAACTCTATATACTTCATCATTCTTTCTTTTAGATATACTTCTCTGTAGAATAGGAAGTTTTACAGCCCTTCTAATATTTTGTAGAGCATCATTTATTTTATCACTCTTGTCTCCAATATGACCACTAACATTATTATAATAGTTATCCAACATATTAACTATTTCAAGACCGATAGGGCTACGTCTTGCAAATCCTGTTAATGGAGAAGTGGAACGACTAACCAAATCTTTTAATAGATTAGGTTTATATTTTTCTTCCAGTGTAGCTTTTAAAGATGCAAGAGATTCTTTTGTCCATCCTGCTTCTGGTTGCTGATCTATTACTTCTTTTATTTCTCTATCTATTTTTTCTCCCAACTTAACTATATTCTTTTGTTGTATACCTGATAGAGTACCTATACCTAGTCCTGCTGTTTTACCACCAATTAAACCAATAGCACCAGCATTAATTACTCTATTAGATAGTTCTACATTTGTATATGGATTTAATCCTTTTTCAGCAGCCAATCCAGCACCAGCTATTTGTGTAGCTTCCTGTGCTCCTTCTGTTCCAAACTCAGTAAGTCCTGCTTTTATACTTGTCTTTAAAGCTGTAGCTCCTATACTCTCTTTTAAAAATTCAGGGCTAGTATATAATTCTTTCTTTACACCATCAACAACTTCTTCTGCTGCTTCTTTAGTTACTCCATTCTTTACAGCAGTTTTTACTAGCAAATCTTTTCCAAATGCTTTTAGTAGTCCTCCAAGTACAGCTTGTGCTCCTATTCTATCCAATGCACCTATAGCAGCACCACCAGCTAATGCATACTTTTCTGCCCGTTCAGGTGTAGATCCTAGTGCTATAGCTTCATCATATGTTTCTCCTGCACCCATTAAAGTTCCCGGTGCAAGAGAAGTAAATAGACCTATTAATGTACCTGCACCAGCAGCAGCCGTAGCAGGAATACCAACAGCACCAGCAGCAGTAGCAGTAATACCACCTATAACTGTACCACCTACAAGAGCAGCACCTGCTACTCCAAGAGAAGGAAGGGCTGCTGCCGTAGCATCATGTAGCCATTGTCCACCTCTAAGGGCTGCTTCTAATACATCTCCTTCATCTGCTTCTTTCTTTATATCTTTCCATGCTTCTGTTATTTCAGCACTACGAGTAGGTTGAGGTCTGGATAATAATTGTTGTAATTCTTTTTGTTTACCTTCTTCAGCAAATTGTTTTAAAGCAGTAGCACTCTCAGGAATATAATCATCCAGATTATCAGCTATTACTCCCAGACCACCATACATAGACTTTTGCATTTGATCTGTAGCAATACCAAATCTATTACTCCATGTATCACCAGCATCAGAATCTATAGATTGAATAGATGTAGTAGATTCTCCAAATAAATCTGAATAGACATCTTTTCTCGTTTTAGGTGGAGAGATATCTTCAACTATATCTGTCCTTGTACGAGGAGGTTGAGAAAAAATATCTGCAAAGATATCACGATTAGATTGAGTTGTAGCCATTAATTTAAAACCTTTATCCTTCCCATAATCGTGTCCATCCACTACCCTTTTGTGTATCTGGAGCAGCATCTAATATACGTTTAATAATTTCTAAACTTTTTATTTCTAATTCTTCATTAGTTGGAAATCTACCTTTGCCTAACTCCATTGTTTTAAATTGTTCTAAACCATTAGCTACTTGAGCTTGTACCATTTCATCATTAGATAATCTATCTATTAGACCTTTTTGTTCTCCGGAGCTATCAGCAGATGCTCCAGCCAAGTCTGTTAAATATTCTACAAAAGAAGGACTATTTGCTAGAGCACTTCTCATAGATGTTTTAATAACACCACCAGCTAACTTAAAGTCAGATGGTCCCATTTTTCTAGGCTGTTTTAAATCGGGTACTCTAGCTGCTACTAAAGCTGCTTCTGCTTTTGTTAGTTCAGCACCAGCAAGAAGTTTTCTAATAGCATTATCAAATGTATCTTTTTCAGCTTGTGTTTTCAAACTTGTTCTGACACCTTCGATATCTACCTTACTCTTCAAGTAATTTAGTTTAGCTCCTTTTTCTGCTTTCTGAGCCTGTTGTAAAGCTGCCAAAGGTTCTTTACCAGCCCTACCAGCAATAGATAATAGACTTTCTCCCTGATACTGAGGTTGCTCAGACATTAGATTTAAACCAAGTTGAGTTAAAGCCCCCCATTTATCTTGATCATAACCTTCACTAGCTCCTTCTAGAGCTGCAAGATATTCATCTTGAGCAGCTCTTAATGATTCAGGAACTGCTTCTATATTAGGAACATCAGGAAGTAAACCTGCTTCCCATTGAGAACGTAGATCACCTAAAGGATCATCTGATCCAGAAGTTAAACCATCCTCACCTGCTGCTGCTTCTGCTGCTTCTTGATCTTTTATTTGATTTAGCTGATCAGCAGCAAAAATAATTGATTCTTTTGTTTTACCCGGAAAAGGATCTTCTACACCAATACCTTGAAGATTTCGTAAATATTCATCCGTTATTTTACTTGAATCTGTCATTGCTGGATCAGACAAAGAAAAGATTTCTTCTCCTGTATAGGGATTAACTCCTTCTACTACTTTTTGTTCACCAGCTATTGCTCCTCCCGGTAAATCTGAACCACTCACCATCATCTCAGATTCTGGTAAGACACCTATTTCTTCATCCGATGGGAGTAATCTAATACCTTTTTTTATTAATGCTCCTATTCCAGATTGTTCATGCCCCGGAAATTCACGAGCAAGTAAATATTGTTCTTGTTGTTCAGGAGACATATCTTCATAGGATATTAATCCCTGTCTTCCTCGATATTCTTTATCTCCAGTAGTTATATCTAATGGATTTATACCCGTTTCTAAATACATTCTATTACGAGCTTTCTGTTCTTCTATATCATCTACAATACTATGGCCCGGAGCATCAGTACCCATACCTCTTCTTATTCTTTGTATTAAACCTTCTGTATTATGCTTAGATACAGTCAATCCCAATAGTCCACCAGTAGCAGCACCGGGATGATAAGAAGCTCCTGTATTGACAAACCTACCTAGATTTACATTAAAGGGTTCCTTACCTTGCCCTAGTTCTGGGGGTTGTCCTTGATTTCCAAAGCCTTTATCTTTTAATTGTTGTAATAATTTTTCACCTATTAACTTATGGAAAAGACTACCTCCAGCCTTACCACCTTGATTTAAACCTACTATACCTCCTGTATTGTACTGCCTGTTTAAACGGTCAGGGAAGAGTTCGTAAGGGGGTCTAAGAGGGTTCATAGGGGTTCCCCCTCCCATAAGTCCTACAAGCCCTCCAGTGGCCCTGCCAAAGCCTCCAAATTGTCCATATAATCCTATACCTGTACCAGCAGCTCCTGCAAGCTGTTGAGCAAGACCCGGACGAGGCACGGGTGCAGGAGTAGAAACAACTGTTTGTGTAGGTGTAAGACCCCAACCTCTTATCAAGGAGGAATATCGTTGCAAAGCTGTAGATGGGAATGCTTTCTCTTCTTCAAATTCTCTACGTGCCAGATCCAGAGCCTGTTGAGTTCTACCCTGTTGTGCTTCTCCAATACCTGCCAAACCTGTAATATCTCCTCTGGCCCTCTGGAATGCACTCTCTCCTAGACCAGCAAATTGTCTACCACCTGATAGTTCTCTAGCCCTTTGTGCTTCAGCAGCTCTTTGTGCATTTTGAAATGCTTGAGATAATCCTTGTGCCTGTATGTCACCAAGTCTTTGTCCAAGATTTCTTTCAGCTTCTGCTTCCAAGATAGCTTGTCTGGAACCACCAAAGGAACCAGCACCAACAGCCTGTGCTGCTCTACCTTGTGCTGCAAGGTCTTCATCTCTTACTGCTTCTCTCTTGGCTATATCTACAACATTCTGTAAGAAGGGGTCCATCCTACGTTGTATATCCCCTGTACCTATTTCAGATGTACCTAATGCTGTAGCAGCCAAGGCTGGTTGATAATATGTAGAAGCCTGTGCCAATGGTGTACCAGCAAGTCCCTGTGCTCCAAACTGCTGTCTACCAGTTTCAAAAGCCTGTTGCTGTTCAGGAGTAAACTGAGCTAACTGAGGCCCACCAAAAGGAATATAACCTTCTCCCTTTTCTCTTTGAAATTCTGTTTTAGCTTCACCAAGAATATCTTTAACAAAAGGACGTAACTCTGTAGGAAATTCAGATGTTTGAGTAACAGAAGAAGGAGGTTGAGGAGCTGGAGGAGGAGATCCACCACCACCTTTATACTCTCGTAGACCAGTTATATCATTAATAGATCCTGATCCACCCATAGACTTTAACCACCTTGCTTCAAATGTATTTACATGAGCAAGTTCTGTATCTCCCTCTACTCCATACCCTGCAAGTTCATTGTATAATTCCTTAAACAATGATACCTTTTCTGGCATTTCTAAAGTTGATATAAGTTTTTTTGTATCAGTCATCTTTTATTTCCTTCACTAGAACAGTATAATACTTTTCATATCCTTTTTTCTTTAAGAGCTTTGTCCACCCATCTCTACCAGCCGTTTCTAAATAACGTATTCCATTCTCTCGACAAAATTTTTCCATAGGCTCTACCCATTTATCAATCCAACTATCTATTGTATGCTCCTTTGACCCTGCTAAATGTATCCTTAAATGTGCTTGATGTGGATATACATATATCTGGGTTGTTATTGCTAAAATAATTTCTTGTTTATGTTCATCTATACCTAGCCAAAGTTGCTGTTCTTCTGCTTTTAACCAGTTCTTTATATCTTCTAACTCAATTTCTCCTAATGTTCTCTTCATTGGCTTCTGTAGAAGAGGTTCTGCATAAGGCCACAACACATCTATATGTTGGGCTTGAACTTTATATACAATCATTTAAGTTGTCATGGCTCCTTCCAAAACTTTTTGTCCATCTATCTGTTTAATTTGTTTAGGAGTACCGATAGAAGCTCTCCTAACATTCTTAACAGCACTATCTAATATCTTAGCACCAGCATCTGAGCTGCCATTACCTAACATAGCTACAGCATCAGCAGGGAAAACATACTCATCTGTACTTAGAACAGCCATATCAGGAGCATTAGGAATATCCTGTGGAGTTTGAGGTACTACACGGAATGGTATTTGATCTGACATGCCATCTCCTACTCCCTGTACATGACCTGCAAATTCTCCACCTGTAGCAAATTGAGTTAATCCACCTGTATTATTTTGTATTACACTTGGTTGTTGAAGTGCTTCTTGAATACCTCCTACATCAGCAAAAGAACTTTGAGATGCTCTGTTTAATAAGTCTGCTAAAGCTCCTTGTCCTGCATTTAAAGTAACAGGATCTAAAACAGGAGGAGGTACAGGTATATTAGCAGGTATAGTATTAGCTGTTACTGGAATACTTGGTCCTGCTATTCTTGATAGTGCATCCTGTGCATTAAAATTAGATATTCTAGTTGCAAAAGGATCTTTATTATCAAATGTAAAAGGTTGTGGAGCTTCTTCTATTACAGGTTCTCTAATAGGATCACCATAAGGATTAGAGTGAGGGTGGTAATTAGTAGGAAAAAATTTTCCATGTTTTTGTCTATATTCAATGGAACCCGGAAGAACTTGTGTCATAGCAGCAGCTCCCGGTCCATGTGGAGGACCGCCTCCATATAAACCTACAATACCACCACTAGCTCTAAAACCGGGAGTTGTAAACTCATTAGTACCTTCTAAGAAAGAACCTGTGCCACCTTCTAGCTTTTGCTTTTCTATTTCTTCTTCTGTTAGTTGTTTAGCTTTCCGTATTTCTTTTGGAGGAATATCACTAATATCAAATTCAGTAGGTTTTCTAATAGGAGGTGCAGTATAAGGAGGATATCCTTGCTGACTGCCTAGTAATGAACTTGCTCCATATAGACCAGATGCTGTTGCTAATGGATTTTCTTTCATCCAATCCCATGCTCTACCTAAGAGAGAGGAAGAACTAGTAGCATCCTGTTGTTCTATATTTTTAGCCGTTAGTGCTCTTGCTTTTTCAGGACTTAAAAAGTTAGTAGGGGTATAGGATGCTCCTTTAGAAATCGTAGGAACAAGTGGATTAGTTATAGCTGTCTTACCAATAGCAGCTTGAGGAGAAACTCCTCCAAACATTCCCATTGTATGTGGAACAGAACTTAATGCAGCATTTTGAGCAGCAGCCGTAGAAGTCAATCCTAAAGGAGCACCAGCACCAGCAACATTAGCAACAGCAGGATTTACCAATCCTGTATAGGGTCCAAGATTTGCAACTCCAGCACCAGTAGTAGCTCCTGTACCACTAAATAAAGTTCCTAATGGACCCCATGTAGAACCTAACCCTTTAGCAGCCGTACTAGCTCCACCAAGACTTAATGCACCAGCACCACCAAGACCTAATAAACCTCCATATAATGCTCCCTTCTTCCAATCACTCCCTGTAGCAGCAGCCCCAACACCACCTATAGCTGCACCAACTAAAGGCAACCACCAAGCAAATGCTTCTGGTAGACCAGTATCAGGATTAGTAGTAGTTGGTCCTAGTAATGTAGACAATCCTTGAAACTCTTGTGGATTAACATGCATAAGCATAGTATCTCCATGCCTACCTCTAGATGCCAAGTTCTCTACTTGTTGTGGTATAGAGGCTCTACCTCCAGCCTGTGCCATCAGTATTGCTTCATCTTCAGGAGATATAGGAGGAGGAACATTAGCAGGAACTTTAGGTTGTGGAACAAGTCTAGGATCAGGTCTAGGAGCAGGTCTAGGTGTCACAGGTAATTGAGCCTGTGAAGCTGCTTGAGACAAAGATCTAGGTGTATATGCCACAGGAGGTCTAGCTTGTTTTATTAACTGAGCAGCCTTAATAGTATCCACAGGAGTTTCCTTTGGATCTCTTACTAATCTTTGTACTTCCTGCATTCTTTCTACAGGAGGTATAGGTCTTGCATATATCTGAGCCATTACTTCATTCTCCGTGGATTCATATAATTAGATTGTGCTAATGTATTATTTGCTGTTGCTGTACTACTATTATTATACACTGGATTATCAAACTTTGCTAGGGGTTGAATAAGTTTTTGTAATGTTTGATTCTCTAGAAAAGTAGGTACACCTGCACCCTGATTAAGATTTGTAATCAATGTTCCTTCTTGTACTAAATTCATATAGTCAGAATTTTTCATTAGTTTAAATCCTGCCATGCTTGTGTTCCTGCTGTACTAACATATCCTTTAAACTTACCACTACTAACTGAGTAAGCTATATCACCTTTGTCTGGTCTTTTTATACTACCTACTGTTACTACTGCATAAATATTAGTAGATGGTTGAGCATCCTGTATTTGATCTCGTGTATCCAGTTCATTAACAAGTGCAGCACCCCATTGCTGAAATCTATTATAAACATAGGATACTCCTTTTTTAACATCATCAGGAAAGATTACTGGAAACTCTGGATACCTAGCCATTATCTCATTCCATCAGGTTGCATGGACATACGAATGGTTCCCCATTGCCACTTCGTACCTCCTGATTCACAGGATACTCTTACTCTCCCCTGCCTTCCTCGTGCTCTTAAATCTACTTTATTAGTTGTCTTTGCTATAGAGAATGGTCCTTTCTCTACTAATTCTGAATCAGCTTGATCTGGAAAATTCTTTGTCTTTATAGAAAACTTAATTAATCCATCATTCATAGTTAAGTCAGGAATGATACGATCAATGAACATTAACTCATTACCATCCTGTATATCAAAGTCTGCTGACTCCAAGAATGAAGTAGCTGCTTCACCATTCACAGTAAAGATATCTTCAGGTTCATTGTTATATAAGTTATTACCTGCAACACTTACACCTGTTGTAATTGTATTATCAAAGGTTCCTTTATCTGCAAAGGTGGTAAAGATACCACTTCCATAGGTCCAGTAGTTTTCATCAGGTGACCATATAACATAAGAGTCACACTCATTGGAATCCGTGGAAGGATATAACCATACTATTTCTTTAAACTCTGAATTAACTCCTGCAAATATCTTATCTTTCTGACTCTCATCTAACCTATCAAATATATATCTACGTACTGTACAGTCCAGAGTTCGTACTTGCCCATCAAATGCATAGAAGTTATCAAAGCCCATCCATGCAGTACGACCATCATAGTCAACGGCTGCATGAGGAGCTATAAGTCCACAACCAGAACCCATCTGTGCAAACTTAAATGTAAATGGTGGACCTACAAATGTCTGCAACCATAGTGCATTATCTGTCCATATATTAATAGCATTTCTAGATCGTACTCCACCTACTATCTGATTACCATCTGTAATTTGTACTTCACCTGAAGTCGAACTAACAGAAGGAACCCAATTAGTCTGGTCTTCCTGATTAGACCATCGTACTGTCATTGGATCATACGTACCTGAAGGTGATGCTGTAGTTCCAAATTGATTAGCTCCAAGAGCTATAACATGTCTATCATTAGGAGACACTAGTATAGATGCAATTGTCGTAGGTGTAGAGTTTGTAGCTCCAGATACCTTTACTGCCCTTAAAGGAGTTGTTGATGCATCTGTATCAAATAAGTAAAGTGTTCCTTTTCTACGATTACATAGTACATCTTCACCCCAATTATCTAAACTCCATTGTGTAATCTGACTTGAGAAACCTGTTGCTCCTACAGATGTA
>Ga0114934_10002763_pt1 | contig 11136 bp, 8 predicted proteins | sample 4SBtaG_2_FD_99695 | JGI IMG/M metagenome (GOLD analysis project Ga0114934, IMG submission 99695) | Deep subsurface microbial communities from Kolumbo volcano to uncover new lineages of life (NeLLi) - 4SBTROV10_white metaG | ecosystem: Environmental > Aquatic > Marine > Volcanic ...
TAGAGACCTTCCATGGTATCATAACGAACCGTTGGGGAAAGAAACTTTATGAGTGGGACGACTGGGCTAAAGAATCCTCGGGCTGGGATGGTAAGATAGGCAATAGTTTGGCTAGTCCCGGCGCCTACTTCTATATCATAAAAGCCACCGGGAAAGACGGCACGAAATATGACCTTAATGGCACATTTTATTTGCTGAGGTCGAAGAAATAAATGTTTAGAAAAAGGACTACTGCGGTAGTCCTTTTTCTAAACATTTTCACTTAAGAAAGTTCTAAGAATTAGTTTGCATCAAGATTTTAAGAATTTTTAATAGGCAAAGAAAATTTATGTAATAATACTATTGATAATTATGAATTAATAATTAACAATTATTAATTATTATATATTATCTTTGTTTCTTGAAAGAAAGTAATTATTAGAAATCCCCTTAAAATAACTATTTTTGCAAAAAAAATAAGATTTGAGAAATCTTCTTAGATTTATAATTAAATATAATTCATTCCTCCTTTTTATTATTCTTGAGGGATTTTCGTTTTTTCTTATTTTGGAGTATAATTTAAATCAAAAAGAAATTTTTATTAACACTTCAAATAATTTCACGAATTATACAAAACAAGTCGGTGGGAGAATAAAAGCATATTTTAATCTAAAAGAAGAAAATGACATATTAAATCATCAAAACATTCATTTATTAAATTTTCTATCAAGTAAAAAACAAAGCAATAACACAAAAAATAATATAGACTATTTATCTTATGGTGGTAATTATTTTTCTTTTACTCCCGGATTAATAATTAATAACTCTACACATTGGCAAAAAAATTTAATTACTCTAAACAAAGGCATTTCTGATGGTGTTTCGCCGAATATGGCGATTGTTGCTCCACAAGGTGCCATTGGTATTGTTTTTAAATGTTCATCTCATTTTTCCACTGTAATTTCTTTATTAAATACAACACTAAAAATAGGGGTATTCCTAAAAAATAATGACTATAATGGCACTGTGGTTTGGGATGGAAAAGATTATCGGTTCATAAAACTTCAAGACATTCCAATACATATTTCTGTAAATATTGGAGACACAATAGTTACAAACGGTTATTCATCAATTTTCCCCCCGGGTGTTCCGATTGGCTATATATCTGATATTGAAAATGAAGATAATTCAAATTTCTACAATCTAACGGTCCGTCTTTTTACAAATTTTAGGACTATTAGACATGTTTATATTATCAAAAATAAGTTTCGCGATGAAATTTTTAATTTAGAGACAGAAAGCCGGAAAGAAAATGAATAATAAAATCATTCTAAATAGTATCCGATTTTTCTTGATTCTGTTCGTACAGATAGTCTTCCTTAATAATATTCAGTTATGGGGTGTTTTTACGCCATTTATTTATATCCTTTTCATTTTACTTTTGCCTGTAGATTTGCCAAATTGGCTTTTGTTGGTCTTAGCTTTTATTACTGGAATCATCATTGATGTTTTTGATAGCACCATTGGTGTTCATGCTTTTGCTTTGATTTTTGTTGCATTTCTTCGTCCTTTTATTTTAAAAATCTGGGCGCCTTATGACGGGTATGATCCATTAAAAGAACTTTTACCTCACGAGTATGGTTTTGGGTGGTTTATTAAATATTCTTTTTTAATGGTTGCTATCCATCAACTAATATTGTTTTATATGGAAGCATTTTCATTCCAAAACTTCGACTTATTATTATACAGATGGGCAATTAATGTTTTTTTTACGGAATTACTTATTTTGATTACAGTTTTTGCTACTGAAAAAAGAAGATAAATTATCTACCCTTCAAACGATTGTAATATTCCAGTGCCTTAACAGTATCTTTTCTACTCCAATAATATTGATACAACAATGAATTAAGTTGCTGATTTTTGGGTTGAATTGTCGCAGCAGAATCGTAAAGAACTATCGCTTTTTCGGTATCATTCAACATAATATAATAATTGGCAAGATTAACTACAGGAATTTCACTGTGTGGATTTAACTCATATAATTTTCTATTATAAAAATTGCCGTTTTGTAAATCTTGTGATTTAAAATAAGCATTTGCAATTAAAGAATAAGGTTTCGGATTTAAAGAATCTAAAACGATGGCTTGTTTATAGTATGCTATAGCTTTATCTTTTTCTCCAAGATTTTCCAGTGAAAACCCAAGATTAAGAATTGTCTCAATGTTATTACTATCCATAGGTAACAACTGTGTATAATATTGTACAGCTTTAGAATAATCACGATAAAACAAAAAATAAGAAGATGCTAAAACATTTAAACAAAATTCATTTTTAGAATATATGGATAAAGATTGTTGATATGCTTTGAGTGCCTTGTCTAATAACTCTTTTTTAGATTGATTATTTTTAGTTTTGTCCATTTCATTCATGAGTGCAACACCATACATTTCATTGGCCATTGCTGAGTTTTTAAGATTTTTGATGTCATGTGAGAATAATGATAATTCATTCTTCCACTGAGCATTACGATTAATCGAGATAATACTATATGGCAAAACAACAATGGCAATTAGCAAGAAAGTTTTAATATTGGGTACGCTATTTTTTGTAAAATCAAATTTGGCGTATTTGGAAATTAACCAAACCAAGAACATTGAAAAAAACAACGAAGCAATAGATAAATATCGTTCAGCAACAATACCGGAGATAGGTTTGTAAATATTTGAAAACAAGAAAATTGAAACTAAAAATGCTAAAAGTGAAAAAGATATAATTTTATCTTTTTTAAAAAGGAATATAGACAAAATAAAAATACCGGAATAAACAACCAAGGAAATGTAAAACAAGGGAGAAGCATAAGAAATTACGGGGACCATATTATATCCATAATAAAATAAAAGCGGATACGGAATCAGGATCTTTTTTAAATAAAAGAACAATACAGAAAATGATGTTGGCAGGCGATGAAAAAATGAAAATTTAGCAATGGGATTTTCAAAAAACAATATTTCCCTAGATCCGTGAGGGATATATAAATTAGGCAATCTAAAAACAAAATAAGAAATTCCAAGGAAGATAAAAAATAAGAACAAGTTCTTTTTTATTGAAACTTCTGAAAAATAGAATAATATAAAGGGTAATAATAGTACAAAAATGATAATCGTTGGCTTAGTCCAAAAGCCAATAAGCAAGGATATTGCTGCCCATAATAAATAGATGATTTTCTTTTTCTGAATATACTTCCAAACAAATAATAACATTAAAATGCCGGCAATAAATACAATTAATTCTTCTCGGTTCTTTAGACTCGCAACAATCTCTGTATGAGCTGGGTGAGCCATAAAAACAAAAACAATTAAAAACGAAAAAGCAGGGGCAATATCTTTTAATATTTTTCTTAAAAAGTAAAAAATCAGTGCCCCTAAGAAAGCATATAGCAGCACATTAATAAGATGCGACATGAAAGGAATTTTTCCCCACAAACCTTGCTCAATTGCAAATGTTGCTTTAGTTATAGGACGATAACCATAATTAATTTTTCCCTTATTAAAATAATGTGTCGTAAAAATATCGGGTAACGCTGAGAATCCTTTTTCTGTCTGTGGATTAATAACATAGGTGTAATCCATTGAATAACCATTTCCCAAAGTATTACCGTAAAGAACAAAAGCCCACACAAAGAGGATTATCATCAATCGCTTATCATTTTTGAAAAATGTGTCTTCTCTTTTCTTTTTCATTTTGTGATATTATCACAAACAAAATTACAAAATATCAATAGAAGAAATATGTTCAATGGAATTCTTTATTATTTTTCACAATAAAAAGAAGTATTTTCGTATGTTTGTTTGAATTTTTTATGAATGAAAAAGAACCTGCTTTTTTTAGGAATTTTATATGTTATCATTGCCGGATGTGCAAAGATAGTTCCACCTTCGGGTGGAAAAAAAGATATTATACCACCGCTATTATTAAAAACAACACCCAAGAATGGCAGTGTTAATTTTACAGATAAAGGTTTTGAACTTTCCTTTGATGAATTTATTGTCCTTAATAATATTAACAAACAACTTATCATTTCTCCACCTTTTGAAACAAAACCGGATATTACTGTTCACGGAAAAAAGGTTAAAGTTCAGTTTAAAGACACATTATCAATGAACACAACCTATATCTTTAATTTTGGTAATGCCATTGCTGATTTTAATGAGGGTAATATCTTTAAGAATTTTTCATACGCTTTTTCTACCGGTTCATACATTGATTCCATGCAAATTGCGGGGCAAGTAATCGACGCTTTTACGCTTAATCCGGAAAAGAAAGAATCTGTTGTTTTGCTTTACGATTATTTTAATGATAGTGTGCCTCGAAAAGTTACCCCTCATTATGTTTCCCGAACAGACAAGTCCGGATATTTTCATTTCAAATTTTTGAAACCTCAAAGCTATTATATCGTAGCTTTAAATGAAATTAATGATAATTACTTATTCGATTTACCATCTGAAAAAATTGCTTTTCTTGATTCTGTCATCATACCAAATTACCATACAATAGCCGATACAATTTCCGACTCATTAATTGTAGATAAAACCATTTTCAGTCCGGATTCATTAAAACTTTTCCTTTTTACTGAAAAACAAAAAACGCAATATATTACTGATTATAAACGATTAACACCATATCATTGTCAAGTAATATTTTTTGCACCCAATTCATTATTGCCCGAAATACATTTATTAGAATCAGATTCTTTTCAGGTTGAAGCATCCGAAAAAAATGATACAATTCAACTTTGGTTACCTAATGATACCAATCTTTTTCTAAAAGACACGGTTACTTTTGTGTTTGGTTACAATTTTTTGAGTGACTCCGGTAAAGTATCAGTAAAAGACACCCTTTTCTTTAAATTAAAAAAATCGTATCAATCTAAGCCACTTACTTTTTCAGCAATTAATAAATTTCCAATGCCTGAAAATCAAAAAGTAATCATCAAGTTTTCTGAACCCATCGCTAATATTGATACGAATAAGATTGCTTTCATTAGCACAACAGAATCGTCAATAGACACCTTACATTTTATATGTAGAAAAATGGATAGCATTGGAAAACAATTCGTTATTGATAACAAATGGCAATATGGTAAATCTTATAAAATATTATTTGACACAGCAGCCGTCACTTCTGTCTATAATCATTGTAACGATAGCACAGGTATTAATATCAGCATTCAAGATCCTGACTATTATGGTAAAATTAGTTTCAAGATAAAAACGACGAAAAAAAATCCTATTTTTCAATTGTTAGATGCTAACGATATTCTTGTACGGGAAATTAGTGTTGCCTCCGATGATTCAATATTGGTCTTTAGCCAATTAAATCCCGGTTCATATAAGTTAAAGGTATTTTTTGATAATAACAACAATGGTCAATGGGATACAGGGAATCTTAAGGAACGACTCCAACCTGAAATCGTTTACTTTTACTCTCAGCCTATTGAAGTAAAATCAGGATGGGAAACGACTTATGATTGGGAAATAAAATAATTCTAATTTGGATAAAGATACTCAATATATGCAGATAGCACTTAATGAAGCCAAGCTTGCTTTGTCAGAAAATGAAGTACCCATTGGAGCAGTTGTAGTGTGTCATGATAAGATAATAGCTAAAGCTCATAATCAAACTGAAACGCTGAATGATGCAACAGCACATGCAGAAATGCTTGCTATAACGGGAGCTATGGCTGCACTTGGTAGTAAATATCTAAAAGATTGTACCTTATATATTACTGTGGAACCGTGTATTATGTGTGCCGGTGCTATTCATTGGTCACAAATATCTCGTATCGTCTATGGTACAAAAGACCCTAAAAAGGGATACTCAAATTATTCTAATAAAATTTTCTCATCCAAAATAGAAGTGCTTTCTGGAATTTTAGAAAGCGATTGTGCGAATGTCCTATCTCTTTTTTTTAAAACCAAGGGCTTGTAACGAAATAAAGTTTACAGAATTTGCGTAGTTATTTTGCTTTTTTTCAAGGCACAAATTGAAGCTAATAGCTTGCGACTCTTTGCAAAATTTGCAACGCAGGAAAAAAGTAAAAGAACAAGTAAAAATAAAAAGGTTATTTCGTTACAAACCTTTAGTTGCGTTCATAACGGAAATATCCAAAAATGCTTTCTTGGCATTATGCCGATGCAATTTGGGTTGAAAATAATTTCAGAAAAATATTGCATTGAAATTATATTTTTGAATGCAAACCGGTATAAAAACTTACGATAATTTTTTTAAAAAAAAAGGCTACATTTAGCAACCTTTTTTTTAAAATTATTAATAACTATAGATTTTTATTTTGTTGCTTTTGGTTGTAATGTCATTTTAGATGTACCACTTGTTGTTTCTTTTTCTCCAGCAATTCCTGTAAATGCATGTGTATAAAGGTAATCGGAAGTACTATTCATAATAATTTCTTTTTCTTTTAATTCTTGAAGCGCCCATGTTTCTATATATTCTCCATTGGCATAGTTTTGTTCTGTGCTTTCAAGTGTCGAAGAGTTTGTAATTACGGGAGCACCACCATTGCCATCATCTACTTCTAAGTGATTGTTAAAATTAACAACCAGTTTAGTATTTTCCCATGTTAAAGCAAGTCTTTCCTTATTTTTGTAATCATCAATTTTAGCAAAAAAATTCCAAGTCCCTGATTTTATATATGTATAATGCCATGTATAAGTAGAATCATAAGTGATTCCTGAATTAGCATCGGTATTTTTCCAATTATGAGTCAATGTAAAATCTAAGGTGTAATTTACTTCCCCCGTCTTTTTAAACTGAATATAAGATTCATTAATAACACCCGTCCAAGGGACCAAAGTATCTATTCCCCAAGGGTTGTGGGTGGAAGTTGATGATTGCGAGTATGTTGTGTCTATTGCAATAGCAGAACCATTTGAAATAGTAATATCTGTTTTAGCTTTTGTTCCATCATTATAGACAATAGTTTTACTATCATTCCACGAATTTATTTCCCATTCACCCACTACACGATGTTTTCTTGAATAAATAGAAAAGAAAGGATCCATATCACCTTTTTTACATCCTGTAAAAAAACCTAAAAAGAGTGCCGCAATAAGGACAAAATATTGTAACTTCTTCATACTGAATTTGTTATTGGTTGAATCAATAATTTTTAACTGCATAAAAGTAGTTCAAATAAATAAACAAACAAAAAAAAATATAGTTTTATTGTTAAAAAGTTGTTAATAAAAATACTATGAAGATGTAATGTACACGATATTAGATGTTTATATGTAATCTCTAAAAAGTGTTTTTTTAACAAAATTTTTTTAATAAAATATATGTGAGCTTCTATTTTGACAATTCTTTCTGTAATTAAATTTTTGTCTATTTTTGAAGCACAAATTATTGTTCATGAAAATCTTTAATGAAGACTACCAGCATAAAGTTAAATTTTACAAATTAATATATTTTGTTATATTATCAACATTTATTGCTATATTATATGCTACTCGGGTTTTTGATAATAATTTCCCTAAAATAAAAAAGGATTATTTTTTAATTTTATTTATTGCCCTTTATATTATTGTTAATATAATTAGGTTAGCAATGCGTTATTCTTATTTTTATTTTGATGATGATACGCCCAATTTAACATTTCGTTTTTTCCACTTGGTTCCATTTACTAGTAAACGATTAGCTTTTTCCATTCCCAAACGGGCATTTTATGATTTTAAGATTGAAAGAAAAATGTTTGGACTACGACAGGATCTCATTTTATACCAAAAAAAGCAGAGCAAAGTAATTGCTTATCCTCCAATTAGTCTTACTGCAGTACCCAAAAAAGATAAACAAACATTATACAAAAAGCTAAATATTTTAAAAATCAATAAATAACGGCAATTCGTTTTTTCCCATCCATTTGAACTGTAATAGGTTTCTCAAATCGCAAATGAAAACAGTGCTTTGTCTTTTGAAATGGTTGCTGTCCATATAATTTTTCCCAGTCAATAAAGCTTTTTGATTTTTCATGTTGTACCGAAAAATAACCGACATTCATTGAAATAACATTATGAAAGAAATGTGAACCCAAAGATGCATCTAATGGGAAATCTTTTAAACTAGTTTCCACAATCACTTTGGCTTTTGATATTTGCGACCATTTAACCGGAATACCAATAAATTTATCACTGGTGCCCCATCGTCCGGGACCAATCAGTAGATATTCCCTGTTTTCTTTTTTGAGTTGTTCGTTCAATTGGGTAATTTCAACTGCAATTGCTTCGGTGTTGGTTTTGTCAAACTTATTGATATCGACAAAGATAATATCTTTAATGGTGTCAATTTTTCCATTCCCAAGACTTTTTTCGGCAAACAATAATAAATTTTCTTTTTTTAGTGTTGATTTATCAATCACATAATCGTCCGGATTGTTTAACAAAGGTTTTATTTGCAAAAGATAAAATGATGCTTCACCAAATTTATCTTTATTTAAATCTACTGCAAACTCAATTTCAACAGGAGAACCCATAGCTTCTTTAACGACATTTAACATTACCGAAATGGATTCTGCTAAAGGCACATAATTGTATTTTAGAATATCGGCAAAATTAATAATCCTTGGACCCATTTTCGACAGATTTGATACAAGCGTGTCGTTTTCCGGATAATAAACAGAAGCTAAATGTTTTAGGGTGCCTTGAGCCTCTGCAATATCTATCGGTAATTTTGTCAGTCCTGCTGTTTCACCTTCTAAGAGGTTGATTTTCTTTTTCTTTAGGTCAACGGCATAAAACTCTTTCTGGGTATCTTTTATTATTGACTTCATTGATACCATATTTACCTTTGGATAAACAGGAGAAAACCTAAATGCTTTTTCTCCATCAACTACATACTGACCAAGCCCAAGTGCAGCTAGGGCAAATCCCTCTTCCGGTTTCATGTGCGATACCGGATAAAAATTATATGACTGTGCCACACCAGAGATTTGTGGGTAGAAAAAACCATCATGTTTGCTTCCAACAACTTCCTGAAGCACTACAGCCATTTTTTCTTCATCAATCTTGTAATTTACCGCCTCAATATAATCGCGTGATAGTTTCGAGAAAATTGAAGCATAAACTAATTTTATAGCATCGCATAGTTGTTTCAATCGGACATCAAAGTTTTCCGCATTATTTGGTAATAAAAAAGTTTCAAATACACCGGCAAATGGCTGCAATAAAGAGTCTTCAAATAAGCTGGAAGAACGCACTGCAATGGGTTTTGTAATATTTTTTAAAAAAAACTTCAGTCTTTTAATTAAAACATCAGATAGTTTTCCCTTTAAAAATAAAGCAGGAATATCCATATTGATGTTTTCTTTTATATAAATAAGCTCTGAAAACTTATTGTTTTCCAAAAATAAATCAAATTCATCTGTTCCGATAATAGCTGTTATTGGCATTCTAATTTTGATACCTTTAACCAGTTTACGAAAATTAATATTATACAAAAGCGTATTAATAAAAACAAGTCCACGCCCTTTACCGCCTAAATTTCCGGAAGCTAAACTAACCACATTGTGTTCATCCATTGAATTAGTTTCAGAGAATTTGACCAATCGACCTTTTTTTGACTCATTACGGTAGTTGTTAAGTACATATAACAAATAATCGCGAAACTCAACATCTGATGAAAAATCTGAAACCAAAATAGGTTGAATAATCTTGGCAATCTTTATTTCTCCTTGAGCCATCAGCCAAAGAGAAATGTGGTTTCGACTCCCATGATATCTTAATGATTCAGCGGGAACGCTTTCTATCAATTTCAAAAACTCGTCTAGATTAGTTGCTATAGCTATTTCATTTTCAGCATTTGTTCTGAAAATAAATTTCCCAAAGCCTAAATAATTTCGCAAGAAGAATTTAATTTCTTGCAGTAAGTTTTGTGAATTTTTATCAATAAAAGTTGTTTTAAGCTTTTCTGCCTGCTGTCTATTTTTCTCGTTTGATGATTGAATAATTACTGGTAAATTTTCATTTTTGGAGCGTAACAGTTTTGTTAGTTCAAATCCTGCTCCTTTGTCCATGATGCCATTACGCATAAATTTTACATCGGTAATTAATGCCAATAAATGCGGTTCGTATTTTTGTGCAATTTTTACAGCTTCTTCATAATTAGATACCAAAATCACGCGTGGGCGAGCCCTAAGTCTCAATACTTTATATAACTCATCAGATTTTACTTCAGTAATTACACGACGAGTTTGTTCTAAAATGACATGGTATAAAATCGGTAAATAGCGAGAATAATATTTTTCACTATCTTCTACCAATAGGACAACTTTAATAATACCTGTTGCGGTATCATTTTCCACATTTACATTGTCTTCTAGGTGCTTGACCATAGCTAAAAATATAGAAGAATCACCATTCCACACAAAGGTCTTATCAATTAAATGAATCTCTAGATTTTCATCATAATAACGAATGTCCTTATTATTGTTCAATAATAAATATATAGGAAGCAAAGGATTTGTTTGTTTTATAATTTTACTAAACATTTTCGGCTTGGTTTTATCCACACTGGCAATAATTATGACTAAATCAAAATGTTTCTTATTAAGTTGTTCGCGTACTTCGTCTTCTGTACTTACCCCTGTTATCCTTGGTAATGTGATTAGATTTAGCTGATGAAATTCCCCAAATATTTCATCGACAAAGCGTCCTTCGCGTTCAATTGAAAATGCATCGTAGAGGGTGGCAATTAATAAAATTTCTTTTACCTTAAAAGGCATTAAATCATGGTATATATCTCGTTCCGAATTTTGGTTTTGTAGAAAATGATATAATAATTGCTGCTCTTGTATTTGTTCGTTTAATTCCATCAAATTTAATTTTATTTGTTTTCTAATAATTTTACCTTCTAACTAACAAAAGTAATATTACTTTTGTTTAGATAAGATGCTGATTATTCCAAATAGGATTTATTTGGGTTGTATTTAACCCGCATTATTCACGAGTTGATCTATTGCGAGGCAAAATCACTTCAAAATCATGCACTTACTCATATTTTCCTCCTCTCAATAGCGGGACTATTGTTGCGGTTAAAATATTCCGTGAGCACCTGATTTTATTATGCTTTTATCTCTCATGACGAAAA
>Ga0114934_10002764_pt1 | contig 11136 bp, 17 predicted proteins | sample 4SBtaG_2_FD_99695 | JGI IMG/M metagenome (GOLD analysis project Ga0114934, IMG submission 99695) | Deep subsurface microbial communities from Kolumbo volcano to uncover new lineages of life (NeLLi) - 4SBTROV10_white metaG | ecosystem: Environmental > Aquatic > Marine > Volcanic ...
AGAGAGTTAAAAATAACGTTAGCTACATGTCCGACTGAAGAAGCCGAATTGTAGGGCTGGTAAGCAGTACTTATGGAATCCGAGCGCCAGCACCGAGTTTTTAGCTCTCATTATAAAGGGGTGAATATGAAAACATTAAAATTTATAAAATGGATAGACGAAGAGGAGCTGAACGAAGGCCATATAAATAAGGGTCAATTTTCAGAAGCTCCTAAACTTTATATTGAGGTATGTGTATCAAGAATTGATCGGTTCATTAGCCAGGATATTTTAAAAAAACATCTTAATAGAGATGTAAGAATCAGGGTAAGAACATGAAAACATTAAAAGAAGCAAAAAAAAATGTAGGGGGTTTAAGTAACCCCTCAAAAATGCCTGGATATGGTTATGGCCTCAGTGCTTTTAAATGTATAACTGGATCCAAGCTGAGATTAATTAAAAATAGTACTTGCTCAATGTGTTATGCATTAAAGGGCCGGTATACTTTTAAAGGGGTCAAGCAAGCTCACGCTAATAGGCTTGAAGCAATTCAAGATCCAAGCTGGGTAGATGATATGGTCCTGTTAGTAAATCATTACGGAAAAAAAATTCCTTATTTCAGATGGCATGATTCAGGAGATCTACAAAGCCTGGAGCACCTGAAAAAAATTGTAGCTGTTGCAATGCGCACGCCAGCTATAAAACACTGGCTGCCTACTAGAGAGCCGGGAATTCTGAAAGCCTTTTATAAACAAGGTTTTTCACTCCCGGGAAACCTGGCAATCCGTGTTTCAGCTACGATGATTGACGGAAAGCCTCACTCTAACGTGGGGCTAACGTCAACAGTGAGTAAGAATAAAAAACCAATTGGTTACAGCTGTCCAGCTAATAAGCAAGATAATGAATGTAAGAGCTGCCGAGCCTGTTGGAATATCAACATAGCCAATGTCAGCTATATGGCACATTAATGAAAGAATTTAGTTACTGTGATCTTTGCTCCAGGGAATATCTCCTGGAGTTGTTGATCATGAAAAAAAATTATGGTGTATACTTATGCATCAAATGTTTTAATCAGGACGCAAGGCTCAAGAGACAGGGTTCAGGGCTCATGGTTCAAAGGCGCAAGGCACAAGAGTTAATGAGCCAGGACTCAAGAGCTGCCCAATCAATTTCATGTGAAAAGAAGGCACAAGGTTCAAGAACCAAGCCTTGAGTAGCAAGGTTCAAGGTCCTTCCCCCAGAGTACAGAGAGATGTCTCTTTGTCCGAGGGTCTCGGCCATGATAAATGATTTTCCTCCAAGCTTAGATCTGTGCATATGCCACGATATTTGCCCCGGCGAAAGTTTAACAGTATTAGTTGATGTACATTTTAATTCTACCCAAAATTCTCCACTACCTTTTTTCGGATCATTAAATAATCCATTTAAATCAGGAATTCCTACAGGTGTAATTGCTTCTATTCTAGTCCAATGTATATTTGTCGCATTATTTTTTATTCTTTTCCAAAATTTCGTTTCCGGTTTCTTCGTCATGCACAGTAAAATTCCCTTCTATTGTTAATTTCTTATCCATATCAGTAAGTAATTTATCAACCTCTTCACGACTAAGCTGGTCAATTGAACCATGCATAATTTCTTTTCGATCAATATATAATCCAGCTACTTGCCCTCTTGATTTTTCAGCTTGAACAGCAGCATTCCAATTACCTTTGTCTTCAGCTCCTTTACTTAATTGGTCCAGTCTTTTCAAATGTCTATGTAGATTAACTTCATATCTTTTCTCTTCCTGGTTTCTTAATTCCCGGATGTATTCTGCAACATGTGGTATTTGTTTTAGATTAGATGCACTTTGTATTGCAGCTTTTTCAGAGTAACCTGCCTGAATTGCACACTCTTTAGCAGACAATTCATCCCCACGTTCAACAAGTAATACACAAAATTTAATTTGTTTCGGAGTCAATCTATCTCTAATAATATCAATATCCATATGGACATTATAATTTAAATTGGCAGAAAATAAAGATTTTATTTTTTACTGCTACACCTGGTTAGGGGTGACGTAGCAGTGACGTAGCAGTAAAATGGGTGTTAAGTCATTGGTATGTATAGTGATTTTTCCTACTGCTACACTGCTACACTGCTACAAGGGGGTAATTGAGTTTTTGTAAAGAGATTGGGGTCAAAAAACACTATACACTTGTTTTATTTCTGTGTAATAATATCCTTCAATTCACTCCCTTCCCCACATAGTTTTCATTCTTCTGTGTGGGGATCTTTTTTATTTGATTATTTGACATTAATACCTATATAAGATATATCGCATATATATAACCCACAACAACGGAGGTGAATATGGGTAAAATTAAATCATGGCTAATGGATATGGAACAAGATGCTGCAGAAATGTCTCTTTTTTTGTTCTGTCGAAAACATGGGGCAGAACATATGGACGTTTGGAAATCAGTTAATGATCCTAATTATGATGACGGAATAACAGGTAGAGAACCAGAGGAGGTACAGAATGGGTCAATATCATAAGCTTATTAATGTGACGAAAAAAGAATATGTCTCAGGTTTTGACATAGGAATGATGGCAAAACATTATGAACAGATAGGATTTCAGGGCTCGATGGCCGATGTCCTTTATTGTTTGATGATTGCGCAAGGTAATGAGACACGTGGTGGTGGTGATGTGGAGGGTCATTTTTTAATTGGTCGGTGGGCCGGGGATGATGTAGCAATAGTCGGTGACTACTACACAGAGAGCTCGGACTACTATAAATATAGAGATCTTTATGATAAAGTGGAAGAGGATAAGAGTTATGTAGATATATCTTCTACTGCTAGATCGATGTTAGAAGCTGTCTATCCAAAACTTACATTCAAAAAAGAATGGTATGTCACCATTAATGATAAAGGCGAACAGGAAAATACTTTTATTTGGAAGAGAACCTGGAAGAAAGAGGAGGCAGCATGAGTAAAAAATATATAGCAACGGATAGGTTGGGGAATGAATATGATGTATCTTCTAATCCTGATTTCATTAGAGATGTTAATGAACTTCACAAAGAACTACCAACCTTTAAGGTAACACAAGTAAAAAAAGTAGAACATACTTGGATTGTTCAGGCTAAAAATAAAGAAGACGCTGAAGACCAAGCAATGACTACTGATCCTGATAATTCAAATGAATTAGAGACTTTAAATATAGTTGTGGAGGAACTAAAATGATAACAAACATTTTACTAGGGCTAATTTTATTAGCCCTGGTTTCAATTGGTTTTATGATCTTTGTAATAGGGAGGATATTGGATGAACGAAGTAAAAAATAAAACAATGAATCAAATTGAAAATAAATATATTATTCATTATGATGACCTATGGGTAAGTTTTATTCCTCAGACGGACAAAGCGAGATCCTGGGTTCGTGATTATAAAGGCAAAGGCCATGATTGGTATCGCTTTATGGCTTCGTGCGTTGACTATGAAGGGGGAATTACATTTCCCTACAACCGAGTGAATAAGTTTAGGACCTATCTTAAAGTAAAATTAAGGAAAGACGATGGATCTAACTAAAGATAAATATTTCGGAACACTGCTACCCCAACATGATAAGTCACCAAAGTTGGTGGTCTTATCTCTTGGGGCTGGAGTTCAATCATCAACAATGGCTTTGATGGCAGCCGAAGGACATATTAAACCGATGCCTGATTGTGCAATTTTTGCTGACACAGGATATGAACCTCCTGATGTATATGAATACCTAAATTGGTTGGAGAAGCAATTACCTTTCCCGGTATACCGAGTAATGAAAGGAAACATACGAGACGATATGGTTAATTCCGTAGACCATGGAACGAGATTCCCGACTGCTCCTTTTTATACCGTGAATGCTAAGACAGGAAAAAAAGGAATGCTGATGCGCCAATGCACGAATGATTACAAGATTCAACCAATTAGAAAAAAAATTAGATCACTCCTGGATGTAGGATACTACAAACATGTTAAGAAAAATGTATGGGTGGAGCAATGGATTGGAATCTCAACGGATGAAATGGCTAGAATGAAACCGGCGAGAGACAAGTACATCATCAATCGTTGGCCACTACTAGAATTAAATATTAATAGACGGCAATGTATGGATTGGTTTGAAAAACGAGGACATAAAAAACCAACGAAGTCAGCTTGTATCTGTTGTCCTTTCCATGATGATGCACATTGGCAGGATATGAAAGACAATCGTCCCGAAGAATTTGCGGATGCAGTGGACTTCGATAAGAAAATTAGGAATGGATCACGAAATGTAAAAGATGAATTATTTTTACACCGGTCAGTGCAACCACTCGACCAGGTAAAATTTAAACCAAAGAAAGAACAAATAGATATGTTTGATAATGTATGTGAGGGCATGTGTGGTGTTTAAAACTATTCCTATATCGCTAAAAGCTGCAAATGAATTTGTAACAACTCATCATCGGCACAATAAAAAAACAGCCGGGCATAAGTTTAGTATCGGTGCAATGTTGGATGGTGAACTCATTGGTGTAGCGATATGCGGGAGGCCAGTAGCGAGAGCCCTGGATAATGGAACAACACTAGAAGTTCTGCGGGTATGTATCAAGGACCCAGCTCCGAGAAATGCCTGTTCGTATCTCTATGCGAGATGCCAAAAAATCTGGACGGCTATGGGTGGTGAGAAAATCATCACCTATACATTGGAATCAGAACCAGGTTCCAGCTTAAAAGCTGTCAACTGGTTGGTAGCTGCAACAACAAAGAAAAGAGCGGCAAAAAACCTATGGAATACCAGGAGACCAGAGCATGCAGGATATAAAGCCGTGCGTGAAGCTCAAATAGCAGATGGTGTCATCAAGAATCGTTGGGAAAAATTAATCTAAAAAGAATTTAGGATCTTCTGATATAGGCTGAAGAATCTTGCGAAGGGCATCCTTGCCCTGTTCACAGATCGTCATCCATTCATCTGTTGTCACACTTCGGTCATATTTGGGGTCCCAGAAGTAAATAGAAACATTATTGCATTTAATACACCGATGTATTTTTCGCACCGGGCTCTTGGGTAAGGTAATAGTCATTACTCAGCCTTGCCTTGATTTTACGGCTGCATTATAAGGAATTTTTATTCTAAAGTCCAATCCTTAAAGTTTTCTGGATCTAAAAGAGGTCCATTGTAAAAAGTTTTTGTTCCGTGGGGCTCGGTCCATGTTTGAAGATAAAACTTAGTGGAGCTCAGTTCTCCTTGTGATTCACAGGTTTTGCACTGTAAAATTACTTCTTCAGCTTCCCAATGTGATTTGGTAAAACCATTTCCCTTGCATTTAGGACAAATCATTCTGTTATTTGTCATATCTCCTCATAATAATATTTCTTAATCTTTCCCACCGGATCCGTGTTTTCATTTGTTCCCTGGAGCGTGGGTCTCGAAGCGCACTCCTGCCCACTTTCTCCAGATCTCGTCGCAATCTTGTCTCTAAGGATAGTCTACGAGACATTTTTATTTTTTTTCTGTCTTCGAATCATAAGACCTAAACAAACACCCCAAAAAAATACAAACAAAATTATTAGTGTATGCCATATGAAAAAACTCATTGGTCAAACTTAATTTTTCCTTGGCGATTATTCCAATTATAAACATCACATATAACAGCCAAGTAATCACCTTTAGTGGTGCATTTTACCAATCGTCTAGAATTCATTTGAACTTTAGTGATCCAGGTTTTTCTATTAAACTTATGATGTTTCATTGCTCTTAAAAAAGCAGAAACAAAAGCTCTATTAGTATAAGGTACTTGAATCATTAAATGTTTGAAGGAATGAATGTATTCAGCAATACTTTTTGCTTTTTCAATGCTGTTGATAGAAAGATTCCCGGTTCGAAACTCCTCATTCATTTTATTTTCATCATAATTATGATAAAACATTTCCAGAATATTACGATGTGAAAATTTATATCGCTTTCTAAACCAATAATAAAGATGATAGGGTCGAGTTAAATAATTAGTAGGAAATTTTTCTTTTTCTAATGACATGTTAGAAGACAAATAATCATTTGTGTCCCATTTATTAGTTACATTATTAATGCGCTGAATGTCAGCAACACTAACAGGTGATTGCAGCTTAATAAAATAAACCGGTAACTTTAAATTTTTTGCAGCTATTAAACGATGTTGGCCATCTAGTACAGCATACGTGTCATCAATGATAATAGGTTGAGGAAGATAATTTTTCTTCATACTATCCATTAATTTTTCAATATGATGCCTACTCTTTACCGATTCAACACTTCTGTTACCTAGAAAAGTATTAAACTTTTCATAATTATTAGTAGAATAAACTTTATTATTCATCATGCTACCTCCTTTAATTTGCCTTTTAATGCAGGCTTTTGTTTTTTCCAGGCATCATCGATGACCATGGAAATGTACGATCCGATTGATCGATGGGTATTTGCAGCCATTATTTTGGCCTTGTGATAAGTATCCATTTTCGTGGCTACCGACTTATATTTTGATGTGTCCATCATTTTCTCCTTTTGGTTAGTGGTTCAATCAACCATTGTTTAATGTCCTCGCCCATAACAGCACTTGCTATATCGATTTTGCCGCGTAAGCTTTGAACGATTTTTTCATCTACAGTACCCTCACTAATCAAATCAATATATGTTACCTTATTAACTTGACCAATTCTGTGCGCCCTATCCTCAGATTGCATTCGCTTTTCTAAGTCATAGGTATTCGAATAATAAATTACGGTGTGAGCTGCGGTTAATGTTAACCCATATCCCCCGGTTGAAGGATTGCCCACAAAGTATTTTAGTTTTGAATTCTTATCCTGGAAGCGATCAACAATTTCTTGTCTATCTCTATCCTTTGTATCTCCGAAGTAAGAAGCTGTGCTCTCTTCTCCAAATTTTTCTTTTAATGTTTTTTCAATATGTCTTAGATCAAAGCGATAGCTCGCCCAAATGATAACTTTGCCTTCTACTTCATCTAATACATTTAGTAGTTCATTCATTCTATTAGCTTTGAGAGCTTGTGTTTCTCCTGAATCAAAAGTTATATGACCACAGCTAATTTGATGTAAGCGTATAAGAGCCGTGAGGCTTGATAAACTTGTCATGGTTTCACCATCTACTTCCGTCATATTAAATCGTCTCATCTCTTCATATGCTTTCACTTGTTCAGGAGTAAGGCTCACAAATCTTTTTTCATAGACTTTATCAGGAAGATCTAGGCAATCCTCTTTAAGGACCCGGTAAGAATGCTGCTCTACTATTTTATTAAGTTCAGGTAATCGTTGAAAGCCAACAACCAGTTGCGTGGAGCGTGGTCCAAAGTTAACGTTGCGCATAATTGCATACCGGGATCTAAATGCCCAGTAATTTTGTCGCAAAACCTGGTCACTTAAAAATTCTAGTTGTGAATACACATCCAAAGGATTCTTTGTGACAGGAGATCCTGTCATGATGCGCCTGTACTTAGCTAACTTACCAATCTTTAAAACATTTTTTGTTCTTGCTGCCGTTGGAGTTTTAATCGTAGTGCTCTCATCGATAGCCATGAGTGTGTCATTTTTGTTTAAGAATTGTGCCGCATATCTAACACCTTTTGTTCCACTAAAAGCCTCAATGTTCATCAGTAATATTCTGAGCTTTCCATTAGGATAGAGTATTTCTTTTAAATTTTTCTTATCCTGGATTGTCATTTCACTTGGAGCTTTCCAAGCAGCAATTTTAATTGGCACTTGATCAGGCATGTGTATAGGTAATTCACCCTTCTCCCAGTTACGATACACCCCTTTAGGAGCAACAATTAATGCTGCTGTAATTTTGCCACGAAGATAAAGACTAGCTATTTCATCAATAAGAACCTTGGATTTCCCGGTCCCCATCTCCATGAAGTAAGCATAATACTCCTTATCCCAGGCTTTCTTTAAAGCCATGAGCTGGTGTTCATATGGTTTTGTCTTAAATTTATATTCACTCATAATTATTTTTATTTTATACTTGACTATAAGATTTAATGCAAGTAAATATTAAAAGATAATATGGGAGAATAGATATGAGTAATATAACGAAACTATTTGAAGAGGAATCCACCAAAGCTTTTAACCAAGTTGACGATGAAGCATTAGGTCAATTAGGAACAGAGCTCGAGAGGATCAAAGCTGTTCAAGATAAGATTGAAACGGCGGAAACAATGATTAAAAAACTAAAGGATGAGGAGCAGCTATTGGCTGACAGTATCACTGATCTCCTACAATCTAAAGGATTATCGGAATTAAAACTTACCGATGGCTCTAAAGTGACAACGAAAGAACAATTGTATTGTTCTATTAAAGATGACAATAAAGAGAAGGCTTTTGCTTGGGTCCGAGACCAGGGTGACGGCGATATTATAAAGAATTTAGTAAGTGTGGATTTCAAAAAAGGCGAAGATAAAGTAGCTACGAAATTCAAACAACTAGCAGAGGATTCGGGATTGATTCCGAATGAAACATCAACTATCCATAACAGTACATTAAGATCGTATCTCAATGCAAAGCTAAGAGATGGTGTGGATTTTGATGAAACCTTGTTTGGTATTTATCGACTTAATAAAGTCAATATCAAGCAATAATTAATGAGGTATGAAGTATGAATAAAGCAGTAGCTAAAAAAGCCCAAAGCAATAATGCTGTGGCAATAATGAGTCAGTTTGAAAATGTTCAGACAGGATTTGAAGATATGAATGCAGATGATCTGCAGCTTCCTAGATTAAAACTATTACAGGCAATGTCACCAGAATTAGAAAATGACGATGCACTTCGTGCAGGTCACGTTTTTAACTCTGTAACCGGAGAGTGGTGGCCATCAGACCAAGGAGTAAAAGTTGTTCCTTGTGTATACCATAAAACATATGTTGAGTGGGCGCCGTTGAATAGTGGGGCAAAAGGTCCTGTGGCCGTGCACCAATCTAAAGAAGTCATGAACAACACTGTGCGTGGCGAGGATAACAAGTACTATACTAATGATAATTCAGGTAATTATATTGAAGAGACAGCTAATTATTTTGTCTTGATCATTGGTGGGAAGGGAGAGACAAGTCAAGCAGTGGTATCAATGAAATCATCACAGCTTACTCCAAGTAGAAATTGGAATAGCAAGATGAAGAATTTGAAGATTCAAAATTCAAAGGGGGTATATTTTACTCCTCCGATGTGGTCTCATTCATACACGTTAAAGACTGAAAAAACAAAGAATGGGGATAAAACCTGGTACAAATGGAAAGTAGAAGTTGATTCTATGCTTACTGTTGAAGACCATGTTACTCAAGCTCGAGCATTTTCAGAAGAAATGGCAGTGGCTAAAGATAAGTTAGTGCCTGATCAAGATGAGGTGAAAGCTTCATCAGATGAAAAGCTGCCATTCTAGAAGTTTCGTTGGGTCCTTTCAATATGGAGACCACGAGCCACTTCATTAGGGTGTATTAGTAACCCAACGAAGTCAATCTTAATATGTAGTTTCGATTGACATTCATTTACACTAATACACTCAATGGCTCGCAATGAAAAGCTGTCTTATGGGTATAGAAAAATTTAAACACATATTTTCCGGGTTGCATAGAGCCTATGGCCAATACATTTCTGGAGATTTAAAAAACGGAAAGCAGGGCGGAAATGCATATATTAAAAAAGATCTGGTCACAGATACATTATGGGAAAATCATATTAAGGGTGAGGAACCTAGTCTTGGTATCATCCCCATTAGAGATGATAGTAGTTGTTCTTGGGGTTGTATTGATATCGATACTTATCCTTTAGAACATGATAAAATTGTAAACAAAATTAGGAAGTTAGAACTTCCCTTAATCGTGTGCCGTTCCAAAAGTGGAGGGGCGCATTTGTTTTTATTTACCGAAGAACCTGTAACAGCAGAGGATCTTCGTAATAAGCTAACACAATTAGCTGCTGTGCTTGGATATGGTGACTGTGAAATATTTCCTAAACAAATTAAAATTAATGCTAGTCGGGGTGATACCGGGAATTTTCTTAATCTTCCTTATTTTGGTGGCGATGATTCTAATCGTTATGCTTTTTTGGATGATGGTTCTTCTGCTTCATTGCAAGAATTTTATGATCTCTACGATAAGCACAAAGTTAAAGCAAAAGAAATAAATAAAATAAAACCAAAGCTGACTGCAGCTCCACAAAAAGAATTAGATGATGGTCCTCCTTGTCTTCAAACATTAATGCAACAAGGTATTGGAGAAGGTGGAAGAGATAATACTCTATATCAGTATGCTGTTTATGCAAAAAAGAAATGGGAACAAGGATGGGAAGATAAAGTATCAACTTTTAATCATGATTATATCAAACCCAACCTGGAATATAAACAAGTACAAAAAATAATTAATCAACATACAAAGCAAGACTACCAATACAAATGTAAAGATCAACCGATGTGTGCATTCTGTGATTCAATTGAATGCCGAACACGAGAGTTTGGAATTGGTTTTGCTTACGAACATAAATTTTCTAACTTACAAAAATATCAATCGGATAATTCTGTTTGGTTCATTAGTGTAGATGGCCAGGTTGTGAGTTTAAATACTCGGCAGCTCTACAATCAATCAGAGTTTATTCTTGCATGCATTGATCAAGTTAATATTGTTTTAAATACTTTAAATCGTCAAGAATGGATGAATAAAATAAAAGAATTAATTGAGAATGTTGAGATCATTGAAATGCCTGATGATGTAAGAATAGAAGGACGATTTGATCAGCACCTGGAATCTTTCATTTTGGATCAAGGGGATGGTGCAAACATGGATGAGCTGCGATTAGGTAAATCATTTACGGAAGAAGGTAAAACATATTTTTTAATGGCAAAGCTAGAGGAATATTTAGAGAAGAAAAGATTTAAAGGATTTGATGCCACAAGAATTGGTGCACGGATAAGACAATTGAATGGCGATGAAGAGGGAGAATCTAATGTGGTTCGCCGCATTAGAGGAAAGAATAGACGAGTGTGGTGGATCAAAGAATTAGAAAAACCAAAAGATGAATTTATTTTACCGAAGGAAAAAGATGATGAGATACCATTCTAAAAAACTTCTTGACTTTAAGATCTACATGGGATATAATGAGATAAATAAAAAG
>Ga0114934_10002767_pt1 | contig 11124 bp, 12 predicted proteins | sample 4SBtaG_2_FD_99695 | JGI IMG/M metagenome (GOLD analysis project Ga0114934, IMG submission 99695) | Deep subsurface microbial communities from Kolumbo volcano to uncover new lineages of life (NeLLi) - 4SBTROV10_white metaG | ecosystem: Environmental > Aquatic > Marine > Volcanic ...
AATTATCTCTGCTCGGTCTCCTCGTTTCGGGAAAAATTTAAACTCGTCGCTTTGCTCCTCAAACATAAATTTTTCTAATTTCTCTCGGAGACCTCGTTAAGGTGGATCATCAATGCTCTTTCGGGGAATGCCCTTCGGCAACAAGTTATAAATTCCTATACCTTAAAAAATGGTACTAAGAGAATTATGGTATAATCTTGGTGTCTTCGTGGCTTGGTGGCTAAAGTATTACAATTTTTTAACCCATAGATTATCAAATTTATCTCGAATGTCAAGTGAAAGATGGCTCTTGTCTTTTCTTACCAATTTTAGTATAATAAATAAGGACGCCAAGGGAGACCTCTAATAACGTATTTTTGAATTAACATCTTTAAAAAGGTACTAAAAGAATGGCAAATTATGAAGGACAAAAGGATAATCACATCAATTAGTTCTAAAAATGGTGTGTCCATAAGATTAACAGGTGAGAGATGGAACCATATAACAGCATCACATATCGATATGGAGGATAATCAAAAATTGCTCTTAGAAACTATCCGGGATCCAGATATAATCTTGCAGGGAGTTACAGATGACGTTAGAGGAGTAAAATTCTTTCAAAAGACACATCTTGGACCGAAATACCTTGTAGCTGTATACAAGGAAATTGATAAAAAAGATGGGTTTATACTTACAGCATATAAAGCATCAAAAATAAACAAAATAAAGAGAAGAGGTATAATATGGAAAAAACAATAGACAAAATGATGGATATAATTCCTTACTTAACAAGTATACCATATAGAAAGATATGGGTGGATTATGATAAAGAAGCAGACGTTATCTATATGAATTTCACCTATCCACCTGAAGCAGTGGAACACGAAGAGTATGAAGAAGGGATAATCAAAAACTATAATAAGCTTGGAGATCTTGTGGGGATAACAGTAATAGCGGTAAGTAGATTTACGAAGAAGAGTAAAAATAGAAAGGATTCAGGTTTCAACAGGAATTAGATAAGCTTTATGATATATTTTGTGGCATCTAAATTTACACAGATAAGCGTAAAATAAACAACCTTTATAGGGGGTAGCTATGGAAGTGATAAAAAAGGTAGTTATTCCTACAGCTGGATTTGGCACTCGTTTTTTGCCTATTACTAAAGCCCAACCTAAGGAGATGTTACCTATAATTGATAAACCAGTAATTCAGTACATTGTTGAGGAAGCTGTTGCTTCAGGGATAGAAACTATTATTATAGTTACTTCCCAAAGTAAAAGATCCTTAGAGGATTATTTTAACTTTAACTTTGAGTTGGAAAATTATCTGGAAAAAAATCAGAAAAAAGAACTTCTCTCCCAGATTCGCCACATCACCAAGCTTGCTAATTTTGTATATATTCACCAAAAAGGACCTTACGGAAATGGCACACCTGTTTTAAATGCCAAAGCAGTGGTGGGGGATGAACCTTTTGCTGTAATTTGGGGAGATGATCTTTTAATAAGTGATAAACCAAGGTTAAAACAGCTAATAGAAATTTTCCAGGAATATAAATCTCCTGTATTGACTGCTTATCCAGTTGATAAAGAAGGGACAAAAAAATATGGAATTATAGAGGGGGAAAAAATTAACTCAAAGGTAATTCGAGTAGAGGGAATTGTAGAAAAACCCGGACCCTGGAGAGCACCTTCCAGAATAGCTGCCATAGGAGGTTACATTTTAACTCCTGATATATTTGATGCTTTAGAAAAAACCCAACCAGGTAAAAATAATGAGCTCTGGTTAGTTGATGCTATTTTTAAGCTTTCTCATAAAAGAGATATCTATGCCTGTCTGGTTAAGGGTAAACACTACGATGTAGGATCAAAAATTGGCTGGTTAAAAGCAAACATTGAACTTGGATTAAAACATCCTCAAATAAAAGAGGAGCTAAAAAAATATCTAAAAGATATTCGAGTATGAAAGAGATTACCAATGTCTAAAAAAACATTGGAAGAGCTAAGAAAAGATAGTATAAAAATTTTCTACGCTGGTCTGAGGGCAGCGGATTCCTTTGAAGCAGTAAAAAAATTTGTTCATAGAGAAGGAAACTTACTCACTATAGATAAGGATTCCTACCTTTTAAATGAGTTTAAACACATTTATATAGTAGGAGCAGGCAAAGCCAGTGCCTCTATGGGTAAAGCCATAGAAACCATCTTAGACAACAAAATAGAAAAAGGACTTATTAATGTAAAGTATGGATATGGAGAAAAGCTAAAAAGGGTAAAAATAAATCAAGCTGGCCATCCCATCCCAGATGAAGCTGGGGTGAGGGGAGCAAGAGAAATTTCGACCTTGCTTAGAGGTGCTGGAAGAGATGATCTGGTAATCTGTCTCATCTCAGGAGGAGGGTCAGCTCTTCTTCCCTTGCCAGCAGAAGGAATAACTCTTAAGGAGAAACAGCGAACAACTCAGCTTCTTTTAGAATGCGGAGCTCCCATTGAAGAGATTAATGCTTTGAGAAAACACCTTTCTAAGATTAAAGGAGGATGGTTGGCTAAAACAGCTTATCCTGCTGAGCTTATTAGCCTGGTCCTGTCTGATGTCATAGGAGATCCTTTAACCGCGATTGCTTCAGGACCAACTGTACCTGATACCACTACCTATGAGGAGTGCTGGAAAATAGTAAAAAAATATAACTTATCAGATAAACTCCCCCCTTCAGTTCTAAATCATTTTAATAAAGGGAGAAAGAGGGAAATTCCCGAGACTCCTAAGGAAGGGGACCAAATTTTTAAAAGAGTAAAAAACATAATTGTAGGGAGCAACAACTTAGCTATTAAGGCAGCCCAAAAAAAAGCTAAAGAATTGGGCTACCATACTCTTATTTTATCATCTTTTATGGAGGGAGAAACAAGGGAGATAGCCAAGATACATGCAGCTATAGCTAAAGAAATTCTCGTATCGGGAAATCCTGCTCCAGCTCCAGCTTGCATACTTTCGGGAGGAGAAACTACAGTAACTATTAAAGGGAAGGGTCTTGGAGGAAGAAATCAGGAATTTGCCCTATCATCTGCCATAGAAATTAAGGGAATGAAGAATGTGGTAATTTTAAGTGCAGGCACCGATGGTAGTGATGGGCCAACTGATGCTGCTGGAGCGATTGTAGATGGGCTAACTGTCCAAAGAGCAGAAAAAATTGGGATAAATGCCCAAGAATGCCTTAAAGACAACAACTCTTATTACTTTTTCCAAAAGCTAAAAGATCTCTTTATCACCGGACCCACCAATACCAATGTTATGGACCTACACCTTATTTTAGTTGCCTAAAAGAAAATTATAAGTATAATTGTAACCTTACGAGGAAAAATTATATGTCTGTAAAACTAATAGCTTGTGATTTAGACAATACTCTCACTGAGAATGCCTTTATCTTCCCTGAGATAAAAGATTTTTTGCAAAAAATAGTTAATCGGGGAATTAAATTTGTTATAAACTCGGGTAGATGCTTGGAAGAGATAAGAAGGATTCTTCTTGAAAGTAAAATACACCCTTCCCTGGGATTCCCGCAAGTTATAATTTCCGGGCAAGGGGTAAACATTCATTACCTTAAAGGCAAGGATTACGTAGCTGATGAGGAATGGAACAAAGAAAAAGAGGAACAGTTAAAACTAATGCAAAGAGAGATAAGCTGGGAGGGGATAAAATGGGAGAAACTGATAAAAGAAATGGGCCTCTCCCCTAAGGAAAAAAGAATCTCTTACGGATTATTTGCTCTAATATTTGACAAGGAAAAAGATGCAAGACTGGCAAGAGATATCCTTATCCGGGAAAATCATATGAAATATGTAACTTTTTTAAGAAATAAAGGTTATGTCACTGCATCTTTATCCACTGCTTTAAAGGGGAAATCATTACTAAGAGCGGCTCAACATTTTAATATTCCCCCATCACAAGTCTTAGCTATAGGGGATTCTCAAAATGATGAAGATATGCTTAATGGGAAATTTGGATTTCTTAGCGCTGCCCCCTCTAACGCTGATGAGGAGATAAAAGAAATGGTAAATAGAAATGGAGGATACATTGCTCTTCACCCAATAGGAAAAGGAACGGTAGAGGCAATAAGATCATTCCTTTTGAAAAATCACACTTATTTTTTCCTTTAGCTTACGGTAAGTTTCACTGAGAGACTCTGAAATTACCTTAGTCTCAGAAACTGTTAGCATAAAGTTAGAATCTCCCACCCAGCGGGGCACTACATGCATGTGTAGGTGATCAGCTATCCCAGCTCCTGCTGCTTTTCCTAAATTCATCCCAATGTTAAACCCTTCAGGGTGCATCACCTCTTTAATTACCTTAACCATTTTAAAAAGGACATCCATCATTTCCTCTGCCTCTTCTTCTCTTAAGTTTTCAAAAGAGGCAATATGACGATAAGGAGCTACCATTAAATGACCATTGTTGTAAGGATAAGCATTGAGCATAACCATACAGTACTTACCCCGGAAAAGAATATAATTTTCCTCATCTTTTCTTTCTTTAATCTTCTCGCAAAATAAACATCCCTTCTCTTTGCAATCGCCACTAACATATTTAGCTCGCCAGGGAGCCCATAATCTCTGCATAAATTCCCTCTTTTTAAATTATCTTAAGATAATTTCACTATTTTGTCAATCTTGACAGGCTCATTTTACCTTATAAAATTAAGATGAGTTAAATTTTAAAGTTTTTCTGTGTATAACTTATAGAACTGTTATTTGACTTGATAAAAAGAGTAAGAATTAAAAAAGTGAAAATACAGTTTTAGTTGATTCTTAAGTATTTTAGACTTATCCACACCTGTGGATAAGTCTGTGATTAACTTTTCATAAGAATCGAGAGAGAAACCTATGGGAAAAAATGGAAAAGCTCTCTGGGAGGAGCTTTTACTGCAGATCAAAGATAAGATAGACTTAGAAAGTTTTAATATTTGGTTTAAACCTTTATGGCTTGATTCGCTTACTACAGAAAAGATAACTATTGGAGTTCCCAACCCTTTCTTTAGTAAAAGACTAAAAGAAAAATATTTATCCACTATTCAAAATAGCTTAAACCAAATAATTGGCAAAAAAATTGAAATTGATTTTCTCTGGAGTAAAAAAAATCCTTCTTTAAAAAAATCAAGCAGTAGTAAATCTCCTTCCTATTCCAGAAATCTCTACCCTTCTCAATTAAATCCCAAGTATCACTTTGACAGTTTTGTGGTAGGTAATAGCAATCGTTTAGCTCATGCAGCAGCATTAGCTGTAGCTAAATCTCCTTCAGTAGCTTATAACCCTCTTTTTATCTATGGAGATGTAGGATTAGGGAAAACTCATCTTCTCCAAGCTATTGCCCATTATATTTCAAGAAATAAACCACAGTTGAGTTTTACTTATCTTTCCTGTGAACAATTCACTAATGAATTAATTAATGCTATTAGAGATGATAAAACAGTTAAATTTAGAAAAAAGTATAGGAATACTGATGTTTTATTAGTGGATGATATCCATTTTTTAGCTGGGAAAGAGCGCACCCAAGAGGAGTTTTTCCATACCTTTAACACTTTATATGAGGCTCATAAACAGATAGTCCTATCAAGTGACAGGACTCCTACTGAGATACCTACTTTAGAAAAAAGATTAATTTCAAGGTTTGAATGGGGATTAATTACTGATATCCAACCTCCTGATTTAGAAACTAGAATTGCTATTTTAAGAAAAAAAGCTAAATCTGAGAAAATTGAGCTTCCCAATGAGGTGGCTGTTTTTATTGCTGAACGAGTAAAAACTAATATTCGTAAGTTAGAAGGATGCCTTTTAAGACTATCTGCTCAATCATCTTTGTATAAAGTAAAAATGGATAGGGATTTAGCTGAAGATGCTCTAAGAGATATAATTCCTCCAAAAGAGCCAAAGCCAGTCAGTATTGAACTTATCCAAAAGGTGGTAAGTAAATACTATAAGATTAAAGAATCAAGTTTAAAAGGAAAAAAAAGGATAAAATCTATTGTCCTACCAAGGCAAATAGCAATGTTTCTATCTCGAGAATTAACAAATTTATCTTTTCCTGAAATAGCAGAAAATTTTGGAGGAAAAGATCATACTACAATAATGCATGCTTGGAAGAAAATAGCAAAGCAAAGAGAAGAGGAAGAAAATTTAAGGCGAGAATTGTTAGAATTAGAGAATCTTTTAAAAAAAGAGAATAATAAGTGAAAAAATTGCTAATAATAAGTGGAAAGTTGGGGATAAAAAAGGTAATATGTAATGAGTAAATAAGTTAAAGAGTAAAGATATAGATGCATGAATGAATAGAAGAGATGAAAGGTAATTAGTAAAAAGTAATAGTAACAGTTCAACTACTAAGTCACCAAGGCACAAAGAAGTGATATAAATTTTAAACTTCTATCAACCACTAAAGCCACAGAGTACACTGAAAATTTAACAAGGCAAAAAGGCGAAAGGCTAAAGGTTGAAAAACAATTAGTTTATCTGTGTTTTTAGTGCTCTCAGTGGTTAAAAAGAATTAGGTTTGCTTGGTGTCTTGGTGGCTGAATAATTACAAGTAATAAATAAACAAACCAAAGAGTAAATGTGTGAAAGTGTGGATAGGTTAATGAGATGAATGAGAGAAACATCAAATGAAACAGACGGATAAATGAAACAGATGAGATGAATAAAAGGAACATCACACAAGATAGATGAGATAGTAAAAGTTGTTATTTTTTTATCCACAACTTTTTATCTTTATTAAATTAAACAAATAAAATATTTCAGAGGTTATCCAAATTATTTACATCTACTACTATTACTATCTATATAATTAAATAAAGAAAGAACAATTAAGATGAGTAAAAATTGGACTCTTAGTAAGGAAGGAAAATATACCTTTAATTTTTTGCTAAACAGGTAAAAAATGAAGAAGTTGTAGCTATTGCAATTAAAGAAATTACTTCAACGCTTTTTTAAAAACTCGCTTTCTGTGTACAACCACCCGACCAATCTTTCAAGTTCCGCCATCCTGGCCTGCTCTTTGTATACCCTTCTATTGCCGCTGGAAGCTTTCTCTGGGTTCTCGAAATACTCAGTTTTCCACTTCACTATGAGCGATGGGTGAATCTCGTTCTCCCGTGATACCTGGGCAAGTGATTTCCCCATCTCAATCTCTCTAACTACCGCGATTTTAAAATCCCGCGTGTATTGTCACCTTGTTTTCATGTTGCACCCCTTATTATTTTGTTTCTTAACTTACTGTCTACTTTCAGGGGTGCACCCCAAATTTACCTATTTTTAGAGATTAACCCTTTACTCTTATGTGTCTGTGATTTAGATTTTAAAAATAAAAACTTCTTCTTTAAAGGCAAAAATAAATCCTTTAGCTGAAGTTATGTTTCTTAAAGGGAAAATAGTATCTATTCTGATTTATTCTTCTTTTTTTCCTCAACTTTTAAGTTTGTAAGTTTTACTTTCCCCTCAGCTAACTCTTGCAGCACATAAGTAGGCAACTTCTGCTTGGAGTTTTCCAGAGCTTTTTTATCTTTTTCTTTAACTAAATCTTTTATCCTTTTAATAGCCAAACGAGTAAGGGTATACTTATCAGAGCTTCCAGTCTTTCTTAATAATTCATTAATAGAATGTCTATTCAGTTAATTTTCTCCTTTTATTTTTAATAACTGAGCTTTGGATATTCTATTAACTCGACACCGCTCGGCATTAATTATAGTGGATAGATCTTGTAGAGCCTTATTTATATCATCATTAATTATAAAATAATCATAAAAGGGAAGAAACTTCACTTCCTTTTTAGCTCGAATTAACCTTTGTTTTGTCTTTTCGTCATTCTCAGTGGCTCTGCCTTTCAATCTCTTTATTAACTCTTCCCAGGAAGGGGGAAGGAGAAAGATTAAAATGGCTTCAGGGTATTTCCCTTTAATTCTTTTACCTCCCTTTACATCTACTTCTAAAACTACATCTTTTTCTCCTTCTATAGCTCTATCCAGAAGCTTTGCTGAGGTGCCGTAAAGCTCTCCATGAACTTCTGCCCATTCCAGAAAAGCTTCCTTTTTTATCATTTTTTTAAACTCCTCTTGAGAAACAAAATAGTAATCTACACCCTCAATTTCATTTTTTCGAGGAGGGCGAGTAGTAAAAGATACCGAATAAGTAAAAGAAGGGAAAGCCTGAAGAAGTCTTTTACACAGAGTGGTTTTACCTGCACCAGCAGGAGCTGAAATAACAAGAATTAACCCTTTTTTCTTTCCTAACAATCTTTAACCCCTTTTTATTCTAAATTGTAAGCTTGCTCTCTAATTCTTTCTAAGTTATCCTTAATTTCAACTACAAGCCGAGAAATTAAAAAAGAATTAGACTTTACTCCCATTGTATTAATTTCTCTGGTAAGTTCTTGTAGGATAAAGTTTATTTTTTTCCCCACTGGCTCTTTTTCTTGTAAGGTTTTTTTAAGTTGATCTAAATGAGAGAGGAAACGAACTAACTCTTCCTTAATGTCCCCTCTGGTAATTAATGTAGCTATCTGATTAGCTGTGGTTGAATTTATGTTTTCTTTTAAGACCTGGAGTAGATCTTCTTTTATTTTTTCCCTGTAAAGATCTTGAGATAGAGGAGCTTCTCTTTCAATTTCTGGGATTCTACTTTCAATCTCCTCTATACATTCCAAAATACTCTCCAGATGCTTCCTTCCTTCTTTTTCTCTTGTTTCTAAGACTTTTTTTAAACTTTCTTTTACAGCTTGCTTAATTAACTTTTCTATTTTTTCCTGTTCACTCTCCTCTACCTCTATTATCCCGGAAAAAGTTAGGAGATGAGATAAGTTTACAGGTTTCTTTAGTCCCAGGTTTTTGGATAAGGAGATTAAGGCTTTATAGTATTTAGAAGCAAGCTCAATATTTGGTTTAATTTGGAAAAAAGAAGCTCCTTTTCTATTTATCTTTAAATTTACCTCTACCTGGCCTCTTTTAATTTTGTCTTTAATAAGGCTTTCTATTTTCTTTTCCCATTTATAGGGAATAGCCTCAGAGTAGGTTAGTTTTATTTGTAGGAATCTGTGATTGAGAGTTTTTATTTGGAGAAAGATCTCTACTTTCTCTGTCAGAATTCTTTTTTCTCCGTAACCTGTCATACTCTTCAATTTAATCTCTTTTATTTACTGTCTTAAGGAAGAAGTCTTCTAAAGAAGCTTCTTTAGTAATTTCTTCCATATTCTTAGAGTCTATAAGCTTTCCTTTATGGAGGATGCCTATTCTATCACATATCTTTTCTACCTCAGCTAAAATGTGAGAGGAGAAGAGCACAGTCTTATTTTTTTCTTTAAGGTTTAAGATGATATTCTTTACCCTTTTTCTTCCGATGGGATCCAGACCGCTTAAAGGTTCATCAAAAAAGATAAGTTCTGGATCATTTATTAGAGAGGAGGCGATACCCAAACGTTGAATCATTCCTTTAGAAAATTCTTTTACAGGGATTTTCTTAGCTGAGGTTAAAGATAAGAGTTCCAACAGCATCTCTGTTTTTAATTTCCTTTCCTTAGGCGAGAGATTAAAAAGTTTCCCACAAAAACCCAGAAACTCTTCCGCGTTAAGAAAATCGTAAATATTAGGCTCTTCGGGTAAAAATCCTATCCTTTTTTTTATATGATTATTTATACCTTTTTCCCCTAAAAGCTCAAATTCTCCCCAACTTGGAGGAGTAAATCCCAACAGTACTTTGAGAACGGTAGTTTTACCAGCTCCGTTTAATCCTAAAAGCCCAAAAACCTCACCCCTTTTTACCTCTAAGTTTAAATCTTTTAGGGCTAAAGTCTCTCTTTTTTTTAAAAATCCCCTATATCCTCGATAAATTTTACTTAAGTTTTTAGTTTTAACTGCCAGCATTGATCTCTTTAATTTTTTCTACCTGGTGAGGGTCATTAAGTTCTCTTAGAAGCTCATCAATAGTTTTGTTTAAAAGAGGATGATTTAATTTAGGATTTACCTCTGATAGAGGGGTTAAGACAAAGCGTCGCTGATGCAAGCGGGGATGAGGAATAGTAAGCTCTTTTTCCTGGATTATCTGTTGTCCATAAAATAAAATATCCAGATCAATTGGCCTTTTCTCTTTCTCCTTTTTTCTAAGTCTACCCATCTCTTTTTCTATTTGGAGCAGGTAGGTTAAGAGTTCGCGGACAGGTTTATTAGTTTTCCCTTCAATTACACAATTTACAAACCATCCTCCTTTTGTCTTTACTGGTTCGGTGAGATAAAAAGAACTTACCTTTTGGATGTCAATTTCCTTTTTTAGTTTATCCAGAGCATCTTCTATGTTTTTAATTCTCCCTCCCTTATTAGATCCAAGTCCAATATAAACTAAAGTCATTTTTTCTTTGCTTTGATATATACAGTTATTAACTTAATTAAAGTGATGCGGAGGATTGAGACCTATCAATCCTCCGCAGATATATTATTTATTATAACAAATTTTTATTTTTTGTCATCCCCTCGCCCTCACTCTTTTTTATTGCTGAATTTTTACTATTACTTGCCTGTGTCTTGGGCCATCAAACTCACAAAAATAAAGGGATTGCCAGGTTCCCAGAACTAATCTACCCCCTTCGATTATTATTGCTTCTGAGGCGCCAATGATGGATGATTTTATATGAGCAGGAGAGTTTCCCTCAAGATGGAGATAGTTTCCTTTAAAAGGAACAATCCGGGTAAGCTGATTTAAAATATCCTGGCGCACACTGGGATCAGCTCCTTCATTTATGGTTATTCCTGCAGTGGTGTGAGGAACAAATACCCAGCATATCCCTTCTTTTACCCCTGATTCTTTAACTATTCTTTCTACCTGAGGGGTAATTTCAATAAACTCAGTTTTAGAGTTTGTAGAAAGAGTGAATCTCTTTACCAACTTATTCTCCTTTGTAATTATTTAGCTACAGATGGATGCGGATATTTTTATTATCTATTTTTATCATCATGGATAAATTTTTTTGAATTCTAGCTTTTCGCTAAAATTCAAGTAGTAGTTTAGTTTTCGAAAAGGATTTTGGCAAATCCCTGCGGATAGCCAACCTTGTCTTTATCTCTTAAATGTAGTTCAGGCCTTTAGGCCTGATGAATTTAGGCAGACCTGAAGGTCTGCACTA
>Ga0114934_10002769_pt1 | contig 11123 bp, 6 predicted proteins | sample 4SBtaG_2_FD_99695 | JGI IMG/M metagenome (GOLD analysis project Ga0114934, IMG submission 99695) | Deep subsurface microbial communities from Kolumbo volcano to uncover new lineages of life (NeLLi) - 4SBTROV10_white metaG | ecosystem: Environmental > Aquatic > Marine > Volcanic ...
GCTCTTTTGACATTAGGACCAGCCGTCGAAAATGGATTTTATTACGATATAGATTTCGGGGATAAAAAAGTAACAGATAAAGACTTAGTAAAACTAGAAAAATTAATGAAAAAAAACCTCCCCTCTTGGAAAGAATTTACTCACAAGGAAGTTAGTGAGACAGAAGCAAAAGAACAATTTAAAGGAAATATTTACAAATCAGAACTTATAGATGAAATTATTTCTCGTAGAGAAAAAATCACATTATACACTTGCGGTGGATTTACTGATTTATGTCGTGGTGGTCACGCAGAAAAACCCGCCACGGAAATAAAAGCTGATACCTTTAAACTTGATCGTATTGCAGGTGCTTATTGGCGAGGAGATGAAAAGAATAAAATGCTTACACGTATCTATGGTCTGGCTTTTGAAAATAAGGAAAAACTTGACGAATATCTCAATATGAGAAAAGAGGCCCTTAAAAGAGATCATAAAAAACTAGGTAAAGAGCTTGGACTTTTTACAGTTTCGGAGCTAGTTGGGAAAGGTTTACCAATGTATTTACCAAAAGGAAATATCATAAAAACTGAACTTGAAAACTTTATAAGAAAAGAAAAAGAATCTTTAGGATATTCTTTTGTGACAATTCCTCACATCGCAAAAAAGGAGCTCTATATTCGTAGCGGACACATGGGAAAGTATGATGCTATGATGCCAGTTATGAAAGATGAAAATGGAGAAGAGTTTGTAATAAAAGCAATGAACTGTCCACACCATTTTGAAATATATAATGCCGAGCCACATAGCTATCGAGACCTTCCTTTGAGGATAGCTGAAAATACAACTGTATATAGAAATGAAAAAAGTGGAGAGCTTTCCGGGTTATTACGTGTAAAAAATCTAACCCAAGATGATACTCATCATTTTATAAGAGAAGACCAAATTGAATCAGAAATAGAAATGATTTTCGGTCTTATGGAAAAAGTTTATAACTTATTTAATTTCAATGATTATAAAGTTGAAATATCTGTAAGAGATCCTAAAAATAAAGAAAAATATTTTGGCAATGACGAAACTTGGGAAAAAGCTGAAAATATCCTTATAGAATCAGCTAAAAAAATGGGCTTCAATTATACTGTTGAAAAAGGTGAAGCTGCTTTTTATGGCCCAAAGATTGATATTAAGGTAAGAGACTCCTTAGGCAGAGAGTGGCAATTGACTACAATACAACTTGATTTTAACCAGCCAGAAAACTTTGATATGAATTATATTGGGGAAGATGGGAAGAAACATAGAGTCGTCGTCCTCCATGTAGCTATCTTTGGATCCTTTGAGAGGTTTATGGGGATCTTGATAGAACATTTCGCCGGAGCTTTCCCTCTTTGGCTCTCTCCTGTCCAAGTAGTGATCACTCCAATAAGTGAGAAACAAGGAGAATATGCGAATGAAATTTATAAAAAGTTAAAGGAGAAAAATATCCGAGTAAAATTAGATGATTCCAATGAGTCTCTCGGTAAAAAAATTCGCCATGCCAAAATGCAAAAAGTTCCCTACGTCGTAGTCATAGGGAACAAAGAGAAAGATGGTAAAGTTATAACTATAGAAGGGCGAACAGAAAAATTAGAAGGAATCACAATCGAAAAATTCCTCGAAAAACTTAAGAAAGAAATTCAAGAAAAAGCTCTAGATTAATAGGAACCAAAAAACTCCCAGTGGTTGGACCACTGGGAGTTTTTACACATATGAAATTACTTAGTATCTATATATCTAACCTCGCACTTTTGGCGTGGGATTGGATAAAAGCCTTACGTGGTGGAACTAGTGAACCCATAAGCATGTCAAAAACCCTATTGGCTTCCTCGGCATCTACAACCTCCACTTTCTTTAGAATTCGTTTTTCGGGATCCATGGTAGTCTCCCACAACTCTTCAGCATTCATTTCTCCTAGACCCTTGTATCTCTGGACGTGGATCCTTGATGATTTCTTATTTTTTGCTTCTTCCTCCTCTGAATTTTCTTCCTCGCTTCCACTTTCTTCAGATTCTGCAATTAATTCATCCGCTTTTTTAGCGTCCTTACCAAGTAAATGGTCTCTTTCTTCATCTGAGAAAGCATACGAGATTTCCTTACCCTTTTTTATTTTAAATAATGGAGGTTGAGCAATATATACAAACCCAGCATCTAAAATTTCTCTAAAGTAACGATACATGAGCGTTAAGATAAGTGTCCTAATGTGAGCTCCGTCGACATCAGCATCCGTTGCCATTATAATCTTATGGTAACGCATCTTTGAAATGTCGAAAGTATCCCCAATAGACGTCCCCATCGCAATAACTAAATTCTTTATTTGCTCAGAGCTAAGCATCCTATCGAGACGGGCTCTCTCAACATTCAAAATCTTACCTCTTAAAGGAAGTATTGCCTGAGTCCTCCTATCACGACCCATCTTCGCAGTACCCCCAGCAGAATCCCCTTCCACAATGAATAGCTCTGCATTTTCAGCATCTTTAATTTGGCAATCCGCAAGCTTGCCCGGCAAGGTCATCCCTTCTAAGGCTCCCTTTCTAAGAACTGAATCTTTAGCGGCTTTGGCTGCCTTACGAGCACGTAGAGCCAATAGAGACTTATTCATAATTGATTTAGCTTCATCAGGATTCTCTTCTAAGTAGGAAGAGAAAGCCTCACCGAAAACTGAGGCAACCGCACCTTGGGCTTCAGTAGATCCAAGTTTACCTTTTGTCTGTCCTTCAAATTGAATTTCTCGTAGTTTTACAGAGACAACAGTAGTTAAACCTTCAAGGACATCATCCCCGGTAAATCCACCATCACCCTCCTTAATAAAATTATTTTTCTTAGCATAAGAATTTAAAATCCTAGTCAAAGCCATCTTAAATCCCGTCACATGTGTTCCACCTTCTGGGTTATAAATGTTATTAGCAAATGGAACTATTCGGGAATTTATATCATCTACATATTGTAGAGCAACTTCAACACCCACGTTATCCATCTCACGTTCAACATAAAATATTTTTTTAGTTACAGGTTTCTCAAGCTTGTTATAAAACTTAACCAAAGATACAAGGCCTCCTTCAAAATAGAAAGTCGTGGATGGAAATTCTAAGTCTAAATCCTTAAACCAAAATAAGTCATCAATGTTTTTATTTGATTCATCTGAAAGAGGACTCCATTCGCGTGCATCGATAATCTCTATCCTAAGACCCTTAATTAGATATGCCTGCTGACGCAAGTGATTAATTACTGTTTCCCATTTAAAAATTATAGGCTTACCCTCCTTAGCAGCAAAAATTTCATCGTCAGGTTGAAAAGAAATAATAGTTCCATGCTGCTTAGAGGCAGAAACTTTCTTAACTTTAGCTTTTTTCTTTCCTTTGGAATATTCTTGAACATATTTACCCCCATTAGTATGAATTTCTGCCTTAGTATAAGAAGACAAAGCATTCACTACAGAAGCTCCTACTCCATGCAAACCTCCAGAAACCTTATAACCACTATTTTCCCCACCAAACTTACCTCCAGCATGAAGAGTAGTCATCACGGTTTCCAAGGCAGAAACCTTAGTCTTAGGGTGAATCCCTACAGGAATACCACGCCCATTATCAGCGATTCGTACTGAATTATCTGGAAGTAACACAACCTCAATACGATTACAAAATCCTCCCATTGCTTCATCGCAAGAGTTATCGAAAATCTCCCATACTAAGTGGTGTAAACCTTCTACGCCAGTAGAACCAATATACATTCCAGGGCGACGGCGTACTGGCTCAAGTCCTTCTAGGACCGATATTTTTTCTGCACCGTAGCCATTTGTTTTTTGTGTTCCTTTTTTAACCATTTTTAATTTAAAAATACCCTTAAAAGTTGGGTAACTTGTCCTTATATTATACCAAAAAACAGCTCAAAAACCTAGCCCTTTTATTAAGAATTCACCTTTATACATAAGGCTTTTATCTTTATCGCACCGTCCAACCTAAAGAAGCTATTTTATCTTCAATTTGAGCCATTATTTTATTGATTTCTTCGTCTGTTAAGGTTCTATTAAATGACTGAAAAACAAGTCTAAAGGCATATGAAGTTTTGCCTTTTTCTCCACTTTCTGTGGCAGGTTTTGTAAATTGATCAAACAAATATGGATCACGAACCAAAAGCTCAGTTCCTAAATCTTTATAAACTTTTGCCAGCTCATCAGCACTAGTTCCCTCTTCTACCCAGACAGATATATCACGAGTTATAAAAGGATATGGAGACCAAGGGATAAAAGTCTCTTTCTTTATATTGTATTCCTTAATATCTTTTAAAAGAATATTTCTATCAATATAAAGATCATTATCTTTTATAAATTGATCAAGAGTCTTCTCTATAACTTCTTTTTTGTCTCCATAAGCTACGTGAATTTCCTCTTTATTTTTTTTGAAAATAGTCCCTATCTCAAAAAGCTTAATTTTATCCATGGCTAGCAACGGAGCATTTATTATATTTAACTGGATACTTTCTTTAAGCCCATCCGTCAGATTAGAACGTAAGAAATTTTTATCAGAAGCTGAACCCAAAACTTCTATTTCCCCTTTATCCCTAAATACATAAGTCATAACTTCGCAATATCCTTCATCTAAAAGCTTCTGCCTACAGGCAAGTATCTTATAAAATACATTTTCCTGTTCGCTAGAAACTTTTTTCAAAGAATCTAACTCTTCCCTTGGTAACCTTTCTTCTAACTTATCATAACCTAGAATTCTAACAACCTCTTCCACTAAATCGTAATTATAACGCAAATCTAATCGAAGTGTTGGAATTTCTATTTTAAATAAATCCCCATTTACTTTATATTGGAATTTTAATTTTTGCCAAACACTTTCTACTTCTTTTTGAGAGAAATCCGAACCCAAAACTTTATTTATGTAATCCTTAGAAATTTCAACTTCTATTTTCTCTGGCTTTTCTGGGTAAATATCAACAACCTCTTCTGGATCTCCTCCCGCAACATCGTTAATCAAACTACTCATCTCGCTCATGGCTAAGCTACATAGCTCTGGTGATATTTTATTTTCATACCTCTTAACGGCATCAGTTAAAATATTTATTTTCTTTGCTGTTTTTCTTATAGAAGTAGCATCGAAGTTAGCTACTTCTATAACTATGTTTTTAGTATTTGAATCAACCTCAGCCTTAGTCCCTCCTTTGATACCAGCAATAGCCAGTGGATCTTTATCATCTGCTATAACCAACACAGACTCATCAAGCTTCACATTTTTTTTATCCAAGGTGGTTAATTCTTCACCACTCTTTGCGGGACGAATTATAAGATTAGAACTTTCTAATTTATCTAGATCAAAACAATGAATTGGCTGACCTATATCAAACATAACGAAATTTGCTAGATCTACTATATTATTTATGGAACGCTGTCCAATGGATTTCATTCTTTCTTTAAGCCACTCAGGACTTTCAGTAACATTTACATTTCTAACAATTCTACTCACATAACGTAGGCATTTGTGGTCTCTTTTATCTATAGTTAAATTTGTTTTAGCAACGTTTTTATTATTTAGCGAAAAATTTTTCTCTTTGATATCTAAATCAAAAAGAGCAGAAACCTCCTTAGCTACCCCAAAATGGGATAAACAATCGTGAGCTCTATTTGGAAGTATATCAATATTAAAAATCACATCATCCTCTTGATTTTCTATCCCCTCAACTTCAAACGAATGAAAAGTAAGCCCATCAGCAAGCTTGTCTGGGTCAGGTAAACTTTTTTTAAAATAATTTTGCAACCATTTATAAGAAACTAACATAAATTAAAATTGATTAAATCTTAAATCTCCTTGATAAGCTTGACGAATGTCGGGCACTAGATATTTTAAAACCATAAGCCTTTCTAATCCTGGTCCAAAAGCGAAACCCTGATATTTTTTAGGATCAAGCCCAGCATTTTTCAAAACATTAGGGTGGACCATACCTGCTCCCCCCATCTCAATCCAGCTCCCTTTATACTTTAAATCAAATTCAATGGAAGGCTCAGTAAAGGGGAAGAAACTTGGCCGAAAACGAAGATTAACATTATCTCCAAGCATTTTTTTATAGAAATAAGAAAGCACTCCTTTCAAATTAGACATATTTATATTTTCGCCCACCATAAGTCCTTCTATCTGGTGAAATTGCATTTCATGAGTGGCATCAGTCGCTTCATTACGAAAACATTTTCCTGGGGCAATAATTGCGAAAGGAGGTTGCTTCCCGGACTTAATTAAATTCTCCATGAAGCGAATTTGTACAGAAGAAGTGTGTGTTCTTAAGACTCTATCTTCATGACCTTTTAGGTAGAATGTATCTTGCATATCTCGAGCTGGATGATCCTTAGGAACATTTAGAGCATCAAAATTATGCCAAGTATCTTCAAGTTCAGGACCAGTCATAACTTCAAATCCAAGGTCTGTAAAAACCCTTACAGCCCTGTTCATGACTATCTGTAGGGGGTGCTCTATTCCTCTTTTCTTCTCGTGCATCATTATAATATAACACTTTTAAGCTAATTACTAAAGTCTCTCAGGTAAAACTTATAAATAGCTTCCTCCATCAGGTACGGATAAATCCCTGCTGGGATTTTCCTCAAGACTCGGCTACCCGCCTCCGTAGCCCCTCTGGAGGAGTTATTTATAGGCTTTAAATTGAAAAACTTATTACACATCTATCAGATACTTCCAGATTCTGTACATTGCATATGTATCTAGGGAACAGTAAGTAAGTAAATTTCTGGTTTTCTCTTCTGCTTCTTCTTTGCTGTATCCCCCACTTACGATTAAATTCCAAGTGTTTGAAGCAGTTGCCCCTTCTTGGATATTAAGTGCTTTATAGGAAAGATCTGGAGCAAGAATCGGTAATATGTATTTGATAGAAGTTTTACCCTTAAACCCTGGATGAATAAAAAACTGCTTTACAAAAATGTCTTCCAGATCTACAAACCTAGCATTTATCTCGTCTATGAAATTTTTATAATCTGGATTTCTTTTAGCAAGATCTCTATTGCGCCCAGTTTCAAAACTTTTATGCCAAGCGATAATACTTCCCTTTTCCGGAAGATATTTTTTCAGAGCTTCTAAGAAGGCAATATCAGGATTTTTATTCTCGGTAAAAATAAATTCATCATGGCTTGGCTCTTCCTGCTCTTTGCCTTTTTCAACAATGTGTAGAGAAAATTGAAAAGTTATTTGATTAAAAGGAGAGTAACCAGTAAACCTAGGGACTCCTGCAGCAAAAGTCTCATAATCTAAAAAAGATATTGGAAACTCTATTTTATCTAAGAACTCTTTAATATTGTCTTTTTCTATAATAATCTTATTCGTTTGAGCTGCTACAACCTGATTGTGTTGTTTTTCACTCAAAGGAAAATCTTCTGGAACATCGTATATAGATAATATAGAACTATCGACAAGCTCGGCTAATTTCTTCTTTGAGCTACCAATTCTTGAAATATCATGGACAGAATATTCTGGTACTTCGGGATTAGAATAAGAGAAAGTCGTGCAATGAGAGCTTCTCCCTCGAGTAATACAAGAGCAGTTTCCAAAAGGTTCTTTGTTGTTCGACAGAAGTTCATAAGCCATTTTCATATCTTCGCTAACTTCATCTACTTTCTCCATTACCCTCTCTGTAAAGTCTTCTACTGAGAAAAGCTTTGTTATATCAAGTTCTGCTCCACGTACATATTCATTATTTAGTCGGATTAGATGTAGTCTGCCTATTGGAACATTAAGCTCTTTTAAAACCTGATATTGAAAAGTAATATCTAAAGTATAAAGCTTGTTTTTAGCACCCTTGTTTTCCCCACTATTTGAAGCTTTCACCTCATATAAATCATAAACCTTACTATTATCATTCCAAACAATAATATCAGCAATCATTTTGTAAGTTTCTGTCTCAAAGACTGGCTGATATATAACTTTAGAATTTTCTTCTATAAGTTTTTGAGTACCCTTTGAATCGTCCCTATCATCAATTAAAATACCTCCAGGAAACAAGCCACGAGCAAGTTTATCTACTTCATTACCTGTCTCTATGATACCTTCGTCAAAAGCAGATAGTGGTTTTGAATAATAAATATCCGGCTTATGAACCTTAAGCCAAGCATTTTTAGCACAATCTTTATAGATAAGATAATCTGTCTTAGTTAATTTCATTTAAATTTAAATTATTCCCCCATTTAATACTTCTTAATTTTATGCTCCTTGTGAACATATTGTCCAAAAAATCTTTCAACTTAATTAAATCCCCTGAGGTATAAACTTCTAAATTCCCATTTGTCTTTGACATTTCTAACAATGAATTATCCCTTAAAAGTTCCTTTGTACGCTTTGCAATAGCAGGAGCTGGATCTATGACAGTAACGCGAGTCCCTACAATACCCCTTATAATTTCCGTGGCAAAAGGATAGTGTGTACAACCTAAAACAATAGTATCAATATTATTATCAAGCATTGGGGATATAGCTTTATCTAAAATTTTTGAAATTTTTTTTGAATTAAAATTTCCTTTTTCTATTTCTTCTACTAGCCCATCACAAGTATTTTCAAAAATCTCTGCCTGGCCACCAAACTTCTCGACTAGAGAAAGATAAAATCTACCCTGGAGAGTAGCTGGAGTAGCGAGGACTCCCACCTTACCAGTATGTGAGATTTGAACTGCAGGCTTAATAGCTGGCTCCATTCCCACAAAAAGAATTCCTGGAAATTTTTCTCTTAAATATTTCAAAGAAGCCGCAGAAGCCGTGTTACAAGCCACTACAATCAGCTTACATCCTTTTTTAATTAGAAATTTAGTAATCCCCTCTGAGAAATCCCTGATTTCCTCCATACTTCTAGAGCCATAAGGAATATGGACTTGGTCTCCCACATATATGTAATTATTACCAGGGATAATAGCCATCAACTGCTTTAAAATCCACAGTCCTCCCACCCCTGAGTCAAATACACCAATAGTCATAGGACTATTATAGCACTATTTATAGACTCACTTAAATAAAGAGATTAGCCTAATCCGCCTTCCTCAATAACTACTTCTTTGGCCGTCTCATCTGTCATTTCTATTTCTTCTGTTATTCTCTTATGCTTCCAAGTTCCACGACTAAACCAAATTAGCGTAATAAGAGCTCCTAAGACATTAGCGATTGGGAAAGCCACCCATATGCCAACCTGAGATAATTTAGTATGTATTGAGAGAATATAAGCTATAGGGAATCTTAAAACCCATAGAGAAATAAGAGCTAACACCATGGAGATAATAGTATTTCCAGATCCACGGAAAGCTCCATTCAGTGCCTGCTGTACTCCGACGAAACCGAAACTCAAAGCCATAATTTTAATGAATAGAGCGCTTGCCTTTATTGTCGCTAATTGCCCAGGTATAAATAATGTGGAAATTTGTCTTGCAAAAATAAAAGCAATAATTCCAATTACAGTCAAAGCTATAAATCCAATTATAGTACTCAGCTTAACTACCCTCTCAGCTCGTTTAATTTTCCCTGCTCCTATATTTTGTCCAACCAGTGTCGAAGTAGCCATTGATAGGCCAATAGCTGGAATAATAATAAAGCTCAAAATTCTAATACCAATTCCGTAAGCAGCAAGAGTAAGAGTTCCAAAAGTAGCCGTTAAAAAAACCATCATGGTCAAACCTAGAGCTCTAGTCGATCTCTCTATGGAGGCTGGAAATCCAAGTTTAGCCATTTTCTTAATTAATGGAAAATCAAATTTTAAATCATTCAGATGAAGTTGTACCTGCCTCTTACCTCTTATAAGTAATGTAATACCTATAACAGTAGCTAAGGCCTGAGTTCCAACAGTCGCCAAGGCCGCCCCGGCTACTCCAAAAGCTGGGATAACCCCATAGCCAAAAATAAATAGAGGATCAAGTAAAAGGTTTAAGATTACAGTTCCTAGAACTATGTACATTGGGGTTTTAACATCACCTACCCCACGCATTAGAGATTGAAAAACCATATAGGTAAAGACAAACACCATCCCAATAAATGAAATTTTCAAATATGAAACAGCACTAGCAAAGACATTTTTATCTACACCCATAAAGTGCATCACAAAAGGAGAAACAAAATAACCAAGAATTGAAAGCAACAAAGAGACAACACTAACCAGGAGGAGCGTCTGGGATACTAAATGGTCCACTGCTACTTTATTGCCTTTGCCTTTATATTGTGCAACCAAAATTGAGCCAGCCACGGCTAAACCACCACCTAGAGAAATAAATAGAAATATAATTGGAAAACTAACCGAGACAGCGGCAACGGCTACATTTCCCAGCCTACCAACCCAGAAAGTATCTATCAGGTTATAAGCTGTCTGTAGTAAATTAGCCAGTATTATAGGGACAGAAAGTATAATCAAAGATCGTAATACCGACCCCTCTGTAAGTTTGTTAGTTCTTTCCATAAAAAATCATAATAACATAAAATTAATAAATATAAATGGTATTCTATAGCGCATGCAAGAATACTTTATCCATAAAAGTTATAAGAGTCGCAAGCTTAAAGAGCAAAAATAAAGCAATGACCCAGAAAGGCCATAATAAAATTATTAAATTATTCCTATTATCTTTTTCTTCTTCATTCATATTAAAAAACAAAAAGAGGGCTAGGGCCTCTTACTAAACTCTTAATAATTACTATTTAATTATCGGACTATTGTAACATAGTGTAAACATAACTCAAATAAACATGCCTAATTCTGATATAGTCTATCTATGATTTAAATTGTTTCGCATTGGTACCTTTTGATTAGCAATATACCTTTTATGTTCCCTTGTTCCATCAGAGATAAACGTAGTTACTACCACCCCAACTAAAATAAGTAATAATACAAGTACCAAATAAATAATTTTCTTTCTTGTTATCATGATCGTAATTATAGCATATTAGAGGTTGTTTAATATTGTGATTTTTAGTATTATACTACGCGAATGTTACTTGTAATTTAAATAAGTTTTGAATATGTTAACTATTCAAAACTTAACACCCATGACTCGTTATGGATGTAGGGTGTTGGAGAGGTCGCATAGAGGTCTAGTGCGCTCGCTTGGAAAGCGAGTAAGGTGTCAAAGCCTTCGGGGGTTCGAATCCC
>Ga0114934_10002770_pt1 | contig 11123 bp, 11 predicted proteins | sample 4SBtaG_2_FD_99695 | JGI IMG/M metagenome (GOLD analysis project Ga0114934, IMG submission 99695) | Deep subsurface microbial communities from Kolumbo volcano to uncover new lineages of life (NeLLi) - 4SBTROV10_white metaG | ecosystem: Environmental > Aquatic > Marine > Volcanic ...
AGATCATCAATTGTTGACGGTGAAATAAATTGTAGGTCGGGATTCCATTCCCGACAAATAGCATCCGCTCATTGCCGGGTAAGAAACCCGGCCTACAATACAGGCGTTATTTGCCGATACAGTAGCTATTTGCCACCATGAAAAGCTTTTTGCGAGTCCGTCAAAAATGACCAACCCGAACTTTGTGGATCACGGATTCGATTACAACAGCGTGAACCGGAACACTTCATACCAGACCCCGATGAGCGGCAGTTACGCCTATACCTATGACCGGGACCGGAGACTGATCACCACAAGGTTCCCGTCCGGAAAAGAAATCAACAATATATATGACCCCGAAAATCCCGGCCGGCTGGTACAGGTGCAGACACCGGAAGGAAATGTCGATTACACCTATTACCCTTGTGGGGAGAAAGTGGAGTCAATCACCAAGGGGGGCGAACTGATCACCTATGACTATGACGGGAGCCTGGTTATCTCCAAGACGATGTCCGGGGCACTCAATGCCACCCTTGGCTATACCTATAACAATGATTTTAACCTCCAATCCATCACTTATGCCGGCGGAACAGAAAATTACACTTACGACAATGACGACCTGCTGACCGGCGCGGGGCGTTTCACCATCACCCGCAACGCCGAAAACGGCCTTCCCGAATCTGTGACGGGCGACGCCTTTGCCCTGTAGCGCACATACGACAGCTACGGGGAAATCAAGGCCCAGTCCGCAGCTGTTTCCGGACAAGGCGTTTGTTCCTGGAACCTTGTCTTTGACAACACCGGCCGGATCACCTCCAGAACCGAAACCGTAAACAACACTGCCGTAAACTACGATTACACTTACGATGCCATGAAAAATAAGCCGGGTTGTTTTTTCTGCAATCATTGCTATAATATCCGAAAAAAACGATCACAAACAAAGAAAGCGCGTTGTTTTCAGGGATCCGGCCAGTCACCTCCTTTCTATATAGATTTGGCACGGGCCTGCGGGATAACAGGAACTTTAAGGGGAAAGACGCCTGAAGAAAAAAGTCATCAAACCACTCCAATAAAACATAAAATACCATGATCCAGAAGAGATTCTCCTCCAAAGGAGATTTTGTCCTGCAAGTTGAAAAAACCCTCACCGACTTCAGCATGATTGCAAGAAATGACCGCATACTGGTTGCAGTTTCAGGCGGTCCTGACTCCGTTGCGCTGCTGCATGTCCTTTCCGCGCTTTCAGGCAAATACAGCCTTGAACTCGGCATCGCCCACTTAAACCACTGCCTGAGGGGAGAAGAATCCGACGGGGATGAAGCCTTTGTGAAATCACTGGGAAGAAAAATGGGAATTCCCGTTCATACCCGCAAAAAAAACATCGAAAAAGCACGATCAAAAACCGGGACCTGCATAGAGGAGACCGGAAGGGAGATCCGTTATGAATTTTTTTCGGAAATCGCATCATTACATGGATATAACAGGATAGCACTAGGACACAACCGGAATGACAACGCTGAAATGGTCCTGATGAATCTCATTCGCGGTTCCGGCCCGAAAGGGCTTGCAGGCATCCCGCAGGTGCGGGGAAACCTGATCCGGCCCCTATGTCATCGCTCCAGGCAGGAAATACTCGATTATTTAGAGAAAATCGGAGCACGCTTTCGCATCGATTCCACGAACAGAGAAGATGTCTATCTAAGAAACAGGATCCGCCACAGCCTCATCCCGGAATTGTCATCCTATAATCCGAATATCATTGATACGCTCTGCCGTGTTTCCGATATCCTGCGCATGGAAGACGATTGGATCGAAGGACTAATATCCGAATCCATGAAAGAGCTTGTCATAGAAACATCGAAGGATCATGTCGTGATTTCGACATCAGGAATTCGTGCACTTCACCGGGCCGCTGCCCGGCGGGTGATCCGGCGCGCCATAGAAATGATCAAATCGGATTTAAGGCGTATTTCCTTTAAACACATTGATTCCGCAATTAAGCTGCTTGAAGCAACAGGCACGGCAGTCATCGACCTCCCGGGCCGCATAAGGATTTTGAAAAGCGGAGAGCTTTTAAGTATCCTGCGCGAAAAAAAAAGCTTGCGGTCTAATAAGATGTCCGGCAAAAAATTAAAGGCATCCTTTGACATTTTGATAAATATGCCTGATATATTATCCTGTGGGGTTTGGATCGATGAGACAAAAACATGGTTGTTTTTTTCAAAATTACCGGCAAGTATGCTCCCGCCCGTATTTGAAAAAAACAGCAAAACCGCATGGATGGACTGGGAAAAAATATCCTTTCCACTCAGGCTGAGAAATGCAAGGCCCGGAGACCGGTTCAAACCCTTCGGCATGAACGGCACCCGGAAATTGTCGGATTTTTTCTGCGATGCCAAGATTCCGCATGAAACAAGGAAAATCATACCGGTCATCGAAAGCCTCGATCACATCATTTGGATTGCGGGCATGAGAATCGATGAACGGGTGAAAACAGATTCAAAAACCCGTTTTGTACTGCGGGCAGAAATTGTTAAACCAAACATTATATATAAGAAGAACTTGGAGGATATCCATAATTGAACAATTCATTCAATAAAAACCTTGCGCTTTGGTTCATCATCTTCCTGGTATCGATCATGGTGTACCAGATTTTCAATGCACAGCCAAATGGCAGCAAAGAACTTTCCTATTCGGATTTCATAAACAATGTCGAATCAGGGCGTGTTACAGGCGTGGTAATCGAGGATAACAGGCTCGTCGCAACAGAAACAAACGGCAATAAATTCATTGTTTACACTCCTAAAGACAATGAGCTGATATCCCTTCTAAGGAACAAGGGAATTTTCATCAAGGTGAAACCACACCAGGAAACCCCTTGGTTTATCTCGCTTTTGGCATCCTGGCTTCCAATGCTTCTGCTCATAGGTGTATGGATTTTCTTCATGCGCCAAATGCAGGCAGGGGGGGGCAAGGCCCTATCCTTTGGAAAGAGCAGTGCAAGGATGCTTTCAGACCAATCCCCCAAAGTCACGTTCGAGGATGTCGCAGGCATAGATGAAGCCAAGGAAGAAGTCGGGGAAATCGTAGATTTTCTAAAAAATCCAAAAAAATACACAAGACTCGGTGGAAGGATTCCCAAGGGCGTTCTCATGGTCGGTGCGCCCGGCACCGGAAAAACGCTGCTTGCACGGGCCATTGCCGGAGAAGCCGGAGTTCCTTTTTTCAGCATAAGCGGCTCAGATTTTGTCGAAATGTTCGTGGGAGTCGGAGCATCAAGGGTCAGGGATCTTTTTGTACAGGGGAAAAAAAACGCTCCCTGCATTATTTTCATAGATGAAATCGATGCGGTCGGCAGACAGCGGGGGGCGGGACTAGGCGGCGGCCATGACGAGCGGGAACAGACCTTGAATCAGCTTTTAGTGGAGATGGACGGATTTGAGTCAAACGAGGGTGTCATCCTGATTGCATCCACTAACCGGCCCGATGTCCTTGATCCCGCGCTTCTGAGGCCCGGCCGTTTCGACCGGCAGGTGGTTGTTCCCATGCCGGATATCAAGGGCAGAACAGAAATCCTCAAGGTTCATTTAAAGCGGTGCCCAGTAGACGATGACGTGGATCCCGAGGTACTTGCCAGGGGAACCCCTGGATTTTCGGGCGCCGACCTTGAAAATGTCGTAAACGAGGCGGCCCTGACCGCAGCCAAGAAAAATCATGACAAGGTCACAATGGAAGATTTCGAGGAGGCCAAGGATAAAATCTATATGGGACTCGAACGAAAATCCAAGGTCATGCGGGAAGAAGACCGGAAGACAACCGCATTTCATGAAGGGGGACATGCGCTTGTGGCATGGTTCCTTCCGGAAACCGATGCCATAAACAAGATCACCATCATCCCCAGGGGACAGGCCGGGGGCGTCACCTGGTTTTTACCCGAGGAACGGGATTTCATGCACAAGGATCAACTTTTAAACGAACTTTCAGTCGCCCTGGGCGGCCGAGCAGCCGAGGACCTGGTTTTTCAAAGAATAAGCACGGGTGCTGCCAATGATATCAAAAAGGCGACCGAAATTGCAAAAAAGATGATCCGTTTATGGGGCATGAGCGATACCCTGGGACCGATTTCCTTCGGCCATAACGAAGAGCATATATTTCTCGGGCGGGAAATCAGCCAAAGCCGGGATTATTCCGAAGCAACCGCTCAAAAAATCGACAATGAGGTTTCACAGATAGTATCTTCCTGTTATGAAAAGGCAAAATCAATTTTGCATGAAAATATGGATATATTGAAAGCCTTAGCCGAGCTTTTACTCAAAAAAGAGACCGTATTGGGAAGGGAACTCGACAAGCTTATTTACGATATGCGGCCGGATCTGGCACAAGAATCGGAAACTGAAAAAGAAAAATAAGATCCGTATGAAAACATTTACGCTCAAATGGATGAACCACAACCTCGAACTCGGGCGACAGACAAGAATAATGGGAATATTGAACATTACGCCCGATTCCTTTTCAGACGGGGGTAAATTCTTTACCATGGACAAGGCATTGTCCCGTGCCGAGCAGATGGTGATGGAAGGGGCTGATATCATCGATATCGGGGGAGAATCGACCCGCCCCTTTTCAGACCCTGTACCGGCCGAAGAAGAAATGCAAAGGGTACTTCCGGTCATCTCGCATCTCGCAGTACGCATACCTGTTCCCATATCCATCGACACATCCAAGGCAGAAGTGGCAAGGCATGCAATAGATGCCGGCGCATCCATCATAAACGATGTCAGCGCACTGAGAAATTCCCCGGAAATCGCCGAAATTGCATCAGAAAGCGGGGCTCTTCTGATCCTGATGCACATGCTCGGATCCCCCAAAACAATGCAGGTCAATCCCGAATATGAAGATCTTTTCGGAGAAATCATAAAATTCCTTGAAAATTCCATGAAAAAAGCGATTGATGCCGGGGTGCCAAAAGAGAGAATCATTATCGATCCCGGCATCGGGTTCGGTAAGACAGTGGAACATAACCTCCAATTAATCAATCATATAGATCGCCTGCATGAATTGGGCACAGCGGTACTCATCGGGCCGTCAAGGAAGGCATTTATCCGAAAGACAATGGACAGCGCTAAAGAGCTTCCCCCCGACCACCCGGATATCGAAACAGGGACACAGGCCGCAATCGCCGCGGCGGCAATCAAAGGTGTGCATATCGTCCGTGTCCACCAGGTGGCCCAAACAAGAAAAACCCTCAGGATAATCGATGCCATCCGAACATCCTGAAGCCAGATCCCGGGCCGCCATATCTTCCGGATTGCGAAAATGGATCCTCTTGATATGCATCATGCTTCCGGCCGCAGCCCTCTATTGGAATGTATCCTATAATTATACGGCCCAAATTGTGGTACACCCGGTTATCAAAAACATTCCAAATCACCTTATGCTTACCAGGAGACCGGTACAGGCTCTTGAGATCCAGGTATGCGGCCCCGAATCGATTGTCAAGAAACTCAAATCATTAAACCTTGTATATCCCATCGACCTTTCAGAGGCAAAACCCGGTATAAACCGATTCAGATACGCCCGAAACCGATTCCCCCTTCCTGCGGGAATATGTATACGAAAAATTTATCAACCAGAAACAACTATCGTTTTAGCAAAATACGATATTAAAAAATTACCTGTTTTCTGTGTTTTAAGCGGAAAACCGGCATTCGGCTACGAGGTGGGAAACATAACGGCAAAACCCGCTATGGTAACTCTAAAAGGGCCTGAGAGCATTATTAAAAAACTGTCTCAAATCAATACCTCACCCATCGATATAACGGGACTTGCAAAACCGGTCATTCGCTCGGCGTCTCTTAACCTGCCTGAAAATGTAATCATCATGCATCATCAGGCGCCAATTTCAGTACATATCGACATCCATAAAAAAATCATCGAAAAAAAATTCCAAAACATAAAAATTTATTCCAGGCATGCTCCATACGATTGTGTAATCCGGCCCGATAAAATCAATATAACGGTCTCGGGACCATTTTTGAGCCTTGCAAAAAAGAACATAAAAAAGGATGTGGAGGTATATATCGATCTTTCCGGCCTTAAACCGGGAATATACGTCAAACCTGCTACAATCCTGCTTCCTGAAGGAATTTCGCTTGTTGTCGCAGACCCCCAGCTCTTTACAGTAGAGATTCGCGCGCCATCTAAAAAGAACTGATATTCCGCTGCTTCGGGATAAAAACTTGGATAGCCGTTTTCGGCTTGAAACTTGAAATCGGAAACTTGAAATCAGAAAGAGATGAAATGAATCTATTAGTTGGAGGATCACCAGAGAAAATACATCATGGTTGCGAAAAGCCATTGGAAGAAAGGTCTTAAATGACGGACTCGTAAAAAGCTTTTCATGGCGGCAAATCACCACTGTATCGGTAAATAACTCGTCAATCATTTCAAACAGTTGTAAACGACTTATTTGAAATTAGCTCAAACACCCTGGAAAGGATGGAAACTACCATGCTGATGGTGATGGATATCGGCAATACAAATACGGTAATAGGCATTTTTCGAGACTATAGATTGATTCAAAGCTGGCGGATTCATACTGATCCAAAACTCACTGAAGATGAATTCAATCTTTTGTTTTTACATTTTTTCTCACAGGCCGGTATACCCGGGGAAGCGGTGAGACGGGTCATTATATCCTGCGTGGTTCCGCCGATGATACACAGTGTGGATGCCTATTGTACCCGCTACTTGAAAATAGAACCCGTATGGGTCACTCCCAATAATATAAGGATTCCGATCCTGTATCATAATCCAGGGGAGGTGGGAGCAGACAGGCTGGTAAATGCGGTAGCTGGTTTTCATAAATTCAAACAGAGCCTGATTATCATCGATTTCGGAACAGCAACGACCTTTGACTGCATTTCGAAATCCGGCGCCTATATCGGTGGGGCTATTGCCCCGGGAATCGGCATCTCTGCAGAAGCCCTGTTTCAGAACGCATTAAAACTTCCACGGGTGGAACTGTTCAATCCCCCTGAAAATGTCATAGGAAAGGAGACCACTACGAGCATAAAATCCGGCCTGCTGTATGGATACACGGAACTGGTGGATGGAATGGTAAAACGGATAAAAGGTGAAATGAAACCGGCCAGGCCCAAGGTAATTGCAACAGGCGGGCTTTCAGGCATCATAAAGCAGCTGAGCTCGGAAATTGAAACAATCGAACCGGATCTAACGCTTCAAGGGCTCAGAATAATAGCTCAAAACCAGATGATCAGATAGAGTTCCGGCGGCTTCCGGGAATCATTGTCAGCAACCTATTGTTTAACGGAGTCGCAAAAAGTCCGTCAACCGGCCGGAGCGCTTTTCGAGCAGGCCGGAGGTGAGGGTAGAAGCATCCGAATTCATTTTGGATGAGGGGAAGGAGAAATCTTTTCCCGTGGAGCAAAAAGGCTCAAAGCGACTTTTTGCGAAATCATCATACAGGAAACAAAGGATTAAGGGTGCCGGGCATATAGATGTACTTCTCGTTCAAATGCCGGGGAAGCGCAGATGAGGTGCCTTGTAAACGATTACCGTCAATCCATACCCATCTCTTTTTCAATGCTTTCGATTTCCGCCTTGATGGCGGCTTTTTCTTCGTCCGAACGTGCCTCAGAAAGTCGCCGGTTCAGGGAAAGGAGAATCATTTCAGCCCTGTAATCCGTGCATGTATATTGTTTCTTAAAAGTCTTTTCATCCTTCATAAAGTTTTTATAAACCAACCTTCTTCATGCTTTCCTTGTATACCGCAAAAAAGAGATCATTTTCGCTGATCCCACGCCTTAATATCCTGTCTATTTTAGAAATATCCTTGATATTGATAGTTATGTTCACACTATGTAAAAAGGCCGCCATATTATCCATTGTCGAAAAACGCCTTGTCAAAAGCCCAACAAAAATATTCCGGCGGATCGCCATGCTCAACCGTTCCAGGTAGATCATAATCCCGTTTGAATCCGGATGGCTCCCGTCAAATGATTCATCGACCAAAATCAGGTCATATAGATGGTATTTCATATTCCGCAAAGCAGATCGAAGGCTGTCCGGAACGGTCACATGATAATCCATAATCTCCAAAACATCTTTGATTTTCTTTGCCAGCGCGGAATCAGATTCGCAGACCATGGCGGTTTTGCCTTCTTCTTCGAGAAAATCAAAGGGTTTTGCATCACTATCATATTCATCTTCCATGAATGAATCTGCGTTATCGGGTTCTGGTTTATCTAAAGATATTTCCTCGAACCCGGCGGCATCCCATTTTTTCTTAAGATCAATGGAAATCTTCGACTTGCAGCCCGGACACCGGATTGAAACCGTTTTCCCTTCCGGCAATTTCTCATCCGGAACTATAATTTTTTTATTGCAGTTTTTGCATGTTATTTCCATCGACATTATTTCCTTGTTTTTCCATAACTTAAATCTATCTCCAAATCCTCGATATCTGTTGTGGCTTCGCCTCTTTTGCTTTTTACCGCGTCGATGCCGCGACCCACAATCGATCTCCTGGAGGCATAGCTCATGGCTGTTTCCTCTGTAATGAGCCCCTGTTCAAACAGATAAACAATATAATGATCAAAGGTGGTCATTCCAAAGGCGGTTCCGGCCTCCATGATTTCATAGAATGTTTTGCCCTCAGACTCTCCATGCAGGATCGCATCCTTTACCCTGAGGTTTGTCCTCAGTATCTCAAAAGCCGCAACCCGTCCACCACCGGACTTGGGAAGAAGGCGCTGGCATACAACCCATCGTAAGGTATCGGCAAGCCGAATTCGGATCTGGTTTTCCTCTTCGGTATTAAACATCCCGAGAATGCGGTTTACGGTTTGCCCCGCATCCACGGTGTGCAGGGTGGTGAGAACCAGATGACCTGTTTCAGCCGCCGTAAGAGCGATTTCAACTGTCTCCCGGTCCCGGATTTCACCCACCAGTATCACCTTGGGCGCCTGACGGAGGGCGGCTCTGAGCCCATTTGCAAATGTATCGAAATCCTTTCCGAGTTCACGCTGATTAAAAGTCGCCTTTTTATGCGTATGAACAAACTCGATGGGATCTTCGAGTGTGACTACATGCACTGACTTACTCTTGTTTATTTCTTCCAGCATGGCCGCAAGGGACGTAGTCTTACCGGTACCGGTGGCTCCGGTGACGAAAATAATCCCGTTTTTTTCCTTTGCCATGGTAAAAAATGCTTCCGGCAGTTTAAGCTCCCTGATGGTGGGGACCCTGTTTTCAAGCTGCCGGAGTACAATAGAGTAATTACCGGATTGAGAAAAGATATTCACCCTGAAACGGGCCTTGCCGGGAAGACTGTAGGAAAGATCGCACGATCCTGTTTTAAGGAGTGTTTCCGTAAGACGCCTATCATTGTTGATCAGGTTCAAGGCGACAACTTCTGTCTGAAAGGGGGTCAAAGATTTTAACGGCGGTTTCATATCTACGGGTACAAGTTCTCCGAATGACTCCACCTGTAATGGTTTTCCGACGGTCAGGTTCAGATCGGATACACTCTGGTGAGAATCAAGCATCGTGGTAAGAATATGATCGACCTCCCGGTTTCTCATATTATGCCTCCCTTGTCATAGAAAATTACGCCTCTGTAAAATCGGTAGGCGGGGCCTTCAACAACGGCCGGAAAGCGGCTTTGTCATTGGCCTTGGCATAGGCATCCTCCGCGCTGATCCAGCCCTTGTTATACAGGTCCATGATGGCGTCATCCAGAAGCTGCATCCCGTATTTACGGCCGGTCTGCATGGAAGAGGCCAACTGGTGCGCTTTCGACTCACGAATCAGGTTCCTTACAGCAGGTGTTGCAATGAGAATTTCAAGGGCCGGGCATCGTCCCTTCCGGTCCACCCGCTTGAAAAGGACCTGGGCAACAATCGCACGGATACCATCTGAAAGGGTTGATCGGATCTGTGCCTGCTGCTCGGCGGGAAAAACCTCTATGATGCGATCAACGGTCTTCATGGCGCTCGATGTATGAAGCGTGGCAAAAACGAGATGGCCTGTAGATGCCGCCTCTATGGCGAGTGAAATGGTTTCAAGATCCCTCATTTCACCCACAAGAATGATATCAGGGTCCTCACGCAGTGCGCCCCGAAGAGCGGCGCTGAAGGATTTTGTATGCACCCCGATTTCACGCTGATTTATAATACATCCCTTGCTTTCATGCACGAACTCGATAGGGTCTTCAATCGTAATGATATGATCCTTCCGCGTCCGGTTGGCCTCGTCTATTATGGCGGCCAGGGTGGTAGATTTACCGCTGCCGGTGGGCCCGGTCACTATCACAAGCCCCCTTGGAAGAGAAGCAAGGCGGGAGACGACCGGTGGCAAACCAAGCTGTTCAACGGTCATTATGTTGTTTGGAATCTGCCGAAAAACCGCACCAATGCCGTTTCTTTGCATAAAAAGATTGGCACGGTACCTGGCAAGACCCGGAATTTCATATCCAAAATCTGCATCCCCGGTTTCTTCAAAAAGCTTGATCTTGTCCTCCGGGGTTATTTCATATATCATACTTCTAAGATCGTCATTATTCAGGGGCTTGTATTTTACGCGCTCGATTTCCCCGCGGATTCTCAAGGCCGGCTGCTGGCCGGCCGCCAGATGAAGGTCAGAGGCCCCCTGGTCATTCATCAATTTGAAAAAAGCATCAATCTTTGCCATTGAATGCTCCTGAATGAGGCATAATTATATCCTGATGCACAAGCCAACTCATGCCAATGCAACCGACAGCTCAATGAGGCTTTTTACAAGAAAGTCCCTTAGAAAAATGATGGCAAACAAGACGATGATGGGAGAAAAATCGATCCCCGCATACACTGTCGGTATATATGCCCGTATGCGGTAAAGCACCGGTTCAGTAACCTGGTTGATAAAACGAACGATGGGGTTGTATGGGTCTGGATTGACCCATGACAAGACGGCCTGGGCGATAATAATCCACATATAAAGATTTAATACCAGATCCAAAACAGTTGCTGTTGCATGTAAAAAATTTGCAAGAATAAACATATCGGCCTGACCCCTAAGTTATTTTGAAATACAGCTTCTGCATTAAATTTTCTCCTTGCGTTTTCCCCTTAAGGAATCATCAA
>Ga0114934_10002771_pt1 | contig 11114 bp, 9 predicted proteins | sample 4SBtaG_2_FD_99695 | JGI IMG/M metagenome (GOLD analysis project Ga0114934, IMG submission 99695) | Deep subsurface microbial communities from Kolumbo volcano to uncover new lineages of life (NeLLi) - 4SBTROV10_white metaG | ecosystem: Environmental > Aquatic > Marine > Volcanic ...
CCAACCGGAATTGCTGTTACTGATGATGAGGTGTTTGTCAGTGATGCGCGTAACGCACGCATTCAGGTATTTGACTTTGATGGACACTTCAAGCGTCAATTTGGCAGTAAAGGAGATGGCATTGGCCAACTTGGTCGGCCTATGAACTTGAGTATTGTTGGTGATGAACTCTATGTAGCTGACTATTGGAATGACCGCATTCAAGTCTTCGCTTTGGATGGAACGCCGCTGCGTGCTATCGGGCAGGCGGGATCGAAATCAGGTGAATTCGATGCTCCGGGTGGTGTTGCCATTGCTTCTAATGGCGATCTTTATATTGCCGATTTTTACAATCAAAGAATTCAGCATTTGCAGTCCGATGGTGAGTTTATTGAACAATGGGGAACAAGCAAAAAAGTGGGTATCTGGGCAGGAGAGTTTAATTATCCGACGGATGTTGCAATTGCTGCTGATGGCTCAGTATATGTGGCCGATGGTTACAATGATCGTGTGCAAGTGTTTTCAAGCTCGGGTCAGTTTTTACACAAGTGGGGTGGTCCCTTCGGTCTCAATATTAAAGGTTCTTTCAATAGTTGGTTTACGACCGTCAGTTCAATCGCTACTGATTTAGAAGGAAATATTTATGTCACGGATTTTTATAATAACCGTATTCAGAAATTCACTACTGATGGGGTATTTCTATCTGCCTTTGGCAAAAAAGGCAAAGGACGAGGTCAGTTTGATCGACCTGTGGGGATAACTGTTGCGCCAGATGGAACGATATTTGCGGCCGATTTCGGTAATCACCGTATACAAAAATGGCAAGCTCAAAACAATAATTAGAAATCCGTTGTTACCGTGGTCGAGGTCTGAGTACAGGGATATACAAAGCGAGAAAATTGGCACACTTGTCCAAATTTAAACGAATTTTATATGGTTTGTGATGTCATATATTTATTGACATTAATCAATAATTATCAATGTTTACTTGTATTATCGATATAAAATGAACCATAATCGTAACTATGTTAATGCAACTTAAAGACAAGCAAAGCAAGATCGCATCAATCACGCTATCAATATTCGTTGGTGGCTGGTTATTGTTATTGTGCCAAACTTGTTTAGCGGCAATAGATATTAATGATCATAGTAAGCAAATAACTGAGGCATCAAATGCTTGTCATACACATGGATCGGATGTATCTGCGAATAAACAGAAAGATGACAATAATAGCCACTGTCTGGGCGCTTGTGACTGCGATGATCTTAGTGTAATAGCCAACAGTGGAAAGAATCTTGATTTAACAGAAAAGATAAAAAAAATACCCGACTTCTATATTTATGTTGTACCGCAATTAACGTTATCTAAACATCCTGTATCTAACTATCGAATAGTGACGCCGCCTGAAAGGACGATACCCCTTCCTCTACAAAACTACACCATACTTCTGATTTAAAGAAACACCATCTAACGTGTTCGTTGATTGGTCGTCCAGATCAATCGTCGTTATTTATATGTATTAGAGGTGTGTTATGTGTGTTATCCGATTAAAAAAATATGTTGTTATATTTTTCTTATTTATAGTTCCAGTTAAATTAATTGCTAATGAATTAACCTTGGCTGAAGCAGAACAATTAGCATTAGATTCAGATTTTATAACCAAGGAATTTATTGCTCGTTCAGAAAGTTTAAGCGAACGAGCCATTGCCGATGGGCAATTGTCGGATCCTAAATTGAAATTAGGAATGATGAACCTTCCTATTAACAGTCTTGACCGAAGCCAGGAAAATATGACACAACTTCAGTTTGGTGTTCAACAAAAGTTTCCTCGAGGGCGAACGCTACAATTCAAGTCTCAACAAACACTTGATATAGCAAATGTAGATTTGGCAAAAGCAGGCAATCAGGAAAAAATGGTTTTACGATCAGTACGTATTAGCTATCTCGATCTTTATTTGCAGCTCCATACAAAAACAATTCTCGATCAAAATCGTGAATTATTTACACAGCTACTTGATATTACGCAACGGCAATACGCAGTTGGTAGAGACAATCAACATGATGTTTTGCGTGTTCAACTCGAGCTTTCATTAATCGATGATCGAATTACCGAAGTGGAAGGGTCCAAAGAAGTGGCCATTGCTGAACTAGCGAAGTGGATCAGAGAAGAAAATGCGATTAAATCACTGGACGCGCAATTTCCAGAATTAAAAGCATTACCTGATTTAGGAACGATTGTTGATGAACTTCCTAATCATCCTCTTGTAACAGCAGAAGATGCTGTTGTCGATGCAAATGAAAAAAATATAAATATTGCACAAGAGCAATATAAGCCAGGTTGGATGATAGATCTTACTTATGGTGCGCGCTCAGGAAATAATCTGAATGGCAGTAGCCGTGATGATTTTGCATCAGCAATGATTTTAATGGATATACCACTATTCACTGATAAGCGACAGGACCGCAAACTGGCTGCCTCCAAGTTACAACATATGGCTGCCAGGTATGCCCGATCTGATTTATTACTTGATTTGAAACGACAGGTTGAGAGGGAATATGCGCTTTGGTCTCGACTTGGAGAACGTTATGAACTTTATCAACAACGAACAATTATAGATGCTTCTCAAAATTCCGAGTCAACATTAAAGGCTTACCAGAATGATATCACTGATATTACGACATTAATGCGTGCTCGACTAACTGAGCTCGACACACAATTGAATATGCTAAAAATTCGTATTAATCAGGCGAAGTCTCATGCGAGATTATTATTTTTTGTTGGAGAAGGTTTATGAAAACAGTTGCTATGGTTTTGCTGTTAATGATTGCAGTTGCAGTGGGCGTATTTTTCGCCAAAGAATTTGATGTTTCGCATTTCTTTCATTCCGACGCAGAAACTTCTGATATGGAAATGCAATCAGAAAAAAAAGAGAAGAAAATTGAGTATTGGGTTGCGCCAATGAATCCAACATATCGTCGTGATGAGCCTGGAAAATCACCGATGGGCATGGATCTGATTCCTGTCTACGAAGGTGGTGAAGAAGAAATGGGTGAGGGTGAACCTATTGTAAAAATCAGACCGGAGGTCATAAATAATCTGGGTGTTCGTCTGGCTAAGGTAGAAAGCGGCTCTTTATGGAAAAGGATCAGTACGGTTGGTTACATTGATTACGACGAGACACGGATTAATCATCTTCATACCAGAACAGAAGGCTGGATAGAAAAGTTAAAAGTTCGTGCTGAAGGCGAACAGGTTAAACGAGGACAATTTCTATTTGAGCTTTATTCGCCACCATTAGTTAATGCACAGGAAGAATATTTACAAGCATTAGCAAGCGGTAATCGTGGATTGGCTGAAGCATCTAAGGAGAAGCTTTCTGCTTTAGGCATATCAAAATCACAGATTGATCGATTAGAGAAAGATAAAAAGGTTACTCAGAACATTCGTTTTTACGCTCCGCAATCAGGTGTGCTGATTAATCTAGGCGTACGAGAAGGAATGTACATTAAACCGGAAACGCAAATACTAAGTATAGCCAATCTGGACACCATCTGGTTATTGGCAGAGGTATTTGAACGACAAGCGAATTGGGTTAAGCAAGGTCAAAGCGCTGAAGCTGAGTTGCCTTCAATGCCAGGAGTTATCTGGAAAGGGTCAGTTGAATATATCTATCCTGATCTTGATCCGGTGACACGAACGTTACGTGTTCGATTACGTTTTGATAATGCCGAAGAAAAATTAATGCCTAATATGTATGCGCACGTTACCGTATTTTCGGGAGAAAAAAATAATGTCATAAGTATCCCACGTGAAGCATTGATTCGTGGTGCCAATCAGGAACGTGTCATACGGGCGCTTGGTGAGGGTCGTTTTCAGGCTCAGGAAGTTGTGTCAGGTATGGAAAGCGGTAATTGGGTTGAAATAAAAGAAGGTCTTGGTGAAGGTGATGAAATTGTTGTTTCATCTCAATTTCTGATTGATTCTGAATCAAATTTAAAAGCAAATTTGAGACGTATGCAATCGGTTGAAACCTCCATAGAAGATGATTCCATGAATGATACTTCAATAGATCATTCTGAAATGAGTGTGGAGTAGATTATGATTGATTACTTAATACGTTGGTCGATTAATAATCGATTTCTGATCATATTACTGACCCTTATTTTATTCGTTGGTGGATTTTATATTCTTAAAAAAACACCAGTAGATGCAATCCCCGATCTTTCTGATGTACAGGTAATTATTAAAACCCCTTTTCCTGGTCAGGCGCCTCAGGTCGTTGAAGATCAAATTACATACCCGTTAACGACAGCGATGTTATCAGTACCCTATGCTGTTACAGTCCGTGGCTATTCTTTCTTTGGTGATTCCTATGTTTATGTCATATTTGAAGAGGGCACGGATCTTTATTGGGCACGCTCACGCGTACTTGAATATTTAAGTCAGGTATCAGGACGTTTGCCACCCGGAGTCCAGCCTGAGCTGGGTCCAGATGCTACGGGTGTAGGTTGGATATATGAGTATGCATTAGTTGATCGAACAGGTAATCATGATTTATCACAACTTCGCTCAATTCAAGACTGGTTTCTTAAATATGAACTTCAAACTGTACCCGGAGTAGCCGAAGTCGCTACAGTTGGCGGTATGGTTAAACAGTATCAGGTGGTTGTCGATCCTGATCTCTTACGGGCTTATAACATCCCCCTATCAACTGTAAGACGTGCCATTCAGCGTTCTAATCAAGAAGCCGGTGCGTCTGTGATTGAAATGGCAGAAGCGGAATATATGGTTCGGGCAACAGGATACATTAGTAGTCTTGATCAATTAGAAAATATTCCTATAAATGTCAGTGATAAAGGCACTCCGGTTTTACTTTCGGATATTGCCGAAGTAAGAATTGGGCCACAGTTAAGAAGAGGTATTGCCGAACTGGATGGTGAAGGCGAAGTAGTGGGTGGCATCATCATAATGCGTTGGGGTGATAATGCATTAAAGACAATCAATGCTGTTAAAAAGAGACTGGAAGAACTCAAACAAAGCCTTCCACAAGGTGTTGAGATTGTTGAAACCTATGATCGTTCCAGTTTAATTGTCCGCGCAATTGATTCTCTAAAAGATAAATTACTGGAAGAATTTATTGTTGTCACCCTTGTATGTGCAATATTTTTATTTCATTTTCGTTCAGCGCTTGTTGTCATTATTAGTCTGCCACTGGGTATCTTAGCGGCTTTTATGATTATGTATGCTCAGGGTATTAATGCCAATATCATGTCATTAAGTGGCATTGCCATTGCGGTTGGCGCGATGGTGGACGCTGCCATTGTTATGATAGAAAACGTCCATAAACATATGGAACGAACGCCATTAACCGATGAAAACAGGTGGCGCGTTATGAAAGAGGCAGTTCTGGAAGTTGGGCCGGCGCTGTTCTTTTCGCTTTTAATTATCACACTTAGTTTTTTACCCGTGTTCACGTTAGAGGCGCAGGAAGGTCGATTATTTAAGCCATTGGCATTTACCAAAACGTATGCCATGGCAGCGGCGGCCTGTCTTTCAATTACAGTTGTGCCAGTGCTAATGGGTTTATTCATACGAGGCCGAGTTATTCCTGAGCATAAGAACCCGATTAATCGTTTACTCATCTTCATCTATCGCCCCTTTATTAATACGGTTTTAAAAGCACCTAAAACGATTACCTTGTTAGCCTTCTTGATTATGGTTATTGGATTATGGCCAATAACAAAGATAGGAACGGAATTCATGCCGGAATTGGATGAAGGTGATTTGATGTATATGCCGACAACATTCCCCGGTATTTCTATTGGTAAGGCACAGGAGTTACTACAGCAAACCGATAAATTAATTCGCACGGTTCCGGAAGTGAAACGTGTCAGAGGAAAAATTGGTCGTGCAGAGACAGCGACTGATCCGGCACCGTTAACTATGGTTGAAACGATAATCCAGTTTAAACCACGTTCTGAATGGCGCGAAGGCATGACTATGGAAAAAATAAAAGCCGAATTGAACAGCGTCGTGCAATTACCAGGTGTAACGAACGCATGGGTGATGCCGATAAAAACACGTATCGATATGTTGGCCACCGGTATTAAAACGCCTGTTGGAATAAAAATAGCCGGACCTAATTTGGAAGTTATCGAGGATATAGGTCGACAGTTAGAAACAGTCATAAAAAAAGTACCGGGTACGGCATCGGTATTTTCTGAACGTGTTGTTGGTGGTCGTTACATCAATATTGATATGGATCGTTTAAAAGCAGCACGACTGGGTTTAAATATACTTGATGTTCAGGAGGTCATAAAAACAGCAGTAGGTGGCATGAATGTGACTGAAACTGTTGAAGGTCTGGAACGTTACCCCGTTAATTTACGCTATCCGCGCAGAATACGAGATTCAATTGAACAGTTACAATTGCTTCCGGTAGTGACACCGGCAGGAGCAAGAATCGCATTAGGCGATGTAGCAACTATAAAGATTGAAGATGGTCCACCTATGATTAAAAGTGAAAATGCCCGATTAAATGGCTGGGTATTTGTTGATACACAAGGGCGTGATTTAGGTAGTTATGTTAAGGAAGCACAGGAAACGGTAAATAAAGAAATCGACTTGCCGGCAGGCTATTCACTTAACTGGTCCGGTCAATATGAATACATGGTTCGTGCGTCGGAGCGTCTTAAGGTCGTTATACCTATCACACTGGTGATTATTCTCTTACTACTCTATCTGAATTTTCGAAGCGTTATGGAAGTGTTCATCATTATGGGAACACTCCCCTTTGCTCTTGGTGGTGGATTCTGGTTGTTATACCTGATGGATTACAACTTGTCAGTTGCTGTTGGTGTCGGATTTATTGCGCTTGCAGGTGTCGCTGTCGAGATCGGTGTCATTATGTTGGTCTATCTAAACCACGCACTGAATAATCGCAAAGAACTGCTTGAGAAAAGAAATCAATCTCTTTCCATAACAGATTTGCAAGAAGTTATTGTAGAAGGTTCCTTATTAAGAATAAGGCCAATCATGATGACAGCCACAGCCATTATTGCAGGACTTCTACCCATTATGTTGGGTAGTGGTACAGGCTCTGAAGTCATGCGCCGAATAGCTGCACCAATGGTTGGCGGTATGCTTAGCGCAACAGCATTAACATTAATTGTTATTCCTGCTGTTTATTTGGTCTGGAAAAAATATGCGCTGATACGATAATGTAAATAAAAGAAAGGTTCTCATAAAATGAAACTATTTAAACACTTGGTAATTTTAATCACGATATGTTTAGTTGGCGTATACGGTTTTGTCCAGTCAGGGATATATAACATTGCAGCAACTGTCAAAGACGGACCACTTATTACCTGGCTACTACATACAACTATGGAGAAATCAGTAGAGAGACGCGCGAAAGATATTGAAGTACCTGACATCAAGAATAATGAAATGATTCTCGCAGGTCTGTCCGACTATGTAAAAATGTGTGCACAATGTCATGGAGAACCTGGTCAGCAGCCCAGTATTATCAGGCAAGGTTTGAATCCAACCCCACCCGATTTGGAGCATTTAGTAGAAGCTGGAACAGCTGCAGAAATGTTCTGGATTATCAGTAATGGTATACGTATGACCGGGATGCCAGCATTTTGTAAGACTCATCAAGCAGATGAAATCTGGCCCGTGGTTGCATTCTTGCAGTCAGCAAAAGGCCTCTCAAATTCTGAATTCAGTAGAATGAAAAAAGAAGCTAAGGGTTATGGACATCATGGAACAGAATCAGACATGAGTGATGAAGGAAACGACCAACAAACTCATCAACATAGTCATTGAGGTGTAAATTTATATTCATTGGGGTATACGCTGAATGAAATTAAACAGATTACCAGGCAAGTGAGAAGAAGAAACACCTTGCCCATTAGTCAGAAATATTATTGAAAAAAGAATTAAAAACAATAAAAAGAAATTTGAAGAAGCAATGGCTTTACAAAAGAGAATGGAAAAAGCATTGCGAGTGTGGGAACACATGGATGATGCGATACCTATCGGTCATTCGATTTGCCATTTAATTGAAAGTGTTACTCGAGGGAAATAGCATGAAAGAGTGTTGCAATAATAACCAACATAAACCTGTAAAAACATCAGGAAAAGATGTGAACTACATTTGTCCAATGCACCCGGAAGTTGAACAGGATCATCCAGGCGATTGTCCAAAATGTGGCATGGCATTGGAAGCGCTTACGCCACCAGGCGGTCAATCAAAAACACAATACACTTGCCCTATGCATCCGGAGATTGTTCAGGATAGTCCAGGCGATTGTCCGAAATGCGGCATGGCGCTTGAACCTGTCACCGTGAAAATAGAAGAAGACAATACAGAACTTATTGATATGACACGACGCTTTTGGTTTAGTGTCGCTCTAGCTTTGCCTGTCTTTATCAGTGCAATGGGTTCTGAATTCTGGCCCGATGTTTTTTCTGAACTGATTAAACCACAAACACGGCAATGGTTTGAATTGATACTAGCTACTCCAGTTGTATTTTGGAGTGGTTGGCCCTTTTTTATTAAGGGTTGGACCTCAATAAAAACACAACACTTGAATATGTTTACCTTGATAGCGCTCGGTGTTGGAGTGGCCTGGACTTACAGTTTTATTGCCGTTTTGTTGCCAGAATTATTTCCTGCCTCTGTACGAAACGAAATGGGCGTTGTGCCGGTTTACTTTGAAGCTGCGGCAGTTATTACTGCATTGGTTTTATTAGGGCAAGTACTGGAAATCCGTGCCAGAAGTCAAACCAATGCCGCGATTAAGATGTTATTAGGTCTGGCACCAAAAACTGCACGACTAATTAATGAAGATGGAACGGAAGAAGACATACCTTTAGAACATGTTAAACCGGGAGACAAATTACGAATTCGTCCCGGTGAAAAAGTACCGGTTGACGGTATTGTGATAGAAGGTAGTAGTTCTGTTGATGAATCCATGGTGACGGGTGAACCTATTCCCGTTAGCAAACGTATTGCAGATAAGCTTGTTGGTGCAACGGTAAATGGTACTGGCAGTCTGGTGATGGAAGCACAACGTGTCGGTAGTGATACGCTATTGGCTCAAATTGTTCACATGGTTGCGGAGGCTCAACGTAGTAGGGCACCTATACAGAAAATGGTAGATGTTGTTTCGGGATACTTTGTCCCTGCTGTTGTTATTGCCGCAATCATAACGTTAATTGTCTGGGGTTTATTGGGGCCGGAACCCAGGCTTGCTTATGCCGTGATCAATGCTGTTGCCGTTTTGATTATTGCTTGTCCTTGTGCCCTGGGTTTAGCAACGCCAATGTCTATTATGGTAGGCACGGGTATGGGGGCTATGAACGGTGTGTTAATTAAAAATGCGGAAGCACTTGAGGTCACGGAAAAGATCGACACCATTGTGGTTGATAAGACGGGCACATTAACAGAAGGCAAGCCCAGATTAATAGATGTCATTACGGAAGAGGGGTTTGATAATGAGTTGATATTAATGTTGGCCGCCAGTCTGGAACGCAGCAGTGAACATCCATTAGCTGCCGCTATTGTTGCTGGTGCAGAAGAAAAAAATATTCAACTTTCTGATGTTAAGGAATTCAAGTCGATTACCGGCAAAGGTGTTTCAGGCAAAGTGAAAGATTATCGCGTTGCGATCGGTAATTTTCGTTTAATTGAACAATTAAATATTGAAGGTGGTTCGCTTAAAGCAAAAGCAGAAGAACTACGCAGTGAGGGTAAAACGGTTATGTTTGTTGCAGTTAATAATAAAGCAGCAGGAATAGTCAGTGTTGCTGATCCAATTAAAACTTCAACGCCAGAAGCTATCAAAGCCTTACACAAGGAAGGAGTGAAGATAGTAATGCTTACTGGCGATAATAAAACAACCGCTAATGCCGTAGCCCGAAAATTAAATATAGATGATGTGATTGCGGAAGTATTACCTGAGCAGAAGGCAGAAGTCGTCAAAAAATTACAAAGTGAAGGGTACAAAGTGGCCATGGCCGGAGACGGGATCAACGATGCTCCGGCATTAGCTCAGGCAGAAGTTGGAATTGCCATGGGTACCGGGACGGATGTTGCAATGGAAAGTGCCGGCGTGACGTTAGTTAAAGGTGATTTACGTGGCATCGTAAAAGCAATACGATTAAGTCGCGCTACCATGCGCAATATACGACAAAATCTATTTTTTGCTTTTATCTATAACTCACTCGGTGTTCCAGTTGCGGCAGGTGTGCTCTATCCGTTTTTTGGTTTGTTGTTATCACCAATGATTGCCGCAGCAGCGATGAGTTTCAGTTCTCTATCAGTTGTCGGAAATGCATTAAGACTAAAACGGGTAGGGCTATGAGTATTTTTTAAATACAGGAGGAAATAAACAACCTTATGCGATTTCCCCATTGAATGATGACTATTTTGGTTTTGCAGGTCTTTGGGAAAAGAATGATGAAATGAATACTTTTACCATTATTACTACTGAAGCAAATGATTTAACGAAGGAAGTACACCACCGTATGCCGGTTATTTTAGAAATTAATGACTATGATAGATGGCTTAATGATGGTGATTATGAATTATTAAAACCCTACTCTAGTGATGAGATGGGGTGTCATATGGTTTCATCAGTCGTAAATAAACCAAGCAATAATAGTGCGGAGTTAATTGAGGCTATGACTGAAAAACTAGCTTAAATTTCCAATTATATTAATTCTTTTTAAAGTTGAGTCTTAGTACTTCAGATATTAAAACCGTTAAATTCGGATAGTTTTTAACATGTACTCTGATAATAAGTAATAGGATTTATAATGGTGGCTATGGGTCGCCTACATGGATGTACGACTGCAAGGACGCAGGAGGTAGAACGACTCAGGAGACAAAATCGAGGTGTTAGTGTAATGCAGGACGTTCACATGGAGGTGAACGGTAGAGTCGTGTCGGGAACGAAGACCGAGCAGTTACCGAAGACTTGAACCACCGATCCCAGCGTTATGAGCTTGAACTGATATAATGAGACTGTAACTAAAACTGTGTAACTGTTTATTATTACCCTAAACTGGGTAAAGGATAAACAGATATGAATTTAGACGAACTACAAAAGATAGCTAAACTAG
>Ga0114934_10002775_pt1 | contig 11107 bp, 12 predicted proteins | sample 4SBtaG_2_FD_99695 | JGI IMG/M metagenome (GOLD analysis project Ga0114934, IMG submission 99695) | Deep subsurface microbial communities from Kolumbo volcano to uncover new lineages of life (NeLLi) - 4SBTROV10_white metaG | ecosystem: Environmental > Aquatic > Marine > Volcanic ...
TAAATTTTTTTCAATATTGCATTCTTCTATAGTTAAATTTCCAATTTGGTAGAGTTTTTTTATTAATTCAGTTTCAATAAAAACTTTTCCATTTGCTTCTACAATATGGTTTATGTTTTCTATTTTGCCTGTTTGATAATCCTGCGCTTGAAGACCCAATGCTCTGGCTTTTAGGCGAAGGTTAATATCTTGAGTAACAAGTACAACATTGTTTTTGCTATTTTTAGCTAATTCATTGACAAGAGCTAGTATTTTGTTGTCTGCATAGTCGGTTGCAGAAAATGAACGCGCCATATTATCGTCGTATTTAGGAATAAGCTTTACGTATAGTTTGCCTTTTCCCTCGCCAAGATTTATTCCTGAATCAAATAATTGTTCATTTTCAGACATCTTGTCCAATTCTCTCATTATCTGACGTGCATTGAAATTAATAATGCTGTTTCCTTTTTTAAATTTATCTAATTCTTCAAATACTACTATCGGAATAATTAAATCATTATCTTCAAAAGAATAAATTGCATCATAATCGTGCAATATAACGTTTGTATCTAAAACATAGGTTTTTTTCATTATTCTGAGTTTTTATGATTTCCAAGTGAATAAACTGTCTCACGAAATTTTTGTACCCATTCGTGTTTTTTCAATTTTGAATTTTTTATTTGTGAGTAAGAAACAGGTTTTCCTATTATTATTTCTAAATGAGAGTTTCGTTTTTTTAGCATTTCTTGAGGTAATAATATAGTTTCTAAATACGACTTTATACCTAAGGATTTTCTAATTTTAGCTGTTCTGTAAAATTTTTTTGAATTTACCTCTGAAATGTAAACGGGAACAATTTCTCTTTCGTATGCTACGGATTTTGTTAGAAAAGTTTTTTTCCACTCAGTGTCCTGAATTTTTCCATCAATATTTCTGGAAACTTCTCCTGATGGAAAAATTAGTATTGGATTGTCAGATTCAAAAAGCTTATCCATAGCTTTGGCTGTTTCTTTTGTGTTTTGTCCAAATACATTTAGTCCAAGCAAAAGAGGTCTAAGATTTGGAACATATTCAAAAAGTTGATTTGAAGGAGATATTACATTTTCGTGTATATCGTAAACTACTGTCAACATTGCTAATGCATCTAATCCCCCCAAAGGATGATTGGCTATAAATACATTCCTTTTTGTTTTATCAACATTTTCTTTTCCCTTTACTGTGATTTTTATATTAAATTCGTTGAATAAAAGTTGTTTTACATAGTCTATTCCCCAATATTTGCAGTATTTTAAATGAATTTCGTTTAATTCTTTTTCACGAATAATTCTTGATATTCTTTTTACAACAAATTTGGGTAAGTTTTTTAATAATTTTGAATCGCTTGTCTTTAATACTGTTGCAATATCAACAACTGGTTTACAAGCATCTATTCTTTCTTCCATTTTTTAATAATTTATCATCTCTGCTTCTTTAAACATATACAGTCTTTCTTTTCCTGTTGTGTCTTTTAGTTTTAATCTGCCAAAATTGTCAATTCCTTCGACTATTGCTTTAAATTCACTTTCTTTGTCTCTGTATTTCAGGTATTTATCTGTTCCATAAAGGTTTTTTAAATACTGTTTATCTAACAGGTCAAGATTTTTATTTTTACGCAAATTAAATCTTTTTTCAAATACTGTCAAAAAACTATTTAGTTCTTTTATCAAATCAAATTTTGTTCCTTTTTCTATTGCCAAAGATGTTGCATTCAGTTCGTCTGAAAAACTTTTTTGATTGATATTAAAACCAACTCCAATTATCGAAGAATGAATGCTTTGTCCCATAATAGAATTTTCAATCAAAATACCGGCTATTTTTTTTTGATTTACTAATGTGTCATTTGGCCATTTTATTTTTGCCTCAATTCCATTCTGTGAGAGATAATCAATGATTGCTAAAGATGTTACTTTTGAAATATAAAATTGTTTTTGTACTTCGATTTCGGGACAAATAATAATGCTAAAAAGTAAATTTTTGTTTTTTTCGCTTTGCCAGTTATTAGAGCCAGCTCCACGTCCTTTTGTCTGATATTTGGAGAATATTACTTTATTGCAAAAATTTTCTTCATTTTCAACCATTTCTGCAGCTCTGTCGTTTGTTGAATCAATTTTTTCAAAATTTATAATCTCAAAATTCACTTTTTTACTTTTTTTGTGCATTAATTATTTTCAAATTTAACTTATTTTCATTTAATTTACAAAAAGTTTTTCTTAGAGAATAATGAGATATTTCTTCACATATCTATCTGAAACAGAGCGTATTTCTACGCATTTGAACGCTGAAAATCTGCAATATAAATTTTACAATGATTTTTTATACAAATTGAAGGAAGGTACTGTTCATAATTTTAGGAATACTCATAAAGAAATTAAATTTACCGGTCCTATTTTTAGGCATATTTGGAATGGTTTTGACGTTTTCAATGCTGTTTCAAGCGGGGAAATAAGTTTTAGTATTATTGGTAAAAGTCTTTTTGTTTCATACAAGTTTTATTTCTGGGAATATTTTGTTATTGCTCTTTTATTTTCTATTCCAGCTTTTTTTTCTATGATGCCTAATATTGCATTTCGAATAATATATTTGCTTGTAGTATGGATAATCTATATGATTGCAACTTCTTTGTCATCTTTTAGATTCAAAAGATATCTGTTCAAAACAGTAAAAAAATACGAAGAAGAGTATGTTGTAGATGATTTTAAAGCTGATTTCAAATCTGCATAATCAGCATTCAGATAGAAAATATTTTTCCCTGAAAGCCACTTAAAAAGGTAAAAATGGTTTGAAATATTTTTATTACTATTTCTGTTTTGAAAAATTGAAACAATTTTTAATTTATCACACCACAAACATATTGATTTACAGCAGAATATCTAATTTTTTTATGGCCAATATAATCACTACAAAAGTTGGTATTTTTACATAAAATTGAATATCTTAATATGCATTAAAGTATAATTTATCAAAAATTATTTATCAAAATAAAATTATTTTTTAATTTTACACAAAATAAGTATAATTGGCTATATCTAACAATATATCAGAAAGCAAAGAGATAAAAGAGCCAGCATAAAAAACAGCAGATATGACTTATTTTGCTCTATTAAAATTAGCTACAAGCCTATTATAACTTAATCAATAAATTAATGAAATAATTGACTTGCATAATAAGAAGGGGTTAATTTATTTATTAAATCACTAGGTTGGCTATAATTTTAAAACAAACAACCACAATATGAAAGAATACTTTGAAGGAATAAAGTTGTACGGAAATGATTTTTCATTTAATGAAATTAAAAAATGGTATGAAGAAGAAGTTGAAGGTTATGCGGATTTAGGGAGTAAGGACAAAAAATCATACACTTATGGGTATCACATGTTGAATACTATACACGGATTCAATAAATTAAAGAAAATAAATTTTGAGAACGTAATGGGATTTGGTTCAGCTTGGGGGTATGAGTTTGAACCCATTATCAAAAGAATTAAGAAATTAACAATTATAGAGCCATCTGATAATTTAGTAAATAATAAAATTGGTAATTTAAGTCCCAAATACGTTAAACCTGACATTATTGGTCGTTTGACATTTGATGACAATTCTTTTGATTTAATAACTTGCTTTGGCACATTACATCATATCCCTAATGTTTCTTTTGTCTTAAGTGAATTAATCAGAGTATTAAAACCCAATGGATATTTGTTATTAAGAGAACCAATAATATCAATGGGTGATTGGAGAAAACCAAGAAAAGGACTAACAAAAAATGAACGCGGTATTCCAATATCATTTTTTGAGAAAGAGTTAGTTAAGTATTCAATAGAAATTGTTTCAAAGGATTATTGCTTTACACTTACTTCATTGATACAGCGTGTTATAGGATTTTTATTTAAAAAACCCATCTATTCATACAAAATATATGTTCTTTTTGATAAATTTATTTCAGGATTATTGAAACATAACGTTAAATATCATGCAACCAAAAAAATAAATAAAATAAGTCCTCAATCAATTTTTTACGTAATAAAAAAACTGTAGCTAACAATTTATATATAAAATATACGTCAATTTTGCAGGAAAATAGTTTACCTTTGTATGTCTTATAAATAGTCAAAAATATATAAATGGTTAAATATTTTATATCTATTCTAATTTTGAAAATAGGCACAATAATAGTTTGTTTAACTGGTTTATTGTCAGTATTTTATGATAAATAGTGACAGAGCTACTAATTCAAACTAAAGTTATGGTTTATTTATAGTATTTTTTAGAATTTGCTAAATAAGCGACTTTTTGTTAGTAGTTGCGCCACAAACATATTGATTTACAGTAGAATATCTAATTATTTTTTTTGTAAATCTAAGAACTACAAATATTGATATATTTACATAAAATTGAACATTTTAATATACATAAAAGTATAATTTATCAAAAATTATTTATAAAAATAAAAATATTTTTTTTAATTTTACACAAAATAAGTATAATTGGATATATCTGATAATATATCAGAAAGCAAGGAGATAAAAGAGCCAGCATAAAAAACAGCAGATAGGACTTATTTGTTGCGTTAATAAAATCAACTACAATTAATCCTTAGAATTTTAAATTATGGCATATACATTTCAAGTAACAGCAAAAAGAAATATCGGTAATAAAATCCCTGAAGGGGCAACGGTTCAAGTAATAAAAAAAGGTTCAGCAAAACCTTCACCAAAGGAAATATTGGCAGCTTACGAACAACAATTAGGTATTGTTGTCAAAGGTAGTGAAGTGCATTCTAGTTATTTTGATATAGTACGACTTTAACGAATTGATAATTAGTTACATAACAGTAGTTTGTTTATCAGTCTGATAGGAGGCTTCAGTAGTGAATTGGTTGAAGCTACTAAACAGACAAGCCACCTACCAGCCTCTCGCCAAGTTGTATTCGAAAAATAAAATCAGAATTTTTAGACTGTGTATACAATAATGTTTATCTGCTGATTTTCAGCGGTAAAGGCTAATAATTTTTTTTCCTCTATAGTTATTTTCTTGCGGAATTGCTGCTGGCATAATCAGCAATTTTTTTTTGTAAAAAAATTCTTTGATATTCGCAAGCAAAAAAATGAAGTCTAAAGATTTATTATACATTGCTGTATTACTAGTAATATTCGTGCCTTTTTTTGTTTCAAAAGACTTGTATGATGCTATTTTTGCACCAAAAGTAGGTTTATATTCTCGTTTTCCATTGATAATGGCTTTTATCAAATTTTTTATTTTGGCTACCATAGGCGAACTTCTTGGTTTGAGAATTCAGACAGGTAATTATTTTAAGAAAGGTTTCGGAATTTTTCCTCACGCTGTAGTTTGGGGATTTTTAGGTGTTTTTATTGCAATAGCATTTATAATTTTTGCGGATGGAACAATTAGTTTTGCTAACAAAGTTCTTGGTTTCGAAAATGCAGGAGCAATACTTGCTGGTCCGTTGAATTTTCAAAAAATATTTATAGCTTTTCTTATTAGTACTTTTCTAAATTTGATTTTTGCACCTGTATTTATGACAATTCACAAAATCACTGATACTCACATAAATATGAACAAGGGCAGCTTCAAATCTTTGTTTACTCCAATAAAAGTAAAAGAGATTATTACAACAATGAATTGGAAGGTGCAATGGGATTTTGTGTTCAAAAAAACAATTCCTATATTCTGGATTCCAGCTCAAACAATTAATTTCTGTTTTCCTGAACAGTATAGAGTTTTAAATGCTGCTATATTAAGTGTTATTTTAGGTGTGATATTGGCTTTTGCTAATCTGAAAAAGTAATAAATAATTGCTATTTTGATAATGCGGATTTTTTAATCCTAAAAATCCGCATTGTTTTTTATTTTCAAATTCTCTGATTTACATATCCAAAGATTTATTCATTGATTATAGAGTAGGGGCGTTCTATGAGGTCTTCCAATTCTCTAATACCAATGTTTCTGCTGCGTCGGAAATATTCTTTGCCTTCTACGTAAGTAACAATAGTGGGAACAGCAAAAATACTGTTTTGTCCTGCTATTTCAGGATTCTGGACAGTGTCGGCATATACCATTTTAACTTTTGGGAAAATTTTATTGAGCATTTCTGATACTTTGGGTTTTAGAACTTTGCAAACATTGCATTTTTCGTGAGAGAAATATACAAGGACAAAATTTTCTTTTGTAATAGTTTCATTCAATTGTTCTAGTGATTTAGCAGATTCTATAATATTTTCCATTGTTTTTAGTTTAAAAAAAATTCTGGCAAAAATAAATTAAAATTTAGATATGCAAAAAAATGGATATTATGTGTTTTGCAAAAAATTTTTCATTTTTTTCAAAGCCAATGCGCGATGGCTAATTTTGTTTTTTTGTTCAGCCGACATTTCGGCATAAGTAAGATTGTAGCCATCAGGCAAAAAAACAGGGTCGTAACCGAATTCCATTTTGCCTTTGATTTCTGTTGTTATAGTGCCATCAACTCTACCTTCGAATTGATACATTTTGTCGTTCAAAAACAGAGTAATTACAGTAGAAAAATGAGCTTTTCGATTAACTTTTCCTTCCATTTCGTGCAAAAGTTTTTTGACATTTGATTCATAAGTAGCATTTTTGCCTGAATATCTTGCAGAATAAACACCAGGTGCGCCATTTAGAGCATCAACCATAAGTCCTGTATCATCACCAAAGCAATTTTTTTTGTATCTGTCGTAAATAAATTGCGTCTTTTGCAAAGAATTTCCTGCAATAGTGTCTGCTGTTTCAGCAATATCATCAAAAAAACCTATGTCGCTCAACGAAAGTATTTTGTATTTATCTTTTAGAATATTCTGAATTTCAGATAGTTTGTTTTTATTATTTGTAACAAAGATTAGTTCCATATTTTTGATTTTGTTTGCAAATGTAAAAAATATATTTTCTTTGTATAAATCCAATGATATGACAAAAGCACCATTAGCCATAATAGTTGCAATTGCAGACAATAATGCGATTGGCAAGGATGGAAACTTGTTGATATATTTACCCAAAGATTTGAAATGGTTCAAAAACACAACACTTGAACATACAATAATAATGGGTCGCAAGACATTTGAATCATTCCCAAATGGAGCTTTGCCTAAAAGAAAAAATATTGTTTTAACAAAAAATAAGAATTTTTTTGCAAAAAATATTACAATAATAAATAATTTTGACGACGTTTGGCAAGAGCTTGACAAAGATAATTTGAATTTTGTTATCGGAGGTGCTGAGATTTATAAATTGTTTTTGCCATTTGCACAAAAGCTTATTATTACAAGGATACATAAATCATTCGAAGCAGATACATTTTTTCCTAAAATAGATTTTTCAGAATGGAATTTGGTGGAAAAAATTGAGAATAAGAAAGATGAAAAAAATCCTGTTGACTTTGACTTTTTAATATACGAACGTAAAACTGCATAAAAATGGAAGAAATTAAAGAAATGACTTTTAAAGAAAAAATTAAAAGTTTCCCACGCACATTTTGGGTTTCAAACACTGTAGAATTATTTGAACGCTGGGGATGGTATGGATTATTCAATGTGCTTGCAATTTATCTTACTGCTTCAACAGATACAGGTGCATTAGGTTTTTCACAAGAGCAAAAAGGAACATTGATGGGTATTGTTTCAGGCATGGTATATCTATTACCATTGTTCACAGGTGCAATATCAGATAAAGTAGGTTATAAAAAGAGTTTAATTGTTGCATTTTCATTATATGCAATTGGATTCTTTGTTATGGGAAAAACTTCAGGATATGCCGCTGTATTTTTAGCGTTTACAATAGTAGGAATAGGAGCAGGTATTTTTAAACCTATTGTATCTGCAACAATCTCTAAAACAACGACTAAAAAAACAGCAATTCTTGGTTTTGGTTTTTTCTATATGATGGTAAATTTAGGAGCTTTGATTGGCCCAACAATTTCCTCAAAATTACGTGAAACAAATTGGGATTATGTTTTTTATTCATCAATAGTTGCGATAATTATAAACATTATACTTGTTGTTTTCTTGTATAAAGAACCTGATAGAGAGAAAAATACAGATGCTTTAGGAGAAACTTTTAAAAAAATCGGAAAAAATATTATTACAGCAGTTTCCGACTGGAAGTTTTTGATTTTCCTTGTAATTATTGCTGGCTTCTGGACAATGTATATGCAGTTGTTCTTCACTTTGCCTGTTTTTGTTGAACAATGGGTAGATTCGAGTGCACTCCTTGCAAGTATTAAGAATGCAATTCCATTTTTTGGAAATTTTCTTGATAATGGTCACGGAGCAATAAACCCTGAAATGATGCTGAATATGGATGCATTGTTTATAGTGTTGTTCCAAATTATAATTTCTAGTCAGGTAACAAAAATGAAACCTGTAAATGCAATGATTACTGGTTTTCTAATTTCTGCAATTGGTTTAGGATTAATGTTCTTTTTCCACAATCCAATTTATATTGTAATATCAATTCTAATTTTTTCACTTGGAGAAATGACTGGTTCACCTACAATTACAGCATATATAGGAATGCTTGCCGACAAAGATAAAAAAGCCTTGTATATGGGAATGTCGTTTTTACCAGTAGCTGTTGGTAATATACTTGGTGGTTATATTTCTGGTAGTGTTTATGGCAAAATGTCAGATAAAGTCAATATTTTGAAAAGGGTTTTTGTGGAGAATAATTGGCAAGTACCTGAAATTACTAAAGAATTTACAAAAAATGATTTTCTTAAACTTGGAATGGAAAAATTGAATATGACGCACAACCAGCTAACAGAATTTTTGTGGAATAATTATAATCCAGACCATATTTGGTATGTGTTTACAGGAATAGGATTGTTTACAGTTGTCTCATTATTCCTTTATGACAGACTTGTGATGAAAAAAGTTAAGAATAAATAATAAAAATGGAAAGCCTGATTATAATTTTCAGGCTTTTTTGATTTTTGCAATTGTTCGTTAAATGAAATTTGTAGAAATAAGCTAAATAGTTAGTAAAATTATAAGCGGGGAGCAAGGTTTGATATTATGAACATTGACGATGCGTGCGTGCGGTAGGGATTGCAGCGATAGCTCTCCGATGCTCTCTGGCGTGCAAAACACAGGCTACAAGATTTGAACGGCGAGTGAAAATCCTTGTAGCCTGATGTTTTTGCCGGCTGAGACGAGGGGACTACAAGCGGAAAGCCTGCCCGGCCGCCCAAATAATAAAATTTTTATTCTTTTATCGTTTTAATCTTGCTTTGAGGCAATTATATATCTGGATTTATATCTAATCCCAGCAATTAAGTATCACATTTATTTGAGAAATCATAAATAAATTAAGAAGTTTTTTTTCCAAAGAAGTAGCAATGTTCATACAAACAGCATTTTGTTTTGGCTCATTTGCACAAGAATCAAATGCAGCCGCTACTTTTGTGAAAAATTCATTTCCTAATTGTTCCAAATGCTTGTCTTTATAAGCAACAGGAAGTTTAAATTCCAGAACGGTTCCATACTTTTTGATTACTTTTTCTTTTTGAGCACTTGTAAGTGAATCAAAACTAACGTCTGTCAAATTTATTAGCATATCAATATTTTTCTACTTTTATACAATTAACAGGACAAGAATTCGCTGCCTGCTGGTTTTGTTCATATTCCCAATCCTGAACTTCAACCATAAATATACCTTTGTTGTTTTTAGAATCTATCAAATCGCTTTTTCCGTCGTTTTCGTTCATTTTCCATCTTTCTGGCGCAATTTCAACACAATAAAAACAACCTATACATTTTTTTCTATAATGAAATATTCTAAGCATTTTTTAAAAATAATATTTTTCAAAAATAAAATATAAGCAAATAACAAAAAAATAATCTTTTAATCAATATTTTCTTAAATTTGCAAACATGAAATAATTTTTAAAAAAGAAGTTATGAAATCATGGCAAAAAGAAACTTTGCAGCATATATTGATATTATTTTTATTTGTTGTTTTTAGTTATATATTCCTTTATCCAACCTTGGATGGTAAGGTACTTAGACAAATGGACAAAGAAACAGCGGCAGGTGTTTCACAAGAAGCTAAAACTTATCAAAAATTAGAAAATCGTGATATTACTTGGACAAATTCTCTTTTTGGAGGTATGCCAACATATCATATAGGAAGTAGCTTGAAGAAACAAAATGTTTTTTCATTTTTTCTTCGTAAATTAACTCATTTTTTACCTTATGGAACTGTTTCTGGATTATTTCTATATATGCTAGGTTTTTATGTTCTTTTGCTATCATTCAAAGTAAATAAATGGATGAGTGCGATTGGTGCTCTTGCTTTTGCTTTTTCATCTTATAATATAATAATAATCGTTGCAGGTCATATAACAAAAATTTATGCTATTGCCTTTATGCCAATTGTTCTTGCTGGATTTGTTCTGATTTATAAACGAAAATATTGGCTTGGTGCATTTTTGGCACTACTTGGTTTTGGTATTCAATTGGCTACTACACATATGCAGATTGTTTATTACACTGCTTTAACAGTGGGTATATACGTAATATTTGCATTTTTTTGGGATTTAAAAGAAAAGAATTTGAAAAATTTTGGTTATGCAACAGCAATTAGTGTATTGATTGTGATTTTAACCATCTTGCCAAGTATAGTCACCTTATGGACAACTTGGGAGACAGCCAAATATAGTATTCGTGGTAAAGGTAAAAATACAGTTGAAGAAGGGAAGGGAAGTGGTCTTGATATGGACTATGCTTTAGCTTGGAGTTACGGCACAGGAGAAACCTGGTCTTTGTTTATTCCAAATGTAAAAGGAGGTGCAACAGGATATATTGGCGAAAATGAGACTGCAATGAAAAATGTTCCTCAGCAATACAGAGAGGTGCTTAGTCAGCAAAATGCTTATTGGGGTGACCAACCTTTTACATCAGGACCTGTCTATTTAGGAGCAATAATTGTTTTTCTAGCTTTTTTAGGAATGTTTGTTGTCAAAGACAAAATAAAATGGTGGCTTCTTACTGCAACAATAGTTTCAATATTATTATCGTGGGGAAAGAATTTTGAATTTTTTACAAATATTCTTTTCAA
>Ga0114934_10002777_pt1 | contig 11106 bp, 7 predicted proteins | sample 4SBtaG_2_FD_99695 | JGI IMG/M metagenome (GOLD analysis project Ga0114934, IMG submission 99695) | Deep subsurface microbial communities from Kolumbo volcano to uncover new lineages of life (NeLLi) - 4SBTROV10_white metaG | ecosystem: Environmental > Aquatic > Marine > Volcanic ...
AGCCGGTAAACTCTCTGCTTCTGTAGGTAGTAATGTATCCTTAGCTGTCATAAAAATGCACGACATATTCAGATTCGGGTTACCCAATATAATGGAAGATGTCGGATTATTCTTATTCTCAGTTATAATAAGAAATAAAGGTAACGGTTTATCTACAGATATCTTCATTGTATACGCCGGGACTTCGTTATATTTCTCCATCAATTCAAGTATTAAATATTCTGGACCACCCTTTGTGCACAACACTTGCATCGGTATCATTTGGGCAAATGGTTGTTCCTTTGCAGCAAAAACACTTAACGGCAACATAAATATACAAGCTAATAACAGTTTTTTCATGACTCCTCCCCAAAATAGCCACCCGTAAACTTCGCAGACACGTGCTGCTTAGCCTCTAACAAACAATTAGGTAACATGTTATCTGGCGCTATGGCCATCCACACCACGATGAATGGTATCAGAAACCAATGCGCTATCCTTGCTATCCCTAGTATAAACTCTATCAATATGAGATGGTCGCATAACCTTCATCTCCAGAACCGCAAGTGCCTGCAGGGTTACCGCCGGGATTTGATCCGGTTGAACCAGACATTCCAGTAATAGATGTGTTTACATAACCTGATCCACCACCACCCCCAGATGAATGGTTACCCCCGCTACCACCACCGCCACCATTGCCTCCCCACCAGCCTCCGCCACCGCCGCCTTTGGGTCCGGAACCGCCTCCATTGCCACCACTCCATTGAGCGTATCCGGAATTTTGTGTTCCACCGCCGCCACCTGCGCTATTCCAGCAACCTCCTCCACCAGCGGCGCCATTTGTTCCCCCACCAGCACCTCCGCTTCTACTACATTCACCAGGAGCGCCGCCACCTCCGCCGCCTCCTACAAGTGCAATATTAGCTGTATTATTAACAGCCCCGGTCCATATTCCTGTTCCACCTCCGCCACCTGTACTGCCATTGCCACCTGACATATTACTTCCACCACCTGGAGCACCGGTTCCACTAGATTCACTTCCAGCGACAGTAATATTTAATACATCAGTTGGTGAAACGGTAAATGTGCCGTTAGCATAACCACAACTACCACCCAAGGTGCCACCGCCTGAACCCCAAACCTCTCCTTTTACGGTGGTTACCCCAGCAGGGACAGTAAATGTCTGTACAGAGCCGGTAGCGCTATACGTTGTTGTTACGGGTTCTTTCACAGTTAAAGTAAACACTCTATCGGTATTTAAACTACCGTCGCTAGCTCTTATGGTGAAGGTATATACAGTATCGCTAGTTTCTGCGTCCGCGGTGCCATTTATTACACCTGTAGCCGATGCTAATGACATACCTGTAGGCAATGCGCCACTTACAACCGAATAAGTAACGGTATCACCATCTGGATCAGTAGCTACAACAGTAACAGAAAATCCTACCCGTCCTAAATCATAAATAGTACCTATACTTCCCGCTGCAGTGCTCCATACTGGGGCTGCGTTATCATTTACAGTAATAGAGAAAGCTCTTTCGTTACCGTTAGCTGCAGGATCTGACGCTGTAACGGAAAAGTTAGTCGTTGTATCAGCACCAACATCAGTTGGATCGCCAGATATAGCGCCAGTAGATGTGTTTAAAGATAAACCTGGTGGTAAAGCGCCGGTAGTAACAGCGTACGTCACGGCACCACCTTCGGGATCTGTTGCTGCCAATGTAAAATGTGTACCTGTAGCGCTTTCAGAAATACTACCTAAACTGCCAGCAGCTGTAGTCCATGTTGGTATTCCACCAGCATCTAACGCGTCATCAAAATTGAACATCAATCCATTGGGATTGGTGGCGCGAATAGTGTAGGGCTCATTAGATACTAATAAAGCTGGTGTAGCAAATGTCATGGACTGCGAATTGACAAATGCACTAGAACCCGGTGTATATACCGTTCCATCTTGTCCAACACAACGCAATGTCGTTGTAGATTCAAAGTCATGACCAGTTACTGTTATAGTAGTACCAGCTAGTCCATTAAATGTTGTTGGAGAAATACTCTCTATGATAGGTCGTCCAGCATCCATCGTTTGCCAACCCAGCACCGTATATTGTTCCATACTATCTAACGTTGAGTTAAAGCGTATGTAACCTATTTGTGGTGTTCCTGGTCTGCTACCAGTTGCTCCTTGAGGCACAATCTGCCCAACTGAAGCTTGATGCATAGAGTTTGCTAAGTCACGTTCTCTGCCCATATTATATTACCTTGGAAGTTCTCTGATCATTATCGCCATGTTTAATAGTGGTGCAACACCAAATGTCAAAGTGGTGCTGCTTACTGTGTAATCCGATGTCGGTACCTGACAAACACCGTTTAGATACACTAACACGCTATCTACGTCATTACCTGCTGTAATCGTATAACCCACCGTGCTGCCATCACCCGTCGCCGTTCTTGTTACCGCTGGTGATGCATGCGCGCCAAAGTTAGATTTCAAAACTTTCTTTAAGTTGTTGGTTGCACCATCTTTAATTAACAGATAATCTGTAGCCTGAACAGCTGTTATGGTATCTTGACCATCAACAAGAGCGCCCATTGTCATCTTGGCGAAGCCCGTCGCGCTATCGTCGTATATCAAGAAGGTATCATCACCCTCTAAACCTGTTGTTACCTCACTCTTACCTGTAATCAGCGCAGTACCTACACCAAATGCTAATGTGCCGCTGCTTGTTATTGGTGTTCCACTAACAGTTAAACCATCAGCTGCAGTAGCAGCTACAGATACAACACTACCAGCGCCAGATGGAACATCCCACGTACCATCTCCTCTCCAAAATTTTGTAGCATCAGCACCGGTTCCACTATTTAGGTTTGCTACTGCTAAATTCCCCGTAATGTTTGTTGCATTACCTGTTAAGTTCGCTGTTATTGTTCCAGCTGCGAAATCTCCACTTGCGTCTCGAGCTACTATTGTGCTTGCCGTGTTAACGTTTGTCGCGTTAGATGTAACAGTAAATGTAGAACCTTCTGAAGATGCTGCACCAGACAGGCCGGTACCCGATACAGCACCAGCTGCTACGTAATTGCCTGTCGTATCTGTACCTAGCGCTACAGAATCTGCTTGTATAGTTGCTGTACCTGTTACATTACCAGAACCATCAAATCCAGCAGATGTCCATACAACATCACCAGTCATACCTATAGTTTTGGTTGCGGCCAACTTAGTAGCGGTATCAGCATTTCCTGTTAAGTCACCAGTCACATCTCCAGTAACATCACCCGTAACATTTCCCGTCACGTTGCCAGTCAAGTTTCCTGTAACATTTCCTGTAACATCTCCTGTAACGTTACCCGTTACATTACCAGTTAAATCTCCTGTTACATCACCTGTAACATCCCCGGTAACATCTCCTGTCAAATTGCCTGTAACATTACCCGTGACATTTCCTGTTACATTACCCGTTAACGCCGCTGTAACAGTTCCTGCAGCAAAGTCTCCAGAGCCATTTCTTACCACTGCCTTACTAGCGGTATTAGTAGATGTAAAGGTTGCAGTGTCAGTTAAATCTACACTAAGTGTACCAGTTGTAGTAATCGTACCCCCAGTTAAACCAGCACCACTCCCTACACTAGCTACGGTACCAGAGGATCCTGGATGATTTTCCCACGTGATTGTATCAGCGGTTTCGTTATATGTTAAAACATAACCATCTTCTCCAACGCCGCCTAATAGAGCGCTGAACGTGTCTGCGGCCGAAGAAACTATAACACCACCTTTTGCTATACTGGTCATTCCAGTACCACCGCCAGCCACTCCCAAAGTAGAAGCTAAAGCTGTCGCTACCGATGCCGTGCCGGTTAGGTCACCTGTGACGTCGCCCGTCACATCTCCTGTGACATTACCGGTTACGTTACCTGTTAAATTACCTGTTACATTACCTGTTAAAGCTCCTGCAAAGTCAGTAGAAGTTACAGAAGTCAATCCTGTTAAGGTTGCGTCTAAATTAACCACTACAGCGCCTGAAGTCGGCGATGCTGTTAAATTTGTTCCACCAGTTACAGTAGTTACCGCGCTGGTAGTAGCAGCTAATACATTCGCTGCCGTCATTTTTTTCGTTAGACCGCTACCTACTGCTTCTATAACAATATAGTCAGTTAAACCTATTGTGCCCGTAGCTATATCTAAATTATTAGCATCGAGTGTTAATTCATATTCTGGGTTAGCACCGGCATACGGGGTAGATGTCTGTGCTAGACCACTGTTTGCACTTGTTTTTATACCACTAAGAACATAATCGCGCAAAACAGATGCTTGCATCTTCTCATCTATATCTGGTGACTCCCCAGTCAAATAAAGATAATCATCATACGATAGCGTCGACGTTGATCGCGCTGTCATATCTATAACTTTTTTTGTCGCCATACTATGAATCCGCAGTTATGAGGTAGGAATCTGTGCCTGTAGCAGGAACAATAAACGTGTGCTCGGAGATGATGTTGTTGATTCTCGTAGTAACGTTTGAACCCACTGGCCAGTATGAGGATGGATCCAAGGAGAATGATTGCGTCTTCTTGAAGTATCGTCTTGTCGATCCACCAGCCTGCAACCCAACAGCCTTTATTCTTCCAAGTAGACCATATAATTGAGTCGCATATATTTGATAATCAGATTGATTATAATGCGCCTTCATATTAACAAGCGCATGTAAGAAAATTAATTGAGGATGAATGGTACTTAAGTCACCATCTTCATTGAATTCACCAAGTTTGGTGTTGTATTCTAGTTTAAGAGCGTAAGCATCGTTAGGTGTTGGCCACAACTCTATCATTGGCTTTACAATGCCAGTAGCTGTAGCGTCGTTTCTTATATCGTATCTAGATGGCCAAGTATCATTAATAACAGGGGAGATATTATGCTCACCAACGCTTACACCAACAGATAATTCATAATAAGTACCACCAGCACTTCTTTGAACAGAAACGGTTAATGGTTTCAGTGGATCACAATCAACTGGAAAATTATATAAAGTCTGACCCGACACCGTAGCGCCTGGTTCTGTATCGTTAACTCTACGAGTTAATAGATCACCAAACTCAAAAAATAATTGCTCTTGACCACTTCGTAATGCAGAGTTGAATAAATCTTGTTGGAGAATAGCTCCAGAACCAGAGGAACTAAACCCCAGTCTCTGCGCTAGTTCTGTTCTTAGACTCAGCAGTGTTCTCGCTGCCATTCGCTGCCCTCTCTTTTTCAAGTATTCGATTTATCGATACTTCTATACCATCTCGATAACTACTACCAAATACTTCTTGTAATTTGCGTTCGCCGTGTGCGAACAACATACGGCTGATCTCTTGATCCATATCTTCTATAGTATGTGTCTCTTCTGTTTTGCCAGACACTCTTACATTTTCTGCTCCAAAACCAGCTATCCATATTGGTAGTTCATGAGCTGGAAACGATTTTCCTACCTCTGCGAATTGATTCAAATTTAAATCAATGGTTACTATTGGAATGTTCTTTTGCATATTTTTCTCCCTTGAGATGCAAGGGGGGCCGAAGCCCCCCAAGCTTCATACCAATTAACTGCCGTTAGCTAAGATAACACCATGAGCATTTAGACGATTGGCCGTTAAAGAACCGCGCCAAGTCAAACCCCAGTAGTAGTTATAACTTTCAAAGCTACGAGGAGGCTTCCTCGCAATCATATCATTATCTTGAATCGGACGAAGTGTGATATGTTTGGTATTTAGGAAGTAGCAACGTTTGGTCCATGCACAGCTAACCGTGTTACTTACTTCAGCACCAGTAATACCATCCAAGTCGTCAAAAACAGGATCCCAAATGATTGGAACACCCTGGAAGAACAAGCCCGTAAATGTACCGCTGTCTTTGATTTCCAAAGACGGGTCCAAGTTCCAAGGAGCTTGAGCAGAACCAGGTTGCACAGCATAACGAGACTCTTTCAAGTCTGCTGCGATTTCATAAGACTTAATAAAATCAGTACCAGCTAGAATGAAATCAGGACTTCCGCCGTTGCGCTGACATTGACGCCATAGGGTATGCATATGACCCAATAGTACGTTACCAGCGTAAGGAGTTGCAGTGCCGTTAACATTCAAACCACGACCAACGTCAATATTCTGACGCCAGTATCGGTTGGTTGCTGTACCAGCTGTTGCTCTGTTTAGACCACCAACGATGCCACTATCGTTCTTCAATGGAACGAGAAAGTCTAGACCGTTAATAGCCTTATTGGCCATAGTAGTAGCACCCATCGTAATGGAACCATCGAGATGCAAAGACTGATCGAGGATCTTCTCGAAACCCAGTCGAAGCACTTCCATCGCTTCATTAAATACGTTAGTTAGCTGTACAAGACCAGCCGCGCTTGAATTACGCGGGCTCTGTGAGTCACCAATAAGAATACCATTGCCAAGCAAGAAGTCTTCAGAGAACTGGAAACCGTCATGTGCCGAGTTCCAAGGATAATAAGCCTGCTTAACAGTGTCGCGCGTATTATAAGTAACATCACCAGATAGGTTAACGGTACTCGCATGAGTATCGCCAAACCACTGGAAATTGTTGTCATAATCTGTACGAATCTGCTCAACGATATTTTCTTTACCGCCACCCCAAGGCTTTTTCTTTGCCATTAGAGCTTTTAGCAGGGGACGTTCAGTCGCAACCTGGTCAATAGGTTTATTCTTCAAAAAGTTCTGAAGAGCTACAAATCCTAGCTGGGATACATCATTGGCATTTAAAGCAGTTTGCGTTGCCATTGTTTTCCCTCCAAAGGAATGTAATTATGTGGAACAGGGTTGGCCACACGAAAGCCTATGCGTGCTACTGGTGATGAATCCAGCTATCATCTATCCTGTCAACTATGCATCGCATCAAGGTGCGCCTGTAGAAATTCTGGCGTAACCTCTGCGGTGTCTAACGTGGTGGCGTTTCCAACGCCTCCATTACTTCTACCAGGTGCTAGGGGCCTGGCTGATTTACTAGCATTTCCGCTCTGTTGTGCGGCTATTTTCATACCCTCACTCAATACATTATACTCGTTCTGCAACATGGGCAACCAATCTTGCGGTGGAAATTGAGTCTGTGCTAATCGTCTACCAACTTCCTGCATTGCTTCAGACTTCAAAGCGTAATCTGGATCTGACTCTTTAACTTGGTTTTCCCATTGCGATATCTGTTGATAAGCATCATTAGCAGCTCCGTTGTATGCTGCTTGGTAATTATTGTGGTCTTGAGTCATGCGTACGAAATCACTCTGCGCTTGATTCTGTGCGTTTTCAGAAACTCTCTGCGCGGCTAATCTATTCGCCCACTCTTCGCTCATTTCTAGGTTTTCCACAGCGCCAGAAAGGTCTTGAAAATCGCTGTAATTGACATTTTCGTTATTTGTGGCATTAACGCCTAATTTTTCACCTATTTGATCGGCAAATTGATCCAAAGACTTCAAGGCGTTTACAGCTTTATTGTAATCACCAGAATTTAGATTGTTAAAAATATCGAGCGACCAATTCAGTTGTTGAGGGTTCGTACCAGAACCTAAAATGTAATCTTGTAGTTCTTTTGAAACAGATAACTCTTGATTTTGTGTTTCTAGCTCTTTTGCTCTGTTAATCCAGTGTTCAAACCGCTCTTGGGCTTTTGGTTTTAGATTACCATAAACATCGGCATCATCTTCATCTAATTCCGGCCTTGTTTCATCTGCCTTGCTCTCTGGAATCGTCTCTGTTGGTGCCGTTGATCGATCATTTTCTGTGTCGCTGGATTCTTGCTGCGCTGTCTCAGCTTCTTCGTATGTGGGAGTTTCAGAAGTTTGTTCTTCGGTTGATTCTGCACTATCTGCTGCATTAACTACCTCCTCGTTGGATTCTCCGAGTATGTTTTCATACTCTTTCTCTAACACCTCTAACGTATCGTCATACAGTTCAGCTGTTGTCATCTCCTGTTTCTCTTCTGCCATTACATTTCTCCCTGTGGTTGGCGATTATTGTTGCGGAGACGCTGATTTGTGCGATTCTCCGGCGCGTTTACCGCTTCGTTTACCTGTTGGGGCGGTTGTTGCTGTGGTGGTTGCATTGCCGTGCCAGATGACTGCCCCATAGCCGCTTGCATAGCTTGGTTTTGCATCATCCATGTCTGCATTTCCTCAGGAATAGGCGGTAAAAACTTAGCAATATCAATTCTTTCGTCAAAACGCTTAAAAGTCTCTTCCAAAAGCTGTATATATGGGTTAAATTGATCAGGAATGCCCATTTGACGCAGTTGCTGCACGAATTGTATACCCTGCATAAGCAAAGGCATCAATTCCGTCCACCTCATGCGCTCCGCATCAGTGTCAGGCATGCCTGTACTGCCAGCAGCAATGTCTAAATACACAGAATCATACAATTGTTGCTTGTTAAGAATAGGCCAAAAAGCATTAGGGCCTGCTATTTCTTGCGCTTTTTCAGGTGCAATCTCTTGTAATAGTATTTCTGCAGAAAACCAGGCTATTTTCTTGAGCCAATCTTCTGTAATATCAACCTTTTCTTGTACTCTAGTAGCCAAACCCGCCTGTTGTATATTAGCTTCTGTAGCCGTTTTAGCGCGCATGATACCGCCACGCTGTGCGTCACCTAGACCGCTGATCCATTCCATATCCGTTCGCAGTGGAGACGTATCGTAAACTGCAGGGTTCATTGGTGGTGGGTTAGATGGTTGAAATACAGAGCGAACATCTTGACCAGATGCATTTATCAATGCTATTTCACCAATAGAAGCGTTGCTAAAAACTTCAATATCCTCATAATTAACCCTTGAGGCATCAGCAACAAAAAATGGCGCAGATAACTCTCTGTGCTTAGTCTGTTGTGTTCGTATAGTATTATATTCATCCTGCAAGGACATTAGCAATTCAGTCTCTGATATTGGCCATTCTTGTCCATCAATCCAATTAAGACCTAAAACAAAGTATGGAAAAAATACATCACCCATTCGCTTTGGTGCGAACGGTTCCTTTACCCACTTTTCACAACCCTCTGCCCAGGTATAAACAGTTTGTGTTGTTCTGTCCCAATACTCCCAAATAGCCATGGCTAAATTAACATCTTCTGTTTGATTGCTTGTCCAAGCTTCGTCACGTCTTAATCGATTAAGTATACCTTCTTGCGTTCGCCTGTAAACAGTAAACTTTTCCACTTCTTCTTTTGTTAATTGGAACCTTTCCATTACATCAGATGGTGTCATCCACGTTACGTTAGCCATCCATTTAGCTTGATCATAATCTTGTAAGGTATCCAATGATGTATCCATTCTAAAATCTTCTGGTCGGATAAAACCAAGATTCAAACCTTCCCTCTGCAGAACCTCTACCTGATCCTGTAGCGCTGTCATCGTATTTTGCACTTCTTCTATTAGCGCTTCTTTGTCTGAAGTATCTTCATTGTTAGTCATTAAGGTCTGTAGATCATTCTGCATTTTAGCAATGCTATCTTGTGCGTCATTAAACTGACGGCTTACTAGTGGGTCAGTATAATAATCTCTTTGGTACGTAACTTTTACAACACCAATCTTACTTGTCATGCAAGATCTTAAAACTTGTTTCGCAACCTTTTTTAACTCTGCCCGTTTTAAAGATTCATTTAATACTATTTGCAATGTTTGCCCAAAAAGATCTGCTATACGATACTCATAACCACTTGGCTCAACATATTCTTGTGGTCTAATTTTAATTTCAGGATTCTTAGCATATATATATGGTATCAAACCTTGTAGTGTTGCGTGAATGATATTACCCTTGATTAAGCGACCACCCTCATATAAGGATTGCGTCTCAGTCATTATCTGAGTGCGCTCATTCATACGACCTAACGCATACTTCCTGGCGTTCTCTATCTCTTTGTATTTAACCTTCCATTTCTTATAAGAAAGATCAACATTTTGTTGAAACTTTTTTAGCAAACCCTTCGCACCAGGAGATATACCAGTGGTTAAGCTAGGATCATCTGTCAATATATTTAAATTATCCATGGTTCATCCTGAGTGTACATGTCGTCTATTTTATCTAACCATTCCATAGTGAACGGTTTTGGACCTTTATACTTGGGTTTAGGCTTTACAGTTCTTGCCCTTCTCAACATCAATCCGTATCTAGTCGCGTCAAACAAATGGTCTTCGGCAGATGTATCAATATCTTCCACTCTCTTGGGGTCAGCAGGTAAAGACGGCACCGTGCGTAGCCAATGCTTGCAAGTATTGAAAACCTTAAGACTACCATTTGACAGCCGATCCACAATCTCTTGTAAACCTTGCACCCTAGATCCTGGACCTTTTGCGCTAGACTCCCAAATAACATTATAATCAGCAAATACGTCTGCAACGCTTTTATGGCGACCGTCACGCATAAAGATCGCAGAGTCGGCCACATTACTCTTAAACTTGATCTTAAGTTTTCTTTCAGCTTCTTCAACATCTACTATTTCTCTCGCTATATCTTCTATTGGCGTTTCACTTCCTTTGTTAGGTTTAGAACTCCAATAACGTTCTCTGTAGATATAGATTATACCATCATAATCCTGTGTGAACCAGACACATCCAGCGGGTGACTTATAACCATGATCGTAAGCTTTCCATCTTTTCCATTCTAATGGTATGTCAAATGGTTCTACAATATGCAACTTGGGATCCCATACACCTTCGAAGAAAGCGCCAGGCGCTATGTTCCAATCGCCATCTAACCATGCTTTTACGAGCCATTCTGGTCCACTCTTTTTGATTCTTTCAACGTAACCCGGGTCATTCTCCATCAGAGGAGTGTTGTCCTGTATCTTCGACGGAATAAAAATCGATTCCCCGCCCTCATTGTCGATGTATCTTTCTTTTACCCAGTTATGTCCTGGCCCACCTGGGTTAGCAGAGGCTCTAAATAGAACTGGGACGCCGGCCGCTGAACGCATTGTGGCTTGTAGCATATCGATAGGTTCTGGCGATGGCCAGTTCCCAAGCTCGTCAAAACCTAGGAAAGTTACCGAAAACCCCTGAAGCTTCATCGCATCGGAATCCTCGTCTAGGTGTTTCAACTGTAGTACGGATCCGCTGGGAGAGACCCATTTTCGCTCCCCGACTTTCCATTC
>Ga0114934_10002778_pt1 | contig 11105 bp, 5 predicted proteins | sample 4SBtaG_2_FD_99695 | JGI IMG/M metagenome (GOLD analysis project Ga0114934, IMG submission 99695) | Deep subsurface microbial communities from Kolumbo volcano to uncover new lineages of life (NeLLi) - 4SBTROV10_white metaG | ecosystem: Environmental > Aquatic > Marine > Volcanic ...
CCTGGCCGCTGAGGTTCCGCTTTGGCGGCTCCGTGGCCCTTCGCAGCTTGATCATGGCCTCTGATTTGGAATCGAACGGGACCTTCCACCTGGGGGCGGAGTATCGCCTGGCGGGCCTGACGATCAGCGGCCTTGACCAGGGTGAGCTGGCCCTCCGCGGCGGCCTCGTCCTGGGGAGGAGAGCCGCCCTCAACATGGGCTTAGGGTTTAAGCTGAAGAATTTTCAAATAGACTATGCCTTCTCTACCCATCCTCAGCTCCCGCTCTCCCACATCCTCTCCTTCACCGTGGCCTTCAGCTTCGATGACCCCAGTTAGAAAGTAGTCGCCACCTGGGCCGAGAAGTAGAGGCTCTGGTAGCTCCCCGCGGGGTCGAGATTGTCGATGTTCAGGACGTAACCGACCAGTCCTGAGGCCCCCCAGCTCCCACCGAGGGGGTAGGAGCCCTTCAAGGTCAGCTCCCCCTTGAGATTATTCAGCGGCTTCCCCTTCCGCTCGCCGATGGCATAACCTCCGACGGCCTCCAGGGAGGAGGAGAGCTTCGGCAGGAGGGGGAAGGCGAAGTTGGCCACATTCCTCAAGGAGTAGGAGGTCGTCCGCTCGCGGTCGTTCGTCACCCTCGTCTGGGAGAGCGAGGTATTATTGGAGAGGCCGAAGGCCTTCCAGCCGAGGGAGGCGCTCGCTGCCCAATTCTCCAGCGTCTTTTTGCCGTAGCTCGGGTGGCTTAAGAGCCGGGTCGTCCCCTGGAGGTTGAGGCTCGGTTTAAGATTCTCCCAGCCGCCATAGTCGAGATGCAGGGAGAGGTTGTTTAAAAATTCCCTGCGTCTGCTCCACTCATCGACGGTAGAGCTGAGCTTGTAGTTCGCCTGGGCCTTGAAGTCATGGAACTCACTGCGGAGGCCCCCCGCGCCGCTGAAGCTGAGTTGCCCCCGCCCGGCCTCCCCCTTCCGCTGGAAGGAGAGGGTCCCCTGGGGATAGAGGGTCAGCTCGCCGATCTTCAGGCTCTCCAACTGTAGCTCCACCTGGCCATCCTGGTCGGCCTCGCTCCCGCCCTCCTCTTGAGGGATCCGCGAGCGCCCTTCGCGGTTGTATGCGGCATTGACCGAGCCCCCAGGGAAGGCCTGGGACCACTTGATCGCGAGGTCGAGCCCCTCGCTCCCCCAGCTCCGCACCCGGTCGCCGAACCGCGTCACCTTGACCGGCCTAGTGTAGTGCCATTGGATCTCCAGCCCCGGCAGGAGCCGCAGGTCCACCTCGCCGGCCAGCCTGTGATCCTGGGAGGAGCGCCCTTTCCATCTCAGGTTGACCAGGGAGAGCAGCTCATAGGAGAGGGAGAGCCCCAGGCGACCGGCGAAGAGTGAGCCGCTGAGCGCACCTTTAAGATCGTGGCGGGCCTCATCGAAGCCGCCGTTCCCACGGTTATTGATCCGCTTCAGGGAATAGCCCAACTCAAGCTGCGGCCCGAAGTCCCATTTCAGATCCAGGGAATCCTTCTCTGAATAGCTCTTGCGCGCGAGGGGCTCTATCCGGGCCAGCTCAGCGCCCACGAGGCTCGCCTCATGCTTCAGGCCGAGCTGGGCCTTCGGAGTGATCTCATAGTCTCCCTCCAGGCTCCAGCCCTGGAGATCCTGGCGGTCCTCGCTCCCCAGGGCGGTGAACTTCGGCGAGATGTCCTTTAAAGACCCTTTTAACTTCAGCTTGCCTAGATCCTGAGAGAGGGAGAGGATCAGGGCCGGACCGAGATCGGTGTGCTTCGCCGCGGGGATGTCGTCGAAGCGGTAGAGATCGCGCCCGTCGATGCGCGTCACCTGCTGGGGATAGTCATGGACCTTCTCATCAGCCCCTATCTGCCAGATCGTAAGCAGGGGCGCTCGGCCGATCGCCCCTGCCCCTTCATGGGCCTCCGTCCCGACCCACAGCCCCGAGCCCGCAACCCCCAAGGCGGTGACCGGGGCCCGGACCAGCGGTTGGCTCTCCCCCAGGCGGTAGAGCCCCTCCGCCGTGCTGAACCAGACCTTCTCACCTTGAGCGGCAACGGCTCGGGCTCCTGATATGGAGAGCCAGCCGCTTCCCCGGCCACGCTCAAAGGCCCGAATCCCCAGCCCGGTCGCCACGAGGACCTCCCCGCCCTGAGCGAAGAGGCCATTGATCCGCGCGCCTCGAAGCTCCGGCGGCGTTGAAAAAGATTCAGCTTGGGGGTCGAAGATCATCAGGCCCTCGTCGGTCCCCAGATAGATCAGCCTCCCATCTCCGGCGATGGAGGTGATCCGATCACTGACCATCCCGGCGTAGGCCCCCTGGCGGTAGACCTCCCAGTTCTCCTTCTGCTCGATCCCCTCTAGAGGGACGCGGGCCAGCCCCTCCGCCGTCCCCAGATAGAGCGTTCCACCCTGGATGAGTGCAGCATAGATATCCTGGGAGGGGAGGCCGTCCTGCTTGTAGAACCGGCGCCAGTTGGGGAGGATGGCAAAGGGGGCCTCGCCCTCCAGCTTGAGGAGGGAGATCCCGGAGTTGGTGGCAAAGACTAAAACATCACCGGATGAGGCGATGTCACGGACGGAGTGCCCCGCCAGCCCCTCCGCCGGGCCGATCTCCCGCCAGCGCTCGCCGTCGAAGACCACCAACCCGTCTTGAGTCCCGAATAAGATGTATTCCCGGCCCTGATAGGAGATGGCGCGGATCGCATTGATCCGATTCAGCCTATTCTTCCGCTGGTTATCATCGAAGGGGAAGCGGTTATAGTTGTAGCCGAGCTCCAGCCCCGCCTGGAAGCCTCCCCAGTCGAGCTTGGTGGAGAGGCCGCCCACGATGTGGTCGTTGGGCATCGACTTCAGGCCGCTCCGCTCGCCCCCTACGGGGCTGTCCGCTGCCTGGAGGAGGTCAAGGCTCAAAGTCAAAAAATCGGTCGGGCGGTAGCTGATTAGGACCCCTCCCAGGTTCCGCTTATACTCGGTGGCGCCGCCCAGCCCCCCGCGGAAGATCTCGTAATCGATCCGCAGTTCATCCGTAGGGGTCAACTGGCGGAAGAGGAGCAGTGCCCCCGTCTCATAATCGATGGTGTAATCCTGATCGCGTTGGAGCAGTTTCCCGTTCAGATAGACCTTTTCACTCCCCTTGACGATCGAGAGCCCCAGGATATACATCCCCCCGGAGATGGCATAGTTGAAGCTCACGCGGACCCGGTTCTCCTCCAGGCCGGCGAAGAACTTTGCGGGGAAGTCAAGCTCGATGATCCCCTCATCGGGGAAGAGATAGTAATCATAGCCGACGAGCCCCGGATCGGTGAGGGGAGTGAACTCCCCCTCCCCCAGCTTCACCTCAGTCTTAACCGAGTCGGGGTCGATCCCCGCATGGCCGAGGTAGTAGAACTTCTCTCGCTTGAATCCATCGAGCTTAAGCTTCGTCCCATCGAGATTGAAAGCGACGTAGTCTTTGACCAGGCCCTCGAGGAAGCCCCGCTCATAGTCGCTCCCCTCATTGAGGGGATACTCCTTCCGCTCGTCGCCCGTAAGATTGTTGGCCTCGTTATAACCGTCGATATATCCCTTGATCGCGTCACGGAGAAGCTCCAGGGCCTCACGCCTCAAGATGAGGAACTGCTTCTCCCCTTTGTTCACCACAAGGTAGCGCGCCTGATCGATCTCTTTGTTAACCTCCTCCCTGATTGTGGGGAAGAGGTAGCCCAGGCCATAGCCCCCCAAAAGGTCCCTCAGCCCCTCCTTGACGTCGAAGTTGAGCTTCAGCTTGGTGAAGCCGGGGACGAAGCCCGCGATCTCGTAGTATTCCAAGCCGCGGATGTTTTTGAGATAGGGCTGCTCCAGCCAGCGCTGCCCCACCTGATGGAGGGAGTAGGTGATCTCGCCCGGGCTGGTATTCCCGTGGAAGACCTGCTCCCTTGGAATCCCCTCGACGCGGGCGAGGACCCCCTGGATGGCAAGATCCCCCTGGGGAGTCCAATCGACCTTGAGCCCCTTCAGCTTCTTGTCATAGCCGGTGAAGCCAGTGTTCCCGGCGACGGTGAAGTCGCCGAACTCTCCCTCTAAATCCTTACCGCGATACTTGATCGCGAGCAGTTGGAGGTTCTCCGCCTTCTGGTTGTCGAGATGGGCCGAGATGGAGAGGACTCCGGAGAGGGGCCATTCAACTCGCACCCCGCCCTCGGCATCGACGGAGAGGGCCTGCTCCAGCAGGAGCTGATTCGCATACCCCTTATCCGTCAGCCCCCGGGGATCGCCGAGGCCGTATTTCACGATCCAGCCCACCTTACCCGTTGCCGAAAGTGACAGTGGCCCCGTCTCCTGCGGGCGCTCGATCCGCTGGCCCCCCGTCTGAACCTGGGCTTGGGCTCTCCCCCCCAGGCCCCAGGCGAGGAGCAGGATAATCACTACCGCTAAGAGGGCTTCCTGTCTCATGGCTTAAAACCTCAGGGTTAGCGAGAGCCTGTTGGTGTCGGGGAGCTGTGGATGGGCAGTATAGGCAAAATCGACCCGCAGGGCCTTCAGCCAGACGGAGGAGCCGATGGTGATCGCCTCGCCGTCCAGTCCCGCGCGGACCCCCAGCCCCTGCACCCAGAGCTCGACGCCCAGGTGGCCCTGGGGTCCCCCGTCGAGGATCCCGCTGAGGTCGAAGAGGAGGTTCAGGGCCACCCCCTCTAAGGGCACGAAGGAGAGGGAGCCGCCGAGCCTCAGATCGGGGTTCCAGCCCTCGACGTGGCCGTTGGCGAACTTGACTCCCCCGCTCAGCCCATTCTCCAGCAACGCCCCCAACCTCAGGTGCCCGCGGACGACCAGCACCGCCGGGTCGATGGCCCAGCCGAGTCCGCTTGTCTCCCCGCTGATCTCCTGATAGAACTTGAGCCGCACCCCCCAGGCAACACTTCCGAAGGCGATCCCTAAGGAGGCGATCCCCGCGCGGCTGATGTAGGTGAAATGAGAGCCATCGGGGTTGCCGAACTCGTTCTCCCCCCCGATCTCCCCAGCGTAGAGCTGAAGTAGGTTGAGTCCGGCGAAGCGGCCTGCAACCCCCAGAACACCGTAGTCGAGCAACTGGAACTGGCGGCTGTAGAGCGAGGTGAGACCGACATCTTTTAAGAAGGCCAGGGCCGCCGGGTTGTAGAAGACGGCATTCTCATCGTCGGCCAGGCCGGTGAAGGCCCCGCCCATACCCAAGGGCCGTGCCCCAACCCCGATCTCCAGGAGCGCTGCCACGTTGGCAAACCGCTCCCCCTGGCTAAAGCCGAGCTGGCTGAAGCCGAGGACCATCAGGGCCAAGAGCGGGAGTAGCACTAGCTCTCCCCTGCACTTCCTCATTCTTACCATCTTTATCCTCCTTCTCCAGAGCGCCGGATGACCAGCCGATGGATCTGCGAACGGACCCCATCGGCGATAATAATGTAAATATACAGCCCATTGGCCAGGGGCTCCCCTTTGCTATTTACTAGATCCCAGGTGAATCGGGCCCCCCTGGGGTCGAGCCCCGCGGTGAAGACTGGCTTCCCCACCACGTTGAAGACGATCAGTTTCACCTTCTCCGTCCCCGGCGGGACGGCGTAGGTGAAGAGGAGCCTCTCTGAGGCGGGGTTGCTCCCGGCCTTCACCTCCGGTCGCCCCCCTGCACGGGGGGAACCGAGGCCGATGAGGTTCACGCTCCGCTCCGCGTTCAGCTTCCCAAAACCCCAGACCTTGCCAGGAGATTTGCCGGTGAGGCTATCGCGGACCGCCGTCCCGCGCAGCTTCTCCGCGACCTCCTCCGGCCCCAGGCGGGGCTCAGCCTGGAGCATCAGGGCGACCGTCCCCGCGACGTGCGGCGCAGCCATCGAGGTCCCCTGCAAGATTACGTGAACCCCATCGGGGACGACCAACTCCGGAATCTTGCTCAACTCCGAACCTTGAGCGAGCGCGGAGGCGATCGCCGTCCCCGGGGCACTCAAGTCCGGCTTCTGCCGCCCATCGCGGGTTGGGCCATGGGAGGAGAAGGGCGCGATTCCCCCGATGGAGTTCGCGCCCTGGAAGTGATACTGCTTCCCATCGATGCTCCGCCATTCGTATCTCGTAGTGTAGGCTCCCACGGTGATGATCCCTGGGGCATCCCCCGGCTCGGAGATGGTCATCTCGCTATTCCCTTGGAGGAACTTGCCCATCGAGGCCAGCCCCGGCCAGCCGTCGAACCTGCCTGAGCCAGAGCGGGCGATCAGCCGGATCACCCAGGGCTTACCCACGGCGATCTTCTCTAATAGGATGCCGATCTGCTTGTCATGGTTGTTGGGATCGGGCCCCCCCGACGCATTATCGATCGAGACCCTCCCGGCTGCGGTCTCCTGGACCACTACCTCGCCTGAGGCTGCGGAGATCACCTGGGGCGGCCCCCCATCCACGGGGGCCTCCAGCTCGATCGCAAAGTCCGCACCGCCGGGATACCAGATATTGAGAAAGACCGTCTCTTCAGCGGGGACGAAGGTGAATTGGGCGGAGCTCCCCCGGTAAGTGAGTTCCCCGCCGATATGTATTTTTTCATCCCCCTCGTTTCCCGCGGAGCTGACGATCACCCGCCCCGGGCCGAGCAACCCCTCCAAGGCCAGATCGAAGTTACTCGTCCCATCGTGGGGGCCAAAATGCCCCCCCAGGCTGAGGTTGACCACGCAGGGTTTGCCCAACTGCGCAGCCTTGCGGAGGATGTAATCTACACCACTGACGACGTCCCCCGAGTAGAAGGTGGTCTTGACCATGATGATGTTGGCCTTCGGTGCCACTCCAATGTAGCCCGCTTTTGAGGATGAGCCGTTACCAGCGGCTATCCCCAGCACGTGGGTCCCATGGCCACTCTCATCCCGCTCCCGGACCAGCCCCTTAGCGGGACCATAGCCGTGAGCTAGGTCTGAATCGATCTCGGCCTGGGTGTATTCGGTCCCGAAGGAGACCGCGGCGCGGTCCCCGAAGAGCCCCTTCTCCGTCTGGTCCCAGATATATAGTATTCTAGATGATTCCTCAGACCGATCGACGCGGAAGTCGAGGTGCCCATAGTCGATCCCCGTATCGACATCGCCGATGATCACACCCTGGCCCATGACGGCGGGCTCCTCCCGATGGAGGCGGTCGGCCCCGATCGCCGGGATACTTTTATTGAGCTCTGGCACGAGGCGGTGAGCCGCCTCAATATAGATGATATCGGGGGACTGGGCCAAGCGGCGGAGCTGGGAGAGGGTAGCCCGGGCGACCGTTATCTCCCCTGCCTCACCCAGCACTTCGGCTCCACTGAGGGCGACAGCACTGGAGGATCGGGCCCTGATCAGGACCTCGATTCTCCCTCCCCAGGCCGCCTCGGGAGAGAGAGGCTTGGGAGGGAGGAACTCGCCCATTGCCGTGGGGGTCGGTGAGGAGGAGAGGAGGGGCCTCGCCCCCGCATAGACCTCGGCCAGTGGGGCAAACGAAGCCAGGTTGAGAGCCTCTCCCCGCTCGCGGGCTTGACGATCCTGCTCCAGGATGATCCTAAGGAGGGGCCCGAGCTTGCTCGCCTCACCCTCGCCGAGCCTTGGGGGGATGGGGAATTCCAGTGGAGGCAGGAGGGGGCCGAACTCGCCCGCGGTGATCCGCCCCAAGGAGAGCCCGGAGAGGCTCAATCCAGCGGTGAAGGTCGCTAACTCTCCCACCGAGGGGAGTTCTAGGGGCAAGGGTGGGAGGAGTTCGCCCACCCCACCTGGAGCTGGGAGGCCTGGCCCCAGGAACAAGAGGGCCATCAGGAGCAGGAGGAGACCTGGCCACAGCTTTTCTCGCCTCTTTATCCTAATCCATATCCCCATGCAGGTAAATCATAGCACACCCTCTCCTGAGGTTGCAAGCCAGGTCTCCAAGCCCTAGCCGGTTAAAATTAGAGACCCATTGAGAATTTGACCATTGGAGGAGTTCGTGGTAAAATTGAAGATGTAGAGGAGGTTCAAGGATTGAATGGTCAAGGGAACAGTGGGGGGGGCAGGAACAGGAGCTTCAGGAATATCGCCTTGATCGCCATCGCCCTGATCTTCTCCCTGATTCTCCTGCAATCTCTCTTCAACAACTCCAGTTCCCGGGAGGAGATCAGTTACACTAAGTTCCTCGACCTGGTCAACTCTGGCCAGGTGGCCAAGGTAACGATCAAGGGAGAGAAGAATCCCCTCATCACAGGGACGGAGGCAGACGGGAAGACCCAGTTCAAGACCCGCGCTCCCGACGATCCCGAGCTCATCCCCCTTCTCAGGGAGAAGGGGATCCAGATTGAGGTCCAGCCGGAGGGGAATAGCTCCTGGCTAGTCTCAGCCCTCATCTGGGTCCTGCCGATGCTCCTCCTCCTGGTCCTCTGGATGTGGATGATCCGCCGGATGCAGGGCGAGGGGAGCGGGGCACTCTCCTTCGGGAGGAGCCAAGCGAAGCTGATCTCGAAGGAATTTTCTAAAGTGACCTTTGCCGACGTGGCGGGGATCGATGAGGTGAAGGAGGAGGTCCAGGAGATTGTCGAATATCTAAGGGACCCGCAGCGGTTCATCCGTCTGGGGGCTCAGATCCCCAAGGGCGTCCTCTTGGTCGGCGCGCCCGGCACGGGGAAGACCCTCTTGGCACGGGCGATCGCTGGCGAGGCCGACGTCCCCTTCTACAGCATCTCCGGTTCGGACTTCGTCGAGATGTTCGTCGGCGTCGGCGCGGCGCGGGTGCGGGATCTCTTCCGCCGCACCAAGGAGGAGAAGCGCCCGGCGATCATCTTCATCGATGAGATCGATGCCGTCGGGCGGAAGCGCGGCGCGGGGATCGGCGGGGGCCATGACGAGCGGGAGCAGACCTTAAACCAATTGCTCGCGGAGATGGACGGCTTCGAGAAGAACGAGCAGGTGATCATCCTCGCCGCGACCAACCGGCCAGATATTTTAGATCCGGCGCTCCTGCGGCCGGGCCGATTCGACCGGAAGATCACTGTTCCTCCGCCCGATCTCAAAGGGCGGGAGGAGATCCTCCGCGTCCATACGAAGGATAAGAAGCTGGGCACCGATGTCAACCCCCACATCCTGGCCCAGCGGACCCCGGGGTTCGTCGGGGCGGATTTAGAGAACCTCTGCAACGAGGCCGCCCTGCTCGCCGCGCGGCGCAAGAGGGGGGCGATCGAGATGCAGGACTTCGAGGACGCCATCGACCGCGTGATCGCCGGGGTCGAGCGGAAGACCCAGATCATCTCTGAAGGAGAGAAGATCCGCATCGCTTATCATGAGGCGGGCCATGCCCTCGTCTCCAAACTCCTCCCCAAAGCTGATCCCGTCCATCGGATCTCGATCATCCCCCGCGGTCAGGCCCTCGGTTACACCCTCCAGCTCCCGCTGGAGGATAAGTATCTCTTCTCTAAGGAGGAGCTGCTCGACCGGCTCACCTCCATATTGGGCGGGCGGGCCGCGGAGGAGATCGTCTTCGACGAGATCACCACCGGCTCACAGGACGACCTGGAGAGGGGCACCGAGATAGCAAAGAGGATGGTTGTCTCCTACGGGATGAGCGAGCGGATCGGCCCGATCAACCTTGGCCGCGACAACGGCAACGTCTTCCTCGGCGAGGACCTGATCCTCAACCGCGACCACAGCGAGAAGATGTCCGCCCTAGTCGATGAGGAGATCAGGCGGCTCCTTGAAGAGTGCTACGAGCAGGCCAAGGGGCTCCTCCGGGAGAACCGCTCCGCCCTAAAGCGAATCGCCGAGGAGCTACTCAAGGTGGAGGTCCTCGAGGGGAAGCGGCTGGACGAGCTGCTCGCCGAGGTCAGGGCCGAGACCCCAGCGGCTTAGCCCATGAGGATCGCCATCCTCGGCTCGACCGGCTCCATCGGCCGCCAGACTTTAGAGGTAGTGAGGGAGCTCGGCTTTGAGGTGGTGGCCCTCGCTGCCGGCTCCAACCTGGAGCTGCTCGCCAAACAGGTGTGGGAATTCCGACCGGTCATCGTCTCTGTCGGGTCCTCAGGGTTGGTCGAGCCGCTGCGCCGGCGGATTGCCGATGAGATCGAGGTCCTCGGAGGACGGGAGGGATTGCTCAGGATTGCGACTCTCCCCGCGGTCGATATGGTGATCAACGGCCTGGTGGGGGCGATCGGGCTGGAGCCGACCCTTATGGCTCTAAGGGCGCGAAAGCGCGTCGGCCTGGCGAATAAGGAGTCGTTGGTCATCGGCGGCCAGTTGGTGCGGCAGGCTCTCGAGCGCGGCGGAGAACTGATCCCGATCGACAGCGAGCACAGCGCGATCTTCCAACTACTGGAAGGACATAGCCTGAAAGAGGTAATAAAGATCATCATCACCGCCTCCGGGGGGGCACTCCGCGACCGACCGCTCGCCGAACTGGAGCAGGTTACCCCCGAAGAGGTCTTAAGACATCCCAACTGGCAGATGGGTAAGCGGATTACCGTGGACTCCGCCACCCTGGTGAACAAGGGCTTTGAGATCATCGAAGCCCATTGGCTCTTCGGGCTAGAGTATAGGCAGATTGAGGCTCTCCTCCACCCCCAGTCGATCGTCCACGGAATGATAGAATTCATAGATGGGACAGTGATGGCCGCCCTCTCCCCGCCGAATATGCGCCTCCCGATTCAGTTTGCCCTGACCTATCCCCAGAGATTGGAAGCCAGTTGGCCCCAGCTGGAGCTGGCCAGGCTGAAGCTCGACTTCGCTGAGCTTGATCTTCAAAGATATCCGGCCTTTGAGACCGTAATCGAGGCCGGCAGGATCGGAGGGACGATGCCCGCTGCAGTTAATGGAGCCGATGAGGTCCTGGTGGCGCGGTTCTTGCGCGGGGAGATAACCTTCCCTAAGATAGGAGAGGGCCTCTGCCGTGTGCTCGAGGAGCATTCTGTGGTTAAAGACCCGGACCTGGAGGAGATCATGGCGGCGGACCGATGGGCGAGAGAATATGCAAAACGTTGGTGCATTTGAACGTTAGCGTATTGCGGTGTTAATATGTAAATAATTTGAGAGGAGGAGGTAAGTGAAGATGGGAAACCATTGGTGGGCAAGAAGGGGGCTAGTCCTAGGACTGATGGCTGCCTTACTCTTAACCTTCGGAGTGGGGCAAGGGATGGGAGATCAAGATACAGTGGAAGAAACGGTTAACAGGA
>Ga0114934_10002779_pt1 | contig 11104 bp, 5 predicted proteins | sample 4SBtaG_2_FD_99695 | JGI IMG/M metagenome (GOLD analysis project Ga0114934, IMG submission 99695) | Deep subsurface microbial communities from Kolumbo volcano to uncover new lineages of life (NeLLi) - 4SBTROV10_white metaG | ecosystem: Environmental > Aquatic > Marine > Volcanic ...
GTTAATAAAAATATACTTGACCCGCAGATGCCATTAAATAAACCTTTGCTTGATCAAGTTAATAGAATTTACGATGATATACCAGATGATGTAACATCTTTGGGAATGTTAGAGTACATGAGCAATCCGCACAGAAGAATGGCTACAAATCATGCAAACACTATTTATTGGAATACGCATCAAAATGCAAAAAATGAGTTAATAGACACAACGCATAAAATTACTAAACCATTTTATAATGTTGCAACTGAACCTACATACAGACAAGCAATAGGTGAAACAGATAGTGCAAGAGCAACAGAAGAAGCATTAAAAATATTTGATGCTAATAAAGAACAAAGAAAAGTTGCGGCAAAAATATTAGACGCTTTTGGTTTGCAAACATCAGCAGACAAAGGGTTAAAGGGAGTTGATGGTAATCAAATAGAATTTAATTTAATACGTAATGAATTTGAATCTACAGCAGATGACATAAACAATAGAGAATTTTTTTCGTATGAAGAAGCAGATGCAGATTATCAATTAACTACCATACCTATTGTTAGTGATACTTTTAATGCAATAGATAGTATGCGAATAGCTTTAACTCCAGATGTTCCAAAAATACAAACACCAGAAGATAGTATTTCTATAAGTTTTCGTGATGTAGATGCAGTTAATGAAGGTATAGAAAGAATAGGAGAAATTCCTAACAAACAAATATATAACCAATGGTTTGATCAGTTTAATAGAATTATTAGCAAAAAAAACTTAGATATAAACAGAAAGAATACATTTGAAAACGCAATAAGATTAGTTGGTTTAGACGAAATTATAACTAAACCAAATTCACGTAGTAATTTTCAAACAATTTATGATCATGTAAGAATGAACATGGTTAAATACGAAGTTAGGATTAGCGATACTGCGTTTATTAACGATAATGGTTTAGTTCAAATTAAAAATAGATTTGCAAAACCAATATTTGATGGCAAAGGTAATAAAGTATGGAAATCAAAAAATTATTGGATAACAGAAGTAAAAATAGATGTTAATAGAAAAATTGAATCTCGTTTTGAAGTTACTGATACATCAGATCCTGGCAGAGCTACTGTAGTTTCATCTGAAATGACAATTGATGATGCATTAAATTTTGTAGATGAAGCTTCAACTGTAAATATACCAAATATTCTTACTGGTGAATTTAGTTGGGTAGATGCTGTAGCAAAAAACAGGTTGAGAAGAAGCAGTTTTTATAATGAATTTAATATTTTAGGCAATAGAGGTATTCGTAATGATGAAAAAGTATTAAACCTAGTACACAATTACGAAGATTATGGTTTATACGATACTGTTGAACAATTAATTGGAAAATATCCTGACTTAAAAGTAAATGATTTGTTAGGAGATAGTCCTGAAGTAGTTTTTGAGGGTATGAGCAGTACAGATTATGCAAAACTACAAGGAGAAATAGCTAAATTTAAATTATTAAGTCATAGGCAATTAAGTTACGAACATCATTTTACTGGTGCAGACTCAAATGGTTTAGGTTGGGCAAGATTAAAAACAGTTACGCAACCTGATGGAACAGACGCAATTTCAGTTAGTGAAGTTCAATCATGGAAATCATCAAGGTTTAATGTTGAAAAAGATAGAGTTCCATTATCTAAAATTGACGAATGGCAACAATTTGAGGGCATGATTGATACTTATAAATTGTTAAACGAAGAAAAGGGCAGAATTAGAGCAGAAAGTATGACGGACGATCCAAGTCTTGCATCGCAAAAAGAAGATGTAGCTTCAGACAGGATAAAAAAGTATCTAAAAGAAATGCACGATTTTGCAGAACAAAATGATTTTTTAACAGAATACATTAAGCCTGAAGGCGATATAGAAGGTCAACCGATTGCACAACTACTAGGCAATCCTTGGAACGGAAAGACGTTAAAAGTTGCGCCTGGTACACCAAAATTTAATGAAAAACAATTTAATCAACTAATGGCTAGAATGATTCTTGAGTATGCACATAATACTGGACACACAAGAATATTATTTGACGACAGTATTACAGCAGTAGGACCAAACTTAGGTCGTTCATTAATATCTCCAGATTTAATACATCGAGTTGATATAAATGCTATGTTATGGATTAAAAATGATGATGGGAGATATGGAATTTACCCTATCGGTTTGAATAAAACTAATGATTTTACAACAATTTCAGAAAATGATTGGGATATATTAAGTTCTAAATTTATAGCAGGTGAGTTTGATCCTTTATTTGACAAAATTTACGACCGCGAAAGGTTTAAAGCTAGTGATTTTGAAAAATATTGGACACAATCTGGAGCAAAAGCATCTGCAAAAGGACACTATGTTCAGCCTTATTTGGATGATTTAGTAAGCAATAGGACATTTGGCGCTGGAAAGAAATTTCGTCTTGCTGTTCCAGTTCTTAATATAGAAGATGTAGGTAAAATATATGGTAAAGAAATACAAGATGCAATACTTACTGATGAAGTTGTAAGAAAAGGAAATCGTGGAGCTTTGCATTTTGGTAAATACCCTGAAAATACAAAATTAGATCCTGGTGGTAATTTAAGAAATCTTCTTGAAGGACCGCAAACAGGTGCATATTCAAAAATAAGATATAAAGTTAATTTTGCAAGTGAAGCAACAAATAGCAATGCTGTTGTAGAAGAAGTTAAGTTTTCAGTTCCTCATTACATGAAAGAATTGTTTAAACAAATGCCAGAATATAAAAATGTAAACATTGAATTAGTTACAACAAAATACGATACAGCAGAAAAAGTGCCAAGTATAGTCAGGAAAGTAGATGAAGCAGAATATGAACGTTTGTTAAATGAACAAGGAGAAATGGAAAGACCACCAGGTGAAAGTTTTATTCCTCAAAAACAATTAGGCGACCGACAAATATTAGAAATATTTAAAGAAAGCATGGATGATCCGTTTAACCCTTTAGATTCTGTATTTAAAAGCCAAGATAATTTTATAGAAACAGTTATAAAACTTATGGAAGAAAAATTGTTTTTAAAAGAACAAGAATTTCCAGAAATAAGAAATGTTGATTTACCATCACAACTTATTTACAAAAAAGCGTTTGCTATAGCTAAAGATAAATATAATATATCAGACAAAGATGCACACGAATTATTAGACGCTTTAAAAAATCGAAATGTAACAGAAGAAGATATATTTGAAGCTGATGTAAGACAATATCAACAAAATCAAGCGTACGACCCTGACGATCCTTTTACAACTCGTCCGCCTGAAATGACACCAGGAGATTTTGACATAGCAAATAATGCTCGTGCATTTGCAATAGCATACGATGATGCAAAACACATAGAGGCAATTACTTTAGAACTTGATGGCAAGCCTCTTACTATGCAAGATATAAAAAATGTTACTGATTTTGAAGTATTTAGAAAAACTAAGTCAGGTGTTAAGGCAAGCACTAAATTTATTAATGAGTCTAAAATAATAATGAACGCATATAAAAATGCAGACGCACGTGATATGTTTCACGAAATTGGTCATGTTGTTATTCCTAGATTAAAAGAGTTTTTAGATGAAGCAGAATACGAAAATGTAAAAAAATACTATGGCGTTACAGATGAAAAATGGACAAGAAAGATACATGAAAAATTTGCAGACGACTTTATGGATTATCTTAGCGACCCTGACAGCAAGTTTTGGACTAACCCTAAAAATTCATACCTTAGAAGAGGTTTTGAATATTTAATTAGTTTCTTTAAAAGAATGTTTGGTTCAACAATTGATGAGCGTACAGGTTTGTCTCCAGAAATTAAAAAACTTATTTATGCAGTACACAAAAAAATTCCTGACGAAGGATTTAGTAAATTTGATAAAGAATTAGATTTTCCTATTGATCCGCAATCTAGAGAAGTAATTAATAGAATAGAAGCAAGCAATGCAAGAAAAGTTAGCAAGATTGAACGTATTGAAGAAATTATAAAAGAAAGGTCAAGTCCTGATAGTGATGGTGCAGGCAGAAAACCTGGAACACCATATGAAGAAATATACGAAGATGGTGATGAACCATACAAAATTTTATATCAACACTTTTTGCCTAACCATGAAGAAACAATAAATGTTGGTATTATGCGACAACTAGAAGGTGCGCACAATGCTATACAATCTCAAAACGAACAATGGGTAAGAGAAACACAAAAAGCAATTTACGATAAATACAAAATTAATCAAGATAATTTAACTACTGATTTAGATTTGTATGGAACTGAAACAGATACATTAGATTTGTATGCGGCATTGCATGGTGAAATATTAATTTCAGACCCTGCCTTAATTACAAGTGATATGAAAATTATAAATATTAGCGGTCAGCAGTTTGGAATAAAAACACCTGTAAGTATTAAAGAAGCTAGAGACACATTAACTCATGAATGGAAACGAGATTTATTTAACAGAATAACTGTTATGAGATTAGAAGAAGAAAACGAAATGTTAGACTTCTTGTCAGACACATTTAGAGCAATTGATGTAGCAGGTTGGGATCCAGTAAGACTTGGATTTAATGCAGAAATATTTTTTGAAAAAATGATGGGTATACCTAATTACTTTCCTAGAATGTGGCAAGATAAAGGCGGTAATTTTTTTGGTCCAGGCAAAGCTGGAAGCATGCCAAGATTTGCTAAAGCTAGAGCAGACAGAACTTTTATAGAATTAGTTGCACCTAACTCTAGTTATGATTACGAAGGATTATTGCCAAGCGTAGCAGATCCTTCACTTATGATGGCAAACAGAAAAATGTATGGTGCAAAATATAGAGAATTGCAAATAATGATGAACACATTAGAAGAGCGTGGGTTAAGAAAAACACTTGCAGATCTTGAAGATATGGGTTTATCGCAAACTGAAATAAATGATAATTGGATGATTCCTCAAATTGGTCCACAATTTGAAGGTATGTTAGTACCAGGAAAAGGTGGAGAAGCTGTATATACTCCTAAATTTTATGTTCCAAAAAATACAGGTCAATTTTTAGAAAATATATATGGTGTAGAAGTTAGTGGCAAAATTTTTAGGACGGCTGACATGTTAAACATGTTTGGTAAACAAATTAAAGTTGCATTTGCACCATTGCAACATATTGATATGTATTCTAGAGCAATTGCGTCTAGCACAGCAGGATTAATATTTGAAACAGTTACAGGTGGTTTTGTTAGAGATCCAATAAGATACGGACGACAAGTTTTAAAAACTGTAACAGCACCAGTATCAATAGCATCAGATATAATTTTATCTAATATACCTATGGTGGGTAAAAGGTGGAGAAATAAGTTGTCTACACAATTAGCATCAGATAATTTTGTAAGTCCTAATTTAAAAGGAGAAGCTGGGCAAGTAACATACAAAATGCTTGAAGAACAAGGAGCTGGTGTTAAAGGTGACAGAGGTATTATTAATGGAGTTACGGATAGTATTAAAGTATTTAAAGAAGCTAACCCTAGCTTAAGTAAAAAAATGCTTAAACAAGTTAGTAGAGTTAATAATTTCTTTCAAGGCGGATTATTTGAAGGTACATATAGATATACACAAATGCATGCTATAAAAAATTATGCTTTGCCGTATTCTCAAAGGGTTAACAAAGGATTTACTGCTCAACAACATGCGGCATGGGCGGCATCATACAGTAATAAACAATTTTCTACATTAGGTTTATATCAAGAATGGTTTAAAAGTCAGAATGTGCAAAAAATTGTAAATGCCGCGTTTTTTAGTCGTATTGAAAACCAAGCACTTATAGAACAAGGTATTGAAGCTATTGGTTTTAAAGCTGGCACAAATAAAGCATGGGATATTAAAAGAGGTGCGTTTTTTGCAAATAACTTTTTAGGATTTTATTTATCTTTTTACATCATAGGTAATTTAATAAATATTAATGCACAAATTAATAAATTTGGTATGCCAAAAGACTCAAAAGATTTTCGTGATAATTATATAATGAAAGATGATCAAATGGCTCCATTGCAAACCAACCCTAGTGATGATGGTTTTCCATTAACTTATAACTCTAATTTTATGTCTCCTATAGTTGGATATTTTGGCAGAAATGGTCAAGCAGTATATTTAGATCAAGTTGGACAGATGGATACAATATTTAGATATTTAAACCCTATTGACGCAATACAAGGTAGATTAGGTGTAGCGCCAGCAACTATAATGCGACAAATAACAGGAACAACTTTTTTTGGTCAACCATTTGAAAATAAATGGATGAGAGCAACGCAAGCTATTTCTGATATTAGTTTGCCATGGATGGCTAACAATGCATTAAATGTTACTGCAACTAAATATCCTAAAACTCAAAAATATATACCACAATCAGAAAAAAGATTGGGTATGGGGGGTCAAACTGGTCAGTTCTTTGTTAACTTGCGTGCAATAAATAATGAAAACTTAAAACAATTTGCAGTTGATAGTTACAAACGTGATTATGTAATGACAGGCGACACTTATATGACAAGCTTTAAAACTAACTGGAATTTATTATCTAATAAACAAAAAGAAGAAGTATTAAATAAGTATCCACAAGTTAGGGATGAACTTAATAGACGTAAGTTTGAAAACAACTCTCTTGAAAGAATACAAGCATTACCTGAAATAGAAAAAGGTGTTGCAATATCAGAGTTTAACGCATTACGTGAAAACGAAAGAATACGATTGCAAATAGGTATAATTAATGAGTTTGTAAACGATTTAGGTAGGTTTGGTTCTCAAGCATTTGAGTTAGCGCAATTAGATCGTGGTTCAGACATAGAGTATAGAAAGTTAGAATTATTAAATGATGCTTTGCGTAATGTTGATCAGGATTATTATGCAGGAAAAGATGCAATTAAACTTTACAATGCTATGAGTGAGTATGTACCAGAAGTGTCAGACGAAAATACAAAAGCTATGTCAAATTATTATGATCAGCAAAAAAGATTTACATCAGAAGAATCTGGCATATTTATGATAGAAGATTGGATTGAATTTAGAGATAATGAATTAATGCCTTCGCTTACAGAAAGCCAAAGAACATTTGTTGAAGATAACCTTAAACCAAGTGATGTAGTAGGGTTGCAAGAATATTACGACTGGAGAAACATGGCATATGAATCTGGTTATTCAAGAGAATATTTTGAAACAAAATTATATTTACAGGAACGTTTACAAGATATGTTAGAACAAAGAGATGCGATTCCTGATAATCAATATATTGACAAATAAATAATAACAACGCAAAATATTGCGTATGAAAGGAAATAAGAGATGGTAACTGAACAGACCCCATCGGGAGATTCAGCAAATCAACTTCCTAAAGAGGATGAAGGTATAGAAGATATTACATCTACTAACCAACCTCAAGAGGGAGCGGGTGAGCAAGCTGAAGCTGGTGCGGCTGACCAAACTCAAGGTCAATCGCCTGAACAACGAACTTTTAGTGCAGAGGAATTTGCTAAGTATCAGTCTAAGACTGATAAACAAATTAGTGATCTTACCTCACAATTGCAAGAAGAGCGCGGAACTAGGGAAAAAGCCGAAGAACAAGCTAGAATGTCTGGTTTGGAGAACGAAGTTGCAATTTTCCAAGAACAGGAAAAGCAGAAAGCTATAACGCAATACGGCATGGATGATAACCAAGCCGATGCATATGGCAGGCAACAGGCAGATATGATGAAAAATTTATATCTGAAAGATATGGCGGCGAAAAGCACACAGCAACAGTTAGCTGAACAATCTAAGGTAAACGAAGAATTATCTGGTAAAGCTTTAGTAAGTGAAGTAGCGAATAAATATAATATTCCTGCTAATGACTTACAAGCTCTAGGTATTACAAATGCGGAAGCCTTAGATAAGATGGCGCAAGTTATTGCGGATAACAATAGGTTAAAAGCACCAACTGCACCACCACAGCAATTTGACTCAAACTATGCTGACTCTGCCGTAGCACCAACAGACGCTGAAGGTATTGTTGATCGGTACAATGACGGCGACCCAAATGTTTCATGGGAACAATTTGTGGAAGCTGGCAAAAAATTAGGAATGAAATTTTAATCTAAGGAGATACAGATATGGCTTCAGTACAGACAGCTACTACTGGTAACTTAGGATCGATACAGAGAACTGTAATATCTCAAATGAGATATACAGAGGAACACAACATGCCTGTTGTAAACCTAATTGAAAAGTTTACTTTGAGAAAAGGTGAGAAGCAGATTGATATTCCAAAAGCTGATCAGATGACTGCATCTGATTTAGTTGATGGTATTGACATGACAGATAGTGAAGATATTTCTGCTACTGTCGTAACTGCAACAACAGCAGAGGTAGGTCTAAAAGTTATCATTACAGATAAATTAGCAAGACAATTCAACCAAGACGTATTTGGCGTTGTAGGACGACAAATGGGTGATGCGATGGCTAGAAAGAAGGACACAGACGCAATTGCGTTATTTCCATCTTTAAATAGCGGAACTGAATTTGGTGAAGATAACAAAGATTTAAGTTACGCAAATGCTTCTGCGGCAATCGCAAAAGCAAAAGCAAATAAATTTGGTGGTCCACTATTCGTAGTACACCACCCTAACGCAATTTACACTCTAACTAAAGATGCGGCACAACTTGCCACTACTGGTGCGCAGTTGCCTGACGCTTTTGCACAAGCACAAGTTAGAAATTTCTACACAGGTGTAAGAATCAACCAAGTACCATTTTTTGAAGATGGTAATATTGAGTCTAAATCTGGTGCTACAAATGGTGGTGTTGGTGTAATTGCAAATAAAAGAGCTTTAGGACATGTGTCCTCGCAAGCTAGAAGAGTTGAGAGACAAAGAGATGCGTCTCTTAGAGCAGTAGAAATGGTTATTACTGAAGATTATGGTATGTTTGAAGTGGATGACACTTTAGGTGCGCCATTACTTTACAGAATTAACGATATAGCTACTAACGCATAATAGGAGGATAAATGCCAATAGATAGACAATTACAAGATATGCTTAACTCAAGAGGTTATGCTGTTCGACCCCTAGAAATGGGTGGTAGACCAAAAATAACTGTATGGAAAAAATCTCGAAGAAGTATAGAAGGTACTGATGAATATGAAGAATATTGGTCAGCTACACCTAATATGCCTGGAGATGCAAATTCTATAAAAGGATATTTAGCTAAAGGTTTTGAATTGGCAGATCCAACTTCAATGGAAGTAGATCATCCGTCTATACAAAAGACTAAAAAGGTTGAGCCTGTTGTAGAGCAGGCTCAGCCAAAGCCTAAGGCAAAACCTAAGGCAAAGCCTGAAACTAAAAAAGAGGAATCTGATTTAGAGTCAGTTATCGAGGCTATAAAAAACGATGACACAACTGAACGTAAAGATCAGACGAGTTCAGAATAAAAATTATCGACTGATCGCGGGGTGTATATAAAACCCGTAAAACTAAATAATAGGAGGAAAGTATAATGGCTTTTCCATACGCAATAAGTGGAGTTCCTGGCTACGAGAAAGACGAGTCATCTTCACAAAAACACCCATTAGGTACCAAAATGGTATTTCCTGATGGAAGAACTTTTTATTACGCAAAAAACAGCTCTGCGGCAATCACTTCTGGTGGTATGGTTGTAGATGGTAAAGCGGCAGTAGCGGCACACGATATGGACGTGCCTGTAACTGCGGCAACTGCGGCAGGTAGTTCTACAATTAGTCTAGAAGTTCCAACTACAGACTTAACAAAAAACCAATACGCAAATGGGTATTTGGCATTTAATGATGGACCAGGTGAAGGTGAAATTTATGAAATTGAATCTCACCCAGCACACGATGCGTCAGAAGATGCAACTTGTGTGTTTACGATTAGAGATAGAGGCGGTATTGCTACAGCCTTAACTACATCGTCTCTTGCAGGATTAATTGTTAATCCTTACACAGATGTAAAACTTCTTGATGGTGATGGCACACAAACTACAGGTCCACTTGGAATTACATGTGCGCCAGTAACTGCTAGTTACTATTGTTGGTTACAAACTTCAGGTGTAGCTTCTGTTGCTCTTGGAGCGCAAGTAGGTGTTGTTGGTGATGGACTATCAATATCACAAGAATCTGGTGAATCTGGATTGGTAGAAAGAGCTGACTATTCTGATGAATCTGATTTAAGAATCATTGGTACAGCAATTGCTATACCTTCAGTTAATACTGATAAACAATTAGCTATTATTGATATTAGAAGCTAATGACTAAAATCTGGTTGCCTGTATCAGCAGGAAAAAATCGTATACAACGTCAAATTGATGAGTATCACGATCCTGCTGACGCACCAGAGGTTTATAGAGTTGGTCCAAACAGATCGCCTATATTAATTCCTGGTGCAATACAAATGGCTTTAATACAGCTTAGAGATATTATTCAATGGCAAGATGAACTTGCACATGAAGAAGCTAAGAAAGACAAGGTCAAAAAGGAACAAGCTAAAGCTGTTACTGCTGACCAAGTACAAGATTTTAAAAATGCCCTAAAGGCTAGAGCTGAATGGGAGAATAAAAAGAGAGTAGAACGTGGCAATTCAATCTAGAACGCGCAAGGAATTGCGTCAAGAAATAGGTAGGAATTTAGGCGCTATGATGACTGGGCAGGCTACAGGTGGTAGCACAACCACTTTAATAGATACTCAGTCTTTATTAGGCGGTGATGATGACTACAACGGAAAGTATGTAAGATTTACTAGCGGTAATGCAAACGGCAAAACAGGAATAATATCTGATTTTGTTAATAGTTCTAATACTGCAACTATTAAACCTATTGAGGGTACTGCTTTTAGTGGTTCTGTAGCAGATGACGATACTTATGAACTATGGGATGAAGCATATAATCCCGATTTTATAGACGCATTTATTAATGACTCAATAGTTCAATATAGTCCTAGAGCATTAGTAGCAGATGAGGACACTACATTATATGGTCACATCAGCCGTCCTGAACATTCCATACCGAGTAACATGGTAGCTATCAGCGAAGTTTATTACAGAACCTCCTTTGACTCTGAAACCTTAGATGATGCCAACAATGATGACTGGACGGCTGGTA
>Ga0114934_10002780_pt1 | contig 11104 bp, 4 predicted proteins | sample 4SBtaG_2_FD_99695 | JGI IMG/M metagenome (GOLD analysis project Ga0114934, IMG submission 99695) | Deep subsurface microbial communities from Kolumbo volcano to uncover new lineages of life (NeLLi) - 4SBTROV10_white metaG | ecosystem: Environmental > Aquatic > Marine > Volcanic ...
AACTCTTCAAATCGTATTCATGGGCCAATTCAAATTCTTCCAATTCTTTATAAACTAAACCAAGGCTGTTATAAGACATTGCAACCCCTTGCTGGTCTCCAATTTTCTCACTGATCGATAAACTTTCATTGTGCTGCTCTAAGGCCTTAGTATAATTGCCTTCAAGTTTATGCAACGTGCCTATTTGATCTAATGAAACTGCATATGCTTTTTGATCTCCTATTTTTTTCTGAATTTCAAGGGCCTCTGTAAAATGGATTAGCGCATTTTCGTAATCTTCTTGATTCAAATAAATGATCCCAATATGGCTATGACTTGTCGCTACGCCTCTTTGATCGCCAATTTCCTCACGAACGTTCAAACTTTTCGTTACGAATTGAATTGACTTTACATAGTCTCCTTGGCTTCCGTACACAGTTCCCATGTTACTATATGAAGCTGATTCTCCCAGCCGGTCTCCGTTTTCTTTATAAATCTTCAGACTCTTTTTATAATTGGCGATTGCTTCCTCATAATGTCCATTAATTTTGGCCATAATTCCAAGGTTGTTGTAGGTATTTGCAAGTCCTTGAAAGTCGCCTATTTCTTCACATATTTTTTGGCTTTTCAGGTAGTATTCGGTCGCCTTTTTAAAGTTCCCTTGCTCCTTATAAATTATTCCAATGTTATTAATGCTTGTTGTGATGCCCGACTGATCATCGGCCTCTTCAAAATATGCAAGCCCTTTCGACAAATTTTCAATTGCTTCTTCATAGTTTCCTTGAGACTTCAACACATTACCAATGTTGTTATAAGATGCCGCAATACTTTTAATTTGTCCTATTTCGATTCTAATTGCAAGACTTCGCTGGTAGTACTTTAATGCTTCATCATATTCTCCGTGTTGCATGTTAATGACACCTAGGACGTTTAACGCGGTTCCGTTGGCTTTTCTATAAAATAAAGTTTCTTCTTCAGACAGAGATTCGTTTAAATGAAGACTACTTAAACTGTCAATTTTTTGATTTAGAATTAAATCTAATTGTGGATCCGCATTATAGATTATATCGTCCCAAGAATTCCATGCTTTAATAACGGTTGTGTCATTTGATGCATTTTGAATGACCAATTTAAGCTGTTCGACTTTTTCTTTTTCCTCCTCAGAAAGCTGACATACACCAGATAGAGGTAATGTTAAGATGCCTAATATGAGTATGAGTGAGTATCGCAGAACCTTAATTTAGCGAATAAAAACCACAGTGGTTCTAAATTCGAACTCCGATAACACACACATCATCAAGCTGCTCGAGATCTCCTCTCCAAGATTCAAAGGAATTATCTAGGAAATTCTTTTGCTCTTCCATCGATTTATTCTGAATGGAAATCAGCAATTTTTTAAAATTTGAGGACTTTAATTTTTTGCCTTTTTCTCCACCAAATTGATCGGAATAACCATCCGAGAAAATATAAATGGTATCCTCTTTTTCAAGCTCAAGCTCATAAGTTGTAAATGGAGTAACTGCATCGTATTTCCCTATAGGCTGTTTGTCGCCTTTTAGTTCAATTAACTCACCATTTCGGATTAGCCAAAGCGGATTATTTGCTCCGGCATATTCTACTTTGTTACCATCAATTGAACACAATGCAATGTCCATTCCATCTCTAACTTCCTCATCCGATTTCTCGAATTCACCTATCACTATCTCTCGTGTTTTATCTAAGATTTCTCCTGGCTTTATCAGCCCATATTCTCTTACAGATCTGTTTAATCCGTTATTACATATTACCGACACTAATGCCCCAGGAACACCATGACCTGTACAATCAGCTGCGGCAAAAAGCGTCTTCCCTTCTTTTTGTTCCATCCAATAAAAATCACCTGCAACGATGTCTTTTGGCTTATAAAGAATGAATGAATCCGCTAAGTATTCTTTCACCAATTTGGCTGGTGGAAGAATAGCCGATTGGATCCTTTTAGCATAAGTAATAGAGTCCAATATTTCTGTATTCTTTTCTTCGACAATTTCTTTCTGAAGCTCTACAGCTTTTTTCTCGTCTCTCAATTCAGATGTTCTTTCCTCTACCGTAGTTTCTAATTCAACTTGTCTTTGTTTCAGCTTTCTAGTTTTCCTTTTATAAATTCCATAAAGCAGCAAAATAGAAATGACAACAAATAATGTTCTGGCCCACCATGTATGCCACCAAGGAGGATGAATTACAAACTTAAATTCAGCAGTCTCGCTCCAATTTTTTTCATTGGTGCATGCCTGTACCTCGAATGTATAAGTTCCATGAGACAAATTCCTATACTCCGCTTTGTTCGTTGTTTCAATTGGACCCCAATCATCATTAAGTCTGTACCTGTACTTCATGCTGGAGTTTAAATTCCAGTTGGTGCCGGAAAAATGAAATACCAAATGGTCATTATCATAATCTAGCTCCAGATCAGTCGGGTAATTAGAAAATGGTGTTGTTCCTTGAAAAGTATATTCCTTAGTGCTGAGATCGCTATTGAAATCAATAAACTTTCCACCTATTTCTAAATTAGTCAAGTTGATTAAAGGCTTGTCTATGTCAGCACTTGCCAGATTCAAGTCCAACATAGCCGCAGATCTTCCACTTCCGATCCAAAGTCTATTTTTACTATCAACACATGATGAATTAATCAAGAGATCTGTTGACAACAGACCATCGTTTTTCAAGTATTGTCGAATCTCAATATCCTGAGTTCCTGGACGAAAAGATTTCATTTTATTCAAGCCTTTTTTAGTACTAATCCAGGCATTATTGTCTTTGTCAAAAGAAATGGCCATCACGTTGTTATTGGTAAGCCCCGATTCAGTTCCAATGTGCTCAAATATGATTTTGTTTGGTTCAATCGGATCGTTAGGATCTAGAATGTCCAGCCCCTCGTCTGAGCCAACATAAATCAGCCCATTCGCATCTTTTTCTACACAGTAAATGTGTTTACTACTAAGCCCTTCGTTAGAAGAAATGAACGTTATTTCATCTCCTGCAAACTTGCAAAGCCCTTCACTCCACGTTCCTACCCAAATTGCCCCATTGTTGTCCACCTCAATCGCCCTAACTATATTATTGCTAAGTCCCTGCTCATCGGTCAAATGATGAAATTCTTTGCCATCAAAAATATTAAGGCCCCCTCCATTAATTCCAAGAAGAATATTACCATCTAAGTCTTCATTGATGCTAAATACGCCAAACGCTGACAGGCCATTCTTTTTGCTGTAGGTAGTAAATGATTCCCCATCAAATTTGGTAACACCGCCACTCATGGTGCCAAACCACAAGTTGTTCTTACTGTCTTTAAACGAGCACATAACAATGTTTTGCGGAAGCCCAGACTCGCTGTTTATTGCTGCTCCGACCTTACCATCATAACTAAGGACTCCTGCTTGATGGGATGAAAACCAGAGCTTTTCGTCCCATTCAGTTATAGAAGAAATAAGTCGAGTATGCAGGCCATTTTTACCTGTATAATGATGAAAAGAATTGATCTTAAATTGAAGTGCTCCGCCACCCCAAGTTCCGGCCCAAACATTTCCTTTGTCATCAGTCATCAAAGTTCTAATCCCAAGGTTCCTAAGTCCATTTTTATCTGTAAATGTCGTGAGGACACTATCTTCAAGAACCGCCAAACCTAGTTTCGTTCCAAACCACATTCTTCCGTTTCCATCTTGAGTGATGCAATTAACCGTTTGATGTGGCAGTCCGTCTTTTACCATAATTTTGGTAAAACGCTCACCGTCAAACTTTAATACTCCACCACCATAAATTGCGATCCAGATATGACCATCTGTGTCTTTATATAATTTTCTAATGTGCCCTTTTTGCAGTCCGTTTTCATCCTTAATTTGCCTGAAATTTTCACCATCAAAAAGTGTCAGGCCCTTAGACCAGGTGCCTAATAAAAGGGCTCCATTATCAAGTTCAGCGATCGTTCTTACAATTGAATGACTGATGCCCAATTCGGGAGCATAGTTTAAAAACCCGTCTTCGTTAAGCTTCGTTAAGCCGCCTCCTTCCATCGCGAACCAAATGTTGCCTTTACTGTCTTCAAAAGTTTCATTAATCATGGTCGTGCCCATGATTTCTTCATTGCAATAAGTAGTAAAGTTGATACCATCATACTTGGTAACCCCTTCGCCCTTTGAGGCGAACCACAGATTGCCTTTGCTGTCTTCAAAAATATCCCGAATCGAGTTATCACAAAGGCCATCTGCCTTCGTATAATTAACGAAAGTGCTTCCGTCATACTTACAAACCCCAGCATTATGCGAGGCAAACCAAATATGCCCTCTTTTATCTTGCAGTATATCCCATAAATGTGAAGAATTTAGACCCTCATCAATATCTAAATATTGCAGATCATAAAGCGCAGACTCCATAAATTTCATTGGCTGCGCGATTACTGAAGTGTTTTTTTTAGGCTTATCTATAGTGAAAACACCTGGTTTTGGTTCAAGTGTATCGGGAATTGGAAAAACGGAATCAACGTACGGGTATGACTCTAAATTTGTCAATTTAACCGTGTTGGTATGAAACAACATTTCGGCCGTTTCACCTATCGTTTTTATGGTTGGGGAAAGGACGCTATCCGATGGTATTCGAAGTGGTTGGCATTCCATTGCCAATCCTGAAACTACAGAGTCATTTACTAAATAAGGCTCTAAAACCTCTGGAAGGGAAATTTTTCCGCCAACGTTCATCGGAACTTTTTCATCGCAAGAAATTGCAATAATAAGAAACGCTAATGCAGCTACTAGTAGTTTTAAGGCGCGAAAATTCACATCAAAAGATAGGAATTAAATGATGGTAAAGGTTAACTCCATCCATTATCAGATTTAACTTTCTCCCATTCGGATCTTAAAACGCTATAGAAAATCGAGTCCCGTCTTCGTCCATTTGCTAATAAAGTGTGGCTTCTAAGAACACCTTCTTCTTTGATGCCAATTTTTTCAAAAGCTTTCCTCGCAGCCACATTAAGAACATCTGTTTTAAATTCCACGCGTTCCATTCCTTGTGATTCAAAACAATGTTGCAGCATTAACAACTTCATGTGCTTATTATATCCTTTACCGTGATATTCTTCACCTAACCAAGTCCAACCAATTTCCACCCGCTGATCTCGTTCCGAAATCGATCCAAAACGAGTAGAACCGATTAGTTGATTTGTGCCAAGTTCAACAACAGCAAAGGGTATTTGATCTAGCTTTTCCCTTGCGATAACTGCCTCGCTCACCCACCGTTTAAGCTGCGCAGGCTCGTCCAAATTGCTTGTGAAATATGTCCACAACTTTTCACTTTTTGTTAGTCGAGAAAGAGGCTCAACATCATCCATTTGCAGCGGCTGCAATTCTATTAAATCAGATCGAAGTGAAATAGCAAAATCCATACTCAAATGTACCTGAATTTAATTTCTTATTAAATCAATCCTTCCATCTGATAAATTCCGTAAACACATCCTAGTCCTATCCTCCTCTACCAAATTATAAATCGATTTAGATTTAATTGTATATTAGCCTGTAACCTATTACACTCGTTTTAATTTGGACTTAAGAAAATTCACGTGTGCTTTACTATGCACATTTTGCCTGTGGGGGGGAAATTGTTACGGTCAAACTAACATTGACTTTAATGAGTATCGTCCTTTGTCTTGCAGCGATGAGCTGCCTGACCAAATTTTAGCAGGTCCACTTCAAGGTTATTTAGATGATATTAAAGATCTACCTGAAGAGCCAGACAAAAACCTTAGAGAGCAGACCCTTAAGTACTACCAACGAAATAATTTAGGGCTTTATGATTTCTTCTGGAGCGGTAAAACGTTATTTGGAGATGAACTAACTAAATATGTAAATAAAGTTGGTCAGAAAGTTCTAGAGCAGTACCCCGAGGTAAAGGATGAGGTTACTTTTTACACATACAAATCAGCCTCAATCAATGCATTTTGTACCGGAAAGGGAGCAATCTTTATCAATGTTGGTCTAATTGCTAATCTAAAAAGTGAAGCCGAATTGGCCTTCGCCTTAAGTCATGAAATAGTTCATTACCTAAAAAAACATAGCATTGGGTCTTTTCTAGAGCGTTATGCGATGTTCAACAAAAACAAACGCGATGACAAACTAAATTATGATAGTAAAATTGACTTGCTCTATCAGTTTTCCAGGGGCAACGAATTTCAAGCCGATTCATTAGGTATTATCAGATACTTGAATCTTGGCTACGATGAGACATCCGTATCCAGATTATTAAAAATGCTCTATTACGCCTACTTGCCTTTAGAAAATATTCCTTTTGATTTTACTTTTTTCAATTCACCGGATTTAACAATCCCACAATACTATTACCTAGACAGCGTTAACCCGATTTCAGAAATCAAGGAAAGAAACGATCAATTTCACACGCATCCGAACGTATCCAAACGTATCAATTTGGCAGAAAAAATGGTCGAAAACCTGGGTAAATCTGGTGGAAGTAAGTTCCTACTTCCTGAAAGTGAATTTAACACCGCGTTGAAAATTGCACGATTCGAAACGGTGCACCTCAACCTGTTAGGAAGAGATTACACAAAAGCTATATACAACGCCTATGTTCTTTTAAAGGAAAACCCAAATAACAAATACCTTAGAATGGTTATTCTTAAAGGAGTTTACGGATTAGCTAAATATAAGTCCGCCAACGAGTTTAGCTTAGTTTCTGAAGGATATTACAGAATGGAAGGCGAAAGCCAACGACTATTGTATTTGTTCAAACACCTAACTCGTAAGCAAGTAAATGTGCTTGCTATAAACTACATAACCTCTTTTGTAAATGATCATCCCGAATCAGAGCTTGCGCTGCAATATCGAAATGATTTAATTAAAGATTTTGTGGTAATTAATGAACTCAAAATTTCAGATTTTAATAAAGAACCGGTCCTATATAAAGATGATAACGTCTGGAAAAAGTTTCACCTAAATGCATTTGTGGACGAAATGAAAACGTCTGAATTTGAAGGTGAATTTGAAAAATACATTCCTGACCTCGAAGAGAAAAAAATGCTCGAAAATCAGAGCTACAAGGATAAACAAGCGGAAGAAAAACAGGAGAAAAAGGATGTCGAAAAGAACGGATATGGCAAGCATATCACCAACTTAGTTGTTTTGGACCCAACCTACATTTCTTCCTCCAATAGGAAAAAATTAGAATTTATTTTCTCGGAAGAAAAGAAAGCTGAGTTGGATCAAAAAATAGTAACATATGCCGAAGAATTAGGGATCAAAACCACCATGCTATCTACGGGAAATTTAAATGGTGCTTCGGATTTTAAAACTATGTCTAAGCTTAAAGGTTGGTTCCAAGAATGGGACAATCATGCAGAGACAGAAATGATTTCTCTTTTTTCAGAAGAAATGAAAGAAGACCTTAATAAGTATGGAAGTGATTACGTGTATAATCTATACGTGTATACCAGTAAAAGCGGAAAATATACAGTCTTTATTTCATACCTCGTCAATATTAATAATGGAGAAGAAATATTCTTCAGATCTAAAAGAGAATCAGGCCGTTTCTCAGAAACATTTACGGACGCTTACATTAAAAAGGATTTAACAAGAATCAGAAAATAAGAAAGAATGAAAAACAGAAAATGGATTATGGCGATTTTGCTCCCTTGCGCATTGCTGTTAATGAACAACAGTCTTGCCCAGGAAAAAATCAATTGGGGTAAATTACAAACGTCAACGAAAAAAAGCTACTACCCGGAGATACTGGGCGAAGACGATGACAACATTTATATCTATGCAGATGTTGGAAATGCAAGCATGATTGAGAGCTTTAAAAAAGGTGATTTTACTAGAAAACTTTCTAAGGAAATTACCCCTCAAAAAATAGATGGCAACAAATGTAAAATAGAGCAGGTTAGCTATGTAGATGGAAAGTTTTATGTCTTCATTAGTTACTATGACAAAAAGGCCAAAGTCTCTAATATCTTCGTTTACAATTTGGATGCTAAAACGGGAGCCAAACTAGGTAAGGAGAAAAAGCTATTTGAGGTTGAAGTTGAAAAGAAAAGAAGAAGAGGAAACTTTAACGTAACTGTTTCGAAGGATAGAACCAAAATGTTGGTGAATCACATCGCTTACTACAAAAGCCAAAAGAAATGGAAAGACAAGTATCGTTTACTTGACAAGGATCTAACAGTTCTTTTAGAAAAAGAAGAGTCTATTGGGAGAGGAGATCTAAGGTATACTTCATCGAATCATAAAATTGATGAGGATGGTTCTATTTTCTTTTTGAAGAAATATTTCAGCAATGCTGGAGCTGGAGACAACCTGTATATTGTTTCTTTTGACGCAAATAGAGATTACGAAAAATGGGAAGAGGAGATTTCAATGACTGATCTTGATGTTCAATCGTCTACATCCGTGATTAAAGATTTGACTTATATAATCAACGATAAAGATGAATTGGTGTTATGCGGTTATTACAGTGAAAACACGCAACAAGGAGTAAAGAAAAACGGTAAAGAAAAGAGACCTAGGATGGAATTTGTAGGTTGCTTTTACATGTCGATTGACAAAAAATCAAAAGAGACCAAGAATGTTAAGATTAACCGTTTTGACAAATCTTTCAACGATCAGTTTAGAAAGAAAAAAGACGTTGCAAAAGATAAAGATGTAAAAATTCCAGATTCATTTCATGACATTCAGTTAATTCCAAAAGCGGACGGTGGAATGATTATGATCGGTGAGTTGTATATCTACATTCACAACTATAATGACGATGGAAGTACATACCATTATGAATTATTCGGTGATTTGATTGTGTTGAACATGGATCCAACCGGACATTTATTATGGGCTAATAGAATTCCTAAAAAACAAGTTTTCTGGTGGCAAAGAACTCCTAAAGGGATGGTTATTGCGAGTACTGGTGTTTCAGCGTTGGTGCCACCAAACTGGAGAATTACACAATACTTCTCTTATCAGGCATCGCTTGCAAAAGATCAATTGGTAATCTTGTTTAACGATAACCCAAAAAACACGTTAAGTACCAATGATGCAACAAGAATGAAGCCGCTTAAGAAAATCAACAATTCTGCAGTAACTAGCTTTGCAATAGACCTTCAGTCAGGTATTAAGAAAGAAAAGCTGTTTATGGGTGGAAAAGATTTCGAAGTGCATTACAAGCCAATGGTAAAGTATCAGCACGATCAGAATTCTGCAACTTATACGTTCGGAATGAAGAAAAAGAAGTTTAAATATGGGACTTTAGAATAGGTCTATTTAACAGTATTCCAAACCCCTTTCAATTCAATTTGGAGGGGGTTTTTTTGTTATAGGCGATATCTTATACTGATCATGCCCCCAACTTCAGCATAAAAGCTATAATTGAACAATACCTTTTACATCCCATAAGTTAATGTTTTACGATCCGGAAGGTTTGCGAATGATTATCATCGTGAATACTCAGTAAATAGAGTCCAGAAGCCAATTTAGACACGTCAACAATTGTCTCCGAGTCATTGTTTTGGAACGATTTTATTTCTCGTCCATTCAAATCAAGCAAGCGATAGTTAAGCATATGTCTCACCGGATTCTGAATATTGAAATAGTCGTTGGCTGGATTCGGATATAATTTCAGTCCAGTAAATTCAGCAGTTTCAGCGATACTAACCCCGCAATTGCTTGGAAGCACATCAATGATTTCATTTGATAAGGTATTAGTTGCAACAGCTGGATTAAAATCGAAATAGATGTCGGCTTGATTTTCAATGGTGGTCCCGATCGGCAAGCCCGGCATTAAATCAATTTCATAAATCACATACCCTTGACTCAACTGCGGATTGACTGAGCTGTCGACCAAATTGATGTCTTCATAAATGAAATCGAGAACGGAATCCTCATAAATCTGGATCACCAGACCCGGGTGACTCGTATTCAAAAGTCTAAGGGTATTTATGTCCAATTTCGAAGATAACGTATCGAGGATGTGAATGTCGAGAGCAGGGGCCGTTCCTGTGTTTTGGAATCGAATCGTATAGGTCAATTTCTGGTTGTCAAGAATATATCCTTCTTCGCACATACCTGGAGGATTGACGCTGATGTCGTTCGGGTCAAATGAATTGACAATTTCTGCGCAGTGCTGGTAGTAGTTATTGGATGGGTCAAGGTCTCCAGCGGTAGGTGCTATCCAGGTTTCGAAGCAATTGAAATTGTGGATTACCGCGAACGTGTCGATTATCCCTTCCATAGAAATTTCGAAAGGAACCTCATAGTCAATGCCTACGAAACTCCAAGTAAGCGTGTCTTCAGAAATAGTGGTAGGTGGTATACTAAAGTTACTAAGTGAAACCAGATTCGTGTCCATTTTCAATACCAAGTTTCCCGCAACCGATATGCATCCGTCATTGTAGCCACTCAGCTCCATTTGGAACGGAACTGCTGGTCTTAACGGGCCATGGGCAATACTAGGATATAGTTCCGTGCCAGTGGTGGACAATGGTCCCATCACAACAACACCCTTTGTTCTCGAACATCCATTGGCGGCAACCGCGTTAAAGGAATAAATTCCTCTGCCAGTAATGTCAACGAACGAATCGTTCACTGCGGGAACCGTGTTCCATGTATAGCTAATGGGTGTAGGAGCATTGGCCATGCTTCCGCTCACGAATCCGTCTATCAAACAGGTAACGTGGCTTACGCTATCGATACTTAAATCTCCACTACAGGTACAATCTTCCGAATAGGCTATATGAGCATCAACATTGAAATTACTCGGGAGCCAGTTGGTTGCAGAGTAAGCTTCATCATCGACTTGAATACATGATAAGTTGGGACAACTGGTCACGTGAAGGTTGTTTACGCTTGTGTTATTTCCATGTGCAATGTTCAAAGATGTCAACTGAGAGCAACCGATGGTTTGCAAGTGAATGATGGAAGGGTAGGCGCTCAAGTCAAGTTCAGTGTACGGTGTACTGTTCAAGATGAGAATGACGAGGTTGGGATTTCCGGAAAGGTCCAACTCATCGATGTTCGTGAAACTAAGGCTAAGGGCTTCAAGTGCAAGGTTGTTGCTGACATCAATAGAATCGATGGCGTTTCCGTTCAGGTATAATGTTTTCAAA
>Ga0114934_10002781_pt1 | contig 11099 bp, 16 predicted proteins | sample 4SBtaG_2_FD_99695 | JGI IMG/M metagenome (GOLD analysis project Ga0114934, IMG submission 99695) | Deep subsurface microbial communities from Kolumbo volcano to uncover new lineages of life (NeLLi) - 4SBTROV10_white metaG | ecosystem: Environmental > Aquatic > Marine > Volcanic ...
CTGTGTTCTTCACACCAGGAGAAAAATTTTACTAAGGCTCTCTTATACGCTTGCCTGGTATTCTCATTTGAAATTATGGAGAAGAAAAAATCGTAAAATGAAATCTCCGCTTTTTGTCCCAGATTGGAAATTAAAGCGGGTAATTTGGATTTGGGAATCACTGTTAATTTGTTATTGTTTTCCATGGTCTTATTGTAACATAACCTCTTTTATGTTACAAGAAGAAATTGGGGAATGTGGGTTTCGTCTTATTGTTTAAAACGAATCAGAATACGATCCTGTTCTCACAAGAATCAATATTTCATCAAAAACACAGGGAAACCTGGACGTTATAAGGCCTTCTTTCAAGAGTAACGTGGTGCACTTTGAATTGAAATTCTTACCTTATTATTAACCCAACCTTGTCCGCAGCCTTTACAACACGCACCTGCAAAATGAAGAAAAATGCCACAACAAAATATACCATTCCCATCCCCCAAATTTTGAAACTCTGAAACAAAGTAAGCTCTGTACAGAACCTCGATAGTATTGAGATGATGACTAGTAATGCGCCGAGAAAAATCAAAACCATAGAAGCCAACAAATTTGACCAGTAGAATATCCGCTCCATTGCTGAAACATGAATCGAAATCCCATCATCTGAAAATACAATGTAAGGCAACGCCCTCTTCAACTGTGGAAACTTTAACTTTTCCTTATTGTCTTTGTAAAGCTGCAAAAGCATTTCACGAGGTTCGTTTTCCAACCGTATACCTGTACATCTTTTGAAATGTGCTGTGGCCAATTCTCCCTCAAGATGGTTCTTACTAAGGTCTTTCACGAGACCACATTTTAAAGCCTTGGTCAGGTCAGATATTCGAGCATTCTCACAACTTTCAAAGTACTTTAGGACCTTAATCCAGTACGGAATCAATGCCATCGCTACAATCACCATGCATACGATCATGTTCCCTTCGTTCCAATACTTAATAAAATGATCCAACTCAATGTTCAACACCAAATCCCCCTTTTCATAAATAATTCTATAACCGGCATAGAATCAGCTCTTGACTGATCCTTAGAAAGGCCACTATTTATATTCATCCGAAGCAACCCCCGCTCTAAGTGTTCTAATTTTCTTCATTAAATCAGAATTATAATTCCCTCGCTCAACAAGAAGTTTGCACGCAGCCGCCGTAAAATGAGAACCATGGGGACCGAGTTCGTTTATCAAGTCCTTCCATTCAGAATCCGTGAACGCCATCAGGAACGGATTTGCGAGTTTTTCGGTAAGTCGCTCATCAACTTGTTCCCATTCGGCACTTGCTATAAATGTTCTGTCGAAATACATTCTTTTCTTAAGACGGTCAGTTAAGTAGTCGTAAGATCTTATCTGAATGCAGTTCTCATCTGCGTATTGATTTCTCTCTTGTAACCACCTTTGTGAGTTCTCGCGTGTCCCGATGATCACGGTGAAAGTGAAATTGGGTAGGCGGGAAACACGCACGCCTAACGTGGAAAACATTCTCATTGCCAGGGAACGATTCGACTGAATCCAACGTTTCCAGTCACGAATTTGCTGAGTTGCCCTGTTCAAGAACATTGATGGCGCACCCGACTTTGTGTATGGAACGTCTTGTGGTTTCTCAATTTCAATTAGCTCCCAGGTCAGCCCTCTGCTCCCTTCGTCATAAGGAACAGCAAAGTCCAACTCATAATCGGAACCCAATTTTAATTTAGAAATTACAAAATGCGAATCCAAACCGTCGACCAGGAACAGATTGGCATGTCTCTTAATGAAATCGTGATAGTCGAGTTCCTTTGCGTGCATATCAATCAAACGTTGCCATTTGTTAATAATGCCAGTGATTATTTCACTTGAGCTATCAAGTAATTTCCAATTCATAAAATCCTCCAGTTCCTTAACACCAAAACTTAAAACGTGAGAATATGATTCATGAGAACTCCTCTTTTGTGGTTTATATTCTGTAGACTGTGATGCCAGTAATTCAGTTTTATGGTCTTGGAATCATCGTAGTCTATACTTCGCAAAGAAACCAATAGCCATCCTTTTCGCGTGTGTTTGATTTAGTATATTTCTCTGCAAAGTTCCTATTTTCGATGTATATCCTGACCTTCTTTTCTTCAGGGTAAGCATGCACATTTCCGCATTGGTTGTTGGTGAAGAACAAGCGTTTTCTATAGTCCCAGGCAGAATAAGCAAGATTGTCACTCTCGGCACATCCAAAAAAAGAGATCCTTGGCTTTACAACATCCAGGAACGAGTAGTCTCTATCGGATTTTCGTCCATGGTGAGGCGCAAAGAGGATGGCCGTGTTGGTAACTAAATTCTCATGATTCTCCAGGATGTACTTCCAAGTATTGTCATTAGAATCTCCAGCAAATATTATTTTTCCTGCTGAACTCCGATAAATAATCACATACGACGCGTCGTTAATGTCTCCCGTGTCGTTTGCCAACTTAACAAGAGCGTTACTCGGAGAGAGAATTGATAGGTAGTCTCCTTCTCCATCCCCCGCCTCATTGTCAGCATTCCAATACATCCCATTATCTCCGGCTCTTGGAGAAATTACTTTAGTATCGGTTACGTTATTATTTATTAAGCGTTCATAGAAGTCCCAGTCGTCTTCTCTATATGGGCCATTTTGTGGGAAGTCCGGTTTTTTTCTTCGAATTCCGCAGTCCCAGAAGACACTCACACGAATTTGCTCAAAAAGGTTCTTGATCCCCTCCATATGGTCCATGTCTGGATGGGTCAAAATGAACCTCCAAATACTGTCAAAACCCTTGCTCTTCAGGTACCCAATTGGATTTGTCGGGACTGCACACATTTGGAAATTGCCTTTAGGTTTGGTCACACTCGAATCTTTTAAAATACCCTCGCTCAGTTCGCTATCCTCCAGATTTCCCGCACAAATATCAATCATGGTCAAACGACCGGAGCTTCTCTCTAAAAGAAAACAGTCACCTTTCCTTACATTTAAGAAGTGGATCTTAGGGCTTTGCATTCTATTCCTCCTTTGTCATTGTTTGGTTGTCTTGTGTTCCTTTTGAGTAGCCTCTGCCGCATTCTCCATATTTGCGGAAGTATGCAATTTGGCTAGTGGCCACGACAAGGTCAAACTGCTTTCTTTGTTTTGCATCTGAGATATGTTCTTAGTACTTCTCGTGCAAAATAGTACCCGCGTTGCTTGCTTCGATACCAAGCAACTAATATCAAAAGCGTGCAAATCAGGTAGGCGTTTAAAGAGTTATGGTACATGTAAAGTACAAACCCAGATGCAATCAATATGGTAGTAAGTATGACTCTCGAGAATGCATAATTTGCATTAAAATCCCCCACTCTTGAGTTCACTTCCGGCGTCGCATATCGCATGGCAACTGAGAACAGAGCATCATTCTTGGTGGTCTTCCCTCCAAATTCGTTTTCGAGTAGTGTTCTTGCCTTTTGGTGGTCATAGAATCTTACCTTCCAAATGTCTTTTCCATCCAGCAAACGGCTAGATGGTTTGCCTCCCCATGTCCAATAGAAGACATCTTCCATCCAACTCGCCAGTGTATTAACAAAATACCCGATTACAAATGAAATTGCCGTGGCTGGTACAACGAAGTCATTCTTGAAGGTTAGGCCATTCATATTTAGAAAGATAACGTACACCACAAAGCCAGGAATTAAATGGGACAGAACATCGTAAAATTTAAATTTCATCTTGTTAGTCTCCAACTTGTAATTCTGCAAAATAATAAGTGCCTCGCGCGGGATGGACAGCGCAAGAGTGGTATGTGAAGTGTCGAGGCAATTTCCGTCCCTGGAGAGTGTGTACTAGAGAATTCGAGATGACCGTCGCCGCATTCTTTATCCAGTCAAATCGAGAATCCTGAAGATTCCATTGGTAGCTATTCAACAAACAGCAAAACCTAACGCTCACTACACCTCCTGCTTCTCTGGATAAGGTACCGGGTCAACAGAAGACCAACCTGGACGTTGTGGTGCATTGTGCCTAATGTAAAGTGTCTTCCCCTCTGTGGAATACACCTTTGCGCCACGATGGATAAATGCACGGACAACAGCTTTTCTTGGATGATCCTTATCGTTCTTTGCTGAGCTTACAATAGCGTAGAACTTTTCGCTTTGAGTGTCGAGTTTAGGGCCTAGTATTCTATCAAGGATTTCTGTAGAGACATTATGCCGGGAACCATGATGAGGAACCTGTATTTTGTCTATGCCAGGAAGTATTAGACCTACAAAAGCGGCATAGTCAATCGCCTCTGTCAAGGTCGCGCGTCCTGAGTCACCTGTTAGTAATATTTTTTGTTCGCATAAATTAGCAGACTGGACAACACTCATGTTGTTCTCAGCGCTTGTATCATCTTCTGGAAAGACCTCTACACCCCAAGCCAAACGAATGAAATCCGTCGCTTTCTTGAGGATTCCACGACCACTATCAAGTATTGCTTCCTTCAATTCCTTGGTTGCCTCGGGCGTCTTTTCAGACTCAACAAGTAGCTCAAGGTAGCGCTTTCTGGAAGGAGCAAGCACTGAAAATTCACCAATCCTTCTCCCCTGGAAGGGCTCATGTATTGAAACTCCATTTTTTACTGCAAGTTCTTCCAGTTTGGCAACATTTGGATATAGTTCCTTGAACCGCTGTTGGAGATTGCTCACAGAAGTGAAACGACTGAACCTGTCAATCAATTGGTCGACATACAACCAAGGTCGAAACATCCATAATTCATCAATCTGAAAAGACTCAAACAGGGATGGGAGTCCTCCCGCATGGTCACCATCTGGATGCGTCAAAATTACTGAATTAATCCGAGATGAGGGACCATAATACTTCTTGATGTGCGCAACAAGGCTTTCACCGGTCTCCTGGAATCCCCCATCCACAACATGGATGCGTACTTTTCCACCAACACTGTACCTGATCAATATGGCATCGCCACTCTTTCCATCCCCAACACCTAAGAAATCAATTTCGTAAAAATCTGGCATTCGTTACTCCAGCTTAGAAGTAGGGGAGCATTCACCTGATTCCAGAATCGGGAGGTGCGTTACTTGCCCTTTTTATTATATTTCGGTTGTCCACGTTTGATTACGTTCCCCTCTTTTGAACGGGCATCATCAATGCTACTGAATTGTTCAATTATGACTTGAGCTCCCGGAATGTCTTCAAGATGTTCAGCTATTCGTTCACGTACTCGACTTTTCTTTGCAATGCCCACATAGTTGTCTTTTCCATTTTTTGTTCTAATACGGTACAACACCGGTTTGTCATCTGGAAGCTGTGCGATTCCTGACTTGTTGTAATTGACTTTTTTCTTAGCCACTTATTCCCCCTACCCGGTAACGGGCACCAAATCGCCTTCCCATGCTCTGAAAATCTCGTTTTCAGGTTTGTTATTGCATGAATAGCACAGTGGAAGAATATATTCCTTAGGCCCTTCACCAGCCCTTATCACATGACCTCCGACATCTGGGCCTCCTGTGCAGGCCATCGCCTCACAAGAGTTTGCTTTCTTTCCCCTTTTCTCTTCCCAGAATTCAAGCCAACTCGAATATCCAGATGGTGGGTTATTCCCACCTGTCCCTATTTTGTTCTTCACTTCGATGAAACTCATCCGTCCTCCTTCTTTGTTTGGTTTTTGAGCACCACTCCCTAATCGTTTAGTTTTGGGTGTCCTAATCTATATCAACGTCGTCTAACCTGTAGAAAGCCTACTCCCACACAATACCCCCTGTCAAGAGTAAATATGTTTTCTTTTCTTCAAATTATGCATTATATTTTGACACTTAGGTTTTTGGAGCGAATGGTGGGTTGCTCAGCAGCCGTGAATGGTGGAATCGTGCCTTCGGCACTGTGGATGGTGAATGGTGGGTTGAAGAACGAGAAAGAAATACAACGCTCAAATTAGCTCCATCTGCTTAGTTTCCTTCATTTTATCACATTGATATGCAAAGGAAACGGGGCCGATTGGCCCCGATCTTATCAATCACTGCGCTGCTTTTCAACAGCCCCGATGTCCCCGGGTATCCCGTTACCGGAGCGAAGGTCTCGGCGACGGCGGCCAGCTTCTCTTGCAACTGCATCTGTTCTCCAGAGCTCAGGGATTGTCCGGGATCGTCACGCCGGAATATAACACGAGGAGATTGAGGACCCGGCCTCCCTCGGTATAGGCGGCTACGATCCCATCGTGGTCGTTCAAAGTGCGCAGACCGTTTCCGGCGCACTTAAAGTAAGCCCCCCCGCGAGCGAAGTCCGAGATCGTTTTCCTGACATCGAAACCCTCGCCGCAGTCCCGGATTGAAAAGGCCAGCCCTGCCGTGCCGATCAGGGTGACGATCTCGATCGGGAGATCGTTTTGCCGCCCGTTGCCGTGGGCGAAGGCGTTGGAGATAGCCTCGGAGAGGACACCGTCCGCTCCGAAGAGCCGTCTCTCCATACCCTTCAGCGGCCGCCCAGACGCCTCCTCGATCCTGTACTTCAACCGCTTCTCGTAGGAGTACATCCAAGCATACTGCGGAGAGTATCTGAAGTTCCGCAGGATCTCCACGTCGCGCGGGACGACCATGTCTCGCCACGTCGTCGCCAACGGCCCAATGTCGGCGCGGAAGTCATCGAGGGTCTTGCCAAAAACGATCACCGCCCCTCTCCTCGCTTCATGCCGGAAAGGGGTTCGGAACCACCGGCCGTCCCAAGCCTGCGTGGATCATACGTGCGAGTTCGTGCTCGTTGCGGGGCATTTGGCGAAACCTGGTCCACGCCCAGCCAATGCGCGACAGCGCATGGGCATCGCTGGCAGCGACGGTCGGCTTGTGAGCCTTCCGGGCAAGCCGGCGGGCCTGAAATGCCTCCTGCTTGGTGAACGAGGTGCTCCCGACCTCCACGGCATCGACTAACTCCACCGGGAGGCGAGACGGATCGGCGTCTCGGTAGGGGTGCGCGAGGATGACGGCGGCGCCCTGGTCGGCTGCGATCGCCGACACCTCCTCGAGCGACATACCCTTGGCCAGGGGTGCAGTTTCGGACAGCCCGATGACTACCAGATGACAACCTCGAGCCGAGACTTCGATCCCCCGGAAGAAGGCGATCTGCGAAGAGGATTCCCGGAGAAGCTCGATTTCCTCGTCTTGCCAGAAGATGTCGTGCTCCGTGATGACGACGCCGGCGAGCCCCGCACGCAATGCATACTCCTCGATTCGGTACGGGTCGACGGCCTCTGCGCATCGGGAATACCGTCCCGTGTGAATGTGCAGGTCAAGGTTAAACATTTTCCGTGTCAGCTCCGCGCGGACGCCTCACAGGTCGGCCGGTCCCCTTTCACACGCCCTCCTGTTCGCGCCATGCGTCGGCGATCGCCGCGACCGCCGCGTTGCCAACTGAGGCAAGACGCATCTTGGCCATGCCCAGGTTGGCGTTGTTTCCCAGGATCGTGACCAGGTGAACGTGCACCTTCCCCTCCTCAGTGGCCAGGGGGGTCGTGCCCTGGTTGAAGCAGCGGGCCAGGATCTGGCCATCTTCCGCCTCGATGTGGACCAGGTGGCCGCGACCGGTTCCCATCTCCAAACAGGCATTCTGCGCGGTGCGAAGAACACTGTCCGCAAGAACCGAGATGACCTCCAGGTTCTGGAGACCGCTGGTTACCGATTCCAGCACCTCTGCCTGGGCAGTGAGCAGAATGGCAGCCTTGAACCCTTCCACATCACGGAACGCTTCGAGCCCGTACTCAACATTTTTACTGGATATCTTACACCTCCCTCATTTTCCTTTTCTGTTGGCACATTGGAGATGACTGTGGCGACCCCTCGGCACCGAATCTTTTAGCCTCATCCCTTGATCGGCACAGGATCACCGACGCGCCCTGTGCCTCGCCGCGGCAAAGGGCGCCGGTCATGGCCCGGCAGGAGCGGCCTTTGTTGACGCCTTCGTTAAGGTCGTCGGGCCGCCGCATTCTGCGGCGGCCCGGGTTACACCCACACAGTGTCCGCGCGTTGGAACAGGCCGCCTATCGCACCTCTTCGGCGATCTTGCCCACGACACGGTCAATTAGCATGACAGCCATGCCGGTATTGCTCTCCGGTTTCATGGCCACGATGACATGGAAATGGGCCTTCCCCTCCTTGCTGGCGGCGAAGTCCGTGGCCTTGTTGAGGCAGCGCATGAGGATGGTCGCCTTCGGAGCGCGAATCTGTATCAGGTTGCCGGTGCCGACCCCCATCTCATCGGTGGCCTTCTGCGCGTTGAGGAGCGCGTTGTTGGCTAACGTGCCAAGGGTCTTGATGTCCAGCTTGCCTTTGATAATGCTGTCCATCAACTCACCCTGCGAGGTAAAAACCGCAACGCCCTGAAATCCCTCGATCTCCTCGAACCCTTCCAGATGTTCTTTGATTGCCATTTTAACTTCCTCCTTTGCCGTTGTGAGAGCTCGCGTTGGCTCTCTGGTTGATAGTTCGGACTCGTCTTCGAAGACGAGTTCACCTTGGACCTCGTTTCCCGACACCTTCTTTCCGGCTCTACCGGCCTCGTCCAGCCGGCGCGCAACCTCCATCATTATGTAGTTTGTCACAGAGTTGATATTCTACGAGTACCATTTCCACGCGTTTCGCGGTAGCTCGCGGAAGCCCCCCCCCTGCCAAGACGTCATAAAGAAAAACGCCTGCTCGCCCGTCAGGTCGCCGGAAGACGCATGAACCAAGCAACCCCGGACGAAGCCGGGATCAGGGTCATTTCCATCACAAGAACGATTGCCCTGAATTCATTAAATTAATTATATTCCTCATCCACAGGCATTGTCAAGGGTAAATGTGCTTATATTGCTTTTATTTATGTATACTTTTTAGATGATATGCCCCACAACTGATGCAAATGGGAGTGAATCACTATATGTATCTTAGTTTCCCGTGTACCGAGCTAGTTTGCAGCCCAACGACTAGGCCGTGGGACAAAAGCCGCAACGCGGCGTAGCATGCCTCACGAGCGTATTGTTATGCGAGCTTTAGCCACAAGTTTCACTTGTATTAGCACTAGGTAGAGTCGTACTCGGTTTGAAACTAAATGTACCAGATAATTTATTACATGGATTATACATTGGTGCAATACGCTCCCCAGCGACATTAGGATGATAAACGTGTGAGCCCAGTGTTGCAGGGGAATTGCAACCAGAAACTCGACAGGAATTCGGCCACTTTTCCTTCGCAAAATTAATCCAGTGTTGTTTCCAGGAACCACAGTTACAGTTCCTAACTGAGGTTCCACTCTTATTTTTCCATCCACTTCCGGGTAAGCTCATATCAACCTCCTTTAGTTAAGGTCCATTTCGCGCAGCTTATTATTCTGCACAAAATCTCCTTTTGTTACCGAAAAAACTGAACTTTTCCGAAATTATATGTCCCCATTCCCCTTAATTTAAGGATTAAACAGAAGAAAACGGGAAACGACACATGAGACACAATTACGAATGTCGTTAATCCAGCCCACCGGGGACAGTCAATTAACCAGCCGATGAATGAACAGGCGTAAACAAAATATAACATGTCAAATTTTATTTACGCGGGGAAATGGAAAAACAATATTTCCGGTCAGTCTATCCAGGTCAGCTGGTCTTCGATTCTGGAAGTCACGTTTCTGAGAACGAGCAAGACCCCGGCCATCGGAAAGACCCTGCGAGGCAGAAGCTCATTGTGAAATAACTTGAGCCAATTACCGTAAGTCTTAATCCGGACAAAACCATTCCAACTTTTCATCTGTGATTTTCTGTATAGAAAGGGTATTTTATCTTTTCTTATTCTTTTTCAAATGTTCATACACGCTTGGCGCACCAAACACCGTTGCAATACTTCCTGCAATAGCGACCACAGCACCCCAGGGCTGGCCCTTCCCCATGGAATAAAACGCAAAAACAACCAAAGATATTAACAGAAGAAACGCCATAGCCTTGCCGGTTAAGTCTAACCAGACTACCGTTTTTAACTGCTTGTATAGTGCTTTTTTATCCAGCTTTTCCATTTCCATTCTATGTTGAGATTGTTTTGTCCAGAGACTGACTATAGTTTCCGGTAAGCCGGGGACAATTTCCCGGTATCGCTCCATAATTTCAGGAGGAGGAAGCGGTCCCTCGTAAATGTGAGCTTCCATCTTCTGTCGACGAATAGCGTTTTTCTGGGAATGCTGTGGAGCGTGGTTACTGTTTAATTTCTTTTTGCTCGACATAAGGCCGGTTACTGTAAGTTCCCATCACTTCTTTCAGGTCAAGTGTAATGGCATTCAGGTCGTAGTGGAACGCATCTTGAACTTCTAAAAATTGATATTTCTCAATGTGAAATGCGCGGGTTCTACTGAAAACACCGAACACGTCAAAGACGCTTATAAAACCCTGAAGTGCCTCTAACAGATAATCGTTAGAATTACCAAACTTTCCTGCCTTTCCCATCTTACCGACTCCCTTCCATTATTTTCCACCGGTAACGGGTTACCGGTTCCTCTTGTCCCTAATATAGCATTTATGTACTATTCATGCAATTTACCGGGTTGATTTCAGATTCTGTACCCTTCCCGGCCAAGAACGCCATGTTTCTGAGTGAACAATTCCTTGTTCTTTCCCGCCGTTCCCGTCCCCGGACAGATAGCCTTCGGCTAACAGCCCTTCCGGCCGGTCGCTATGTTGCCGTTTAACGCTGCCAACGTGTTCAGAAACACCTTGACCGCTTCGGTCCGGCTTCCCTTCGGGTGATCCGTCCCCTTCGGGTTCCAGCTCTAACGGGCGAGGTGTAAACAAAACCTGACATGTCACATTTTATTTACACTGGGAACCGAACGAAAACCTCGAAACACATGAAAGCCCAAGCGTTTAGCCTGGGCTTTTTGCGTAGTGTAATCACAAGGTTCCCACCTTCTATATACAATATAAACTCAAAAGCCAATCCTGTCAAGAATCGGGGGGTACCCACCCACCCCCAGGGAGCCGGCCATATATGGCTTTAAAAGAATGGTAAAACTGTGGAGTTTTTGAGAGAATTCTGACTCCGTAGATCCCGTTGCGATAATAATTCTCATAGAAGGATTCATTTCTCTCAGCCGAATTGCTGTAGCTGCCCCGTC
>Ga0114934_10002784_pt1 | contig 11096 bp, 11 predicted proteins | sample 4SBtaG_2_FD_99695 | JGI IMG/M metagenome (GOLD analysis project Ga0114934, IMG submission 99695) | Deep subsurface microbial communities from Kolumbo volcano to uncover new lineages of life (NeLLi) - 4SBTROV10_white metaG | ecosystem: Environmental > Aquatic > Marine > Volcanic ...
AGCTTGCTGCGTTGTTGTCATTCCTGCGAACGCCTACATGGATGTAGGTGGTAGAGCGAAGCAGGAGCCAGAGCCGAGACAGGAATCCAGTAAGACAATGACCGCTTTCAGCGGAACATTCATTTAACTGGATACCGGACTAAATCCGGTATGACGCCGTTAATACCCCGTCAGCTTGCTGCGGGGATTTTTATTAGAGTAACAGTTCATTGTTAATGTTTATGTAAAAGTTAGGTAAATTTTTCGGTGATTGTTTTACCAAACCCTGTCTACTTTGTTTCCGCTGTCACGCCTATGCTTTCCCTCAAGAGTTAACAACAAACCAAAACATAACAAAGGAGAGAAACATTATGGCATTAATTACACGTGTAACGCGATTATTCCGATCCGATCTGAATGCAGTACTCGACAATATCGAAGAACCACTTGTTTTGTTAAAGCAAGCTGTGCGGGAAATGCAGGAAAGTATCGACGCAGACGAACAACGATTTAAGTTACTAACGCATGAACATAGCCAGCTAGTATCCCGGCAATCAGAGCTTGAACAAAGTTTTGAACAAATAGAAGAAGAACTGGATATCTGTTTTGAATCTGAGAAGGATGATTTAGCTCGCGGACTGATTAAACGCAAACTGGAAACACAACGACTAGCCAAGGGGCTGGATAAAAAACAGAACACCCTGAACAACTCTCTGAACGAACTTAAGACGCGCATAAGTGAAAACCAGACACGACTAACATCGATGCAACAGAAAGCTGACATACTGGCAGAACAAGAAGTAACTGACTATGCGAGTAAGAATCACGCTGAAGTATGGGACACATCTGATGTTTCTATAAAAAGCGAAGACATAGAAGTGGCCTTTCTTCGCGAGCAACAGAAACGGGTGGCATCATGAAACGGCCTAACTTTTTTGAAGGTGTCATTGTCGGTGTTGTCGCCAGTATTACAGCAAGCGCATTATTCGCAACACTAATCTGGTTTTTTAACCCGGCTACTGTACTGGAATTGATCGTCTCGGGTATTAGCTTTGGCTACATCCTTTATCTTTTGACACGCAGCCATGAAAAAACCGGTCGCATCGTTGTGCTAACGGCATGGAGCGTCATCGCCATGCTGGCCTGGATGTTATCACTACCCCTGACGCTATTTATCTTTGTGCATGTCGCATTACTATGGTTAATCCGCTCTTTGTATTTTTATTCCAGCTTATTGTCATCATTAATTGATATGGGACTGACCGGACTTAGCCTTGCTGTCGCACTTTGGGCAGGCATGCATAGCAGTAGTTTATTTCTCAGTATCTGGTGTTTCTTTTTGATACAGGCGTTATTCGTAATCATTCCAACTCGAATGAACAAACCAGCGACAAATCAACTCATTACCCCGGATCGTAAGGACGCTTTTGAATCTGCTTATCGCAGTGCAGAAATCGCCTTACGACAACTCTCAACCCTTTCCTAAGAAGGAGATATAAAGATGAAAACGAAAATCTTAACTTTTGCATTATTTCTATTTACTGCAGCAACCGTGATTGGTTATCCGTTGATTAAAGATAAACCCGATAACACTGTAAAACCAATAGGCAACATACTGCCCCAGTCAGATAAACCCAAAATAGAAGTTGTGTTTGTTTTAGATACGACTGGCAGCATGGGAGGTTTAATCCAGTCGGCTAAAGAAAAAATCTGGTCTATCGCATCAACCATGGCCTCAGCGCAATCAGCACCGGAGATCAAGATGGGACTGGTCGCCTATCGCGATCGTGGCGATGCTTATGTTACCAAGGTTGTTGATCTTTCCAGTGATCTGGATTCCATGTATGCGACATTGATGGACTTTAAAGCCAACGGCGGTGGCGATGGACCTGAAAGTGTTAACCAGGCACTCTACGATGCCGTGCATGAAATCTCCTGGAGCGAAGATCAAGACACCTACAAAGTTGTCTTCATGGTTGGCGATGCACCACCGCATACGGACTATCAAAATGATGTGCAATATCCAGTTACAGCTAAAGTAGCTCAGGGAAAAGGCATCCTGATTAATACCATCCAGTGTGGAATCGATCAAAATACGAAAGTTCAATGGCAACAGATTGCACAACTCGGTGGTGGTGATTACTTTCAGGTAGACCAGGCTGGCAGTGCTGTTGCCGTAGTCACTCCTTACGATGAAAAATTGGCCGAGTTATCAGAAAAGATAGAAGACACTCGACTATATTTCGGTAACAAAGCAGAAAAACTTGCTCAAAGCATGAAACGCGAAGCCACGGACAAGTTACGCAAATTATCTTCAGCCGCATCACTCGCACGACGCGCTGAGTTTAATTCCTCTGATAGCGGCAAGGCAAATATGTATGGCAAAAATGAACTGGTAGGTAGCATTAGCAGCGGCACTATCGATCTTTCAGACATTGATGCCGATGATTTGCCTGAACCCATGAAAGCTATGACATTAGAAGAGCAAGAAAGTCTGATAGAAGAAAAAGCTGTGCAACGCAAAGAACTTGATCGTCAGATTCTGGCAGCAACCGAACAACGTAGAGACTATCTTAAAAACAAAGCGAAGGAAGCCGGCGGCTATAAGGACTCATTAGATGAAAAAATTTACAGCACCGTAAAAAAACAAGCGGAAAAGAAAGGCTTTATTTATAAAGCCGACGCACCTGCTTATTGAGTTACCTCCCCTTAAATTGAACCGGCTCTGTAAACGGGTCGGTTCATTTTTTTACGTAAATCATAGTGGTTTTTATTCAAGCGCTTAAACATTCATTATTAAATTTCGCTGTACTTGATGGCTTTACCTTTTACTTTTTACTTTTTCTACGGGATAACGCTGCTCATTAATTTTTATTTTTTTAGTTACTGCATCCAGCAAATCTATATTTAGCTTATCAGCAATACGAATCAAATATATTAGGATATCAGCCATTTCCATCTCAGCTTCATTTCTTTTTTTATTTTCCAATTCATAACTGTTTTCAACTGTTAGCCATTGGAATATTTCTAACAACTCACTCGATTCAACAGATAATGCCATAGCAAGGTTTTTGGGGTCATGAAATTGTTCCCAATCTCTATCTTTAACAAATTTACGCAATTTATCTCTCATTATGTTCAAATCTAATGAACTCATATTATTGCTTCCTCTTAATTATCTACTCAACGGTCAGACTTATATCATAATTAATAACCATTGCATAATGCATAGGTTATATTATACTGAGTGGATAAAATCACTTTAAATATAATAAAAGTAAACTAATGTATAACGTGCATGAAGCATCAGAAATGCTAAATATTTCTCCCGACACTATTCGTAGATGGGAAAAAAAAGGATTAATAAAGTCAAAAAGATCTGAAAATAATTATCGCATATTCAACGTCGACGAACTTAAACGTGTTCAGAGTAAATATTTTAACAAAAAACCTGAGGGCAAATATAAAGTTCACAAGAAACCTAGAAAATCAAAATATACAGCAATAGAACTTTTCTCAGGTGCAGGTGGTCTTGCCTTAGGTCTAGAAAACGCTGGTTTTAGATCAAAACTTCTAGTTGAAATTGAAAAGGATGCAATCGCCACCCTTAAAGAGAACAGACCAAAATGGAATGCAATCAAAGAAGATGTGACCACCGTTAATTTTAAAAAATACAAAGGCAAAATTGATCTTGTTGCAGGAGGTTTCCCTTGCCAAGCATTTAGTTACGCCGGTAACAGTAAAGGATTTGAAGATACCAGAGGTACACTTTTTTTTGATTTCGCTCGATGTGTAAAAGAAGTACAACCTAAAATTGCTTTAGGAGAAAATGTTAGAGGGCTACTTCGTCATGACAATGGTAAAACTCTTTTAAAAATGATTAGTGTACTGGAAGGACTTGGATACCGGGTTCAATATAAAGTTCTTCGTTCCCAGTTTATGGATGTACCTCAAAAGAGAGAGAGGCTAATTATATTAGGTATAAGAAATGATTTGGACATAGAACCAATATTTCCTGACGAAAAAGACTATACAATCAATTTACGAGACGCCCTGCATAAATGCCCAAAATCAGAAGGTTCATCCTATCCACCTCGTAAATATAAGATATTAGACATGATTCCTGAGGGAGGTTATTGGAGAGAGCTTTCAGAGAAATACCAAAAAGAATATATGGGCAAAAGTTATTATCTCGGTGGAGGTAAAACAGGCATGGCAAGAAGATTATCTTGGAGTGAACCTTCTCTAACATTGACGTGTAGCCCAGCTCAGAAACAAACTGAAAGATGCCACCCAGAAGAAACGAGACCTTTAACTATAAGAGAGTATGCCCGCATACAGACCTTTCCGGATGATTGGAAATTTATTGGTTCCGTTGCTTCGCAATATAAGCAAATTGGTAATGCTGTACCTGTTAATTTAGGTTACTACATAGGTAGGTGTTTAATTTCTATTCTGAGCGGTAAAAAAGATCATTATGTTACTTGTAGCCCTCTTGAAAAAAGTAATAACCTACAATTACCATTAATATAATTTGTAATGCACAAAGTTGCAGAAGAATATCTGAAGAAAAAAGACAAAAAACTAGGTCGTATTATTGATTCCGTTGGTTCATGTAAATTAAATCATAAAACTAGAAATAAATTTGATGTACTAGCTTCGTCAATTGTTGGACAACAACTTTCAGCCAAGGCAGCCAAAACAATAAAAGGTCGCGTACTTAAACTTACTGGTAGTAAAACCATACTAAAAGTAGAAAATATATTAGATATAGATATTAAACAATTAAGGAAGACTGGTCTGTCTACAGCTAAGGCTTCTTACATACATTTTCTCGCAGAAAATATAACTTCAGGAAAGCTAAACCTAAAAAACCTTCAAAAACAAAATGAAGATGATATCTACAAGATATTAATTAGTCAGAAAGGTATTGGAAAATGGACAGCAGAGATGTTTATGATTTTTTCGCTTGGTAAAACTGATATTTTATCAACAGGAGATGCTGGTTTAATTCGTGCGGTTCAATTAGTTTATGGGCTAAAAGAGAAACCAAACCCAGAAGAATTTACTAATATTGCTAAGAAATGGAGACCATACAGATCTATTGCTAGTTGGTATTTGTGGCGAACAATAGATTAATTATTTATATACTGCACTCTCTTCAGCTATAAAGTTAGAAATATTATTCTTCAATTCATTACCAACCTCTTCAAATATTGCAAGTAATTCTTGATAATCATTATTGGTGCTCGTGCAGTTCCATAATTCCTCTTGGATCAGTAATTCATCTCTATGGCAGTTATCCAAAACAAAACTTCTTGAGTATTCCTTAGGGTAATATGGGTTATATGGAATCCCTATACATGTTCTAATATTCGCATCTTTTTTCTGACTAAATCTAAGGGCGCTCCAAATTAACATTTTTCTTCTTAATGTCCTTGCCTCTTTTTTATTTGGCTTAACAGTAGTTATGTCGATATAAAGTTCATTCCCATTATCATCTTCAAGAAATACATCTACTGTTTGATCTGGATGTTTAATCGAATCACCAGCTGAAATTTTAGTGCGAATCATTTCTAATTCATCGCATTTTGAATGTGTATTTATATCTTGATTACATAAATGATTAATATGTAGTTCCGTCCCTTGATCTATTTGTCCTTCTAACTGAAACTGTCTCTCGGCAGTCTTAAAACCACTATGTTTGGCTAGTTCAACTAATATTTGTTCATATATAGACATGCCAAAAGTTGTATAGAGTGACTGCATTAATGAAGCTTGTAAAATAGTAGTTTTATCAAAAATTGCTTCAAAGAATGGTTTATGTTCTGTTTCTGACTCATAATTTTTTAGCTTTTCTTCAATTTTTGTTTTAACAATATTCTTAATAAAACTTCGTGTTTTCTTATTCATTCTAATTGTTTCTCATTAGCAAATTTTAACTGTCAATTATTATTGATTGACTGATCGTACACTTATATTCCTATAAAATACTTAAAAGAATTTAAGAGCCGGAATGATTAAAATTTAGCCACTCTGACCATTTTCTACTATTTAGAAGTAAACTCGTATCAGTTATTCGACCTGGTTAACACCTCTGTTCATCCTTCAGCTCACAAGCATTTAATCGTATGCTCAGTATTGATTGAAGCTATTGAGTATAAAAATACACAATAAAATTGTACGAAACATGATGTCATCTAAACAAATATTTATATATATTTCAAATACTTAGATAATTTTTATACATTTACAGCTATATTTCAAGATTATCTATTTACAGCTATATTTTTGTTTTATATACTTACAGCTATATTTTTAATATCACTTTTAAAGGCGAGACCGATCATGATACCTATTACCTCATCTGAAACCCTTGGCAAAGTCCTGCGACGTTACAGAAAAGAACAAGGATTAACACAAAGCAATGCAGGTAAAAAGTTTAACATTCTTCAAAGTTCAATATCAGGAATTGAGTCAGGACGACCGGGGGTACGACTTGAAACAGTATTCAGATATATGTCTGCGCTCAGCCTGGAAATGCACCTGGAACCTCGCACTAAATCACAAAATGATAAGGCACTTTGGTGATGGCATCCTTGTTTGTTTACATGAATGGTTATGAGGTTGGCGAATATATTCAACGCAAAGGCGGCATGCAGGAATTCGTCTACAGTGATTCATGGCAAGAACTCAAGAGTGCAATTCCTTTATCTCTATCACTGCCTCTGACTGACAAAAAGCATAAAGGAGATAGCGTATATAATTATTTCGAGAATCTGTTACCAGACAGTAAAGATATAAGAAAACGTATCCAGGCGAGATTTGGTGCAAAAACTGACAAGCCTTTCGACTTGCTCTCTTTAATTGGGAAAGATTGTGTAGGCGCAATTCAACTTATATCTGAACAGGCAGATGTTGATGTGAAAAATATTTCTGGCACGCCACTTAATGAAAATGAAATCGCTAAAGAACTGAAAAACTACGAGACATTACCTCTTGGAATGTCGAAAGATAATGAGTTTAGAATATCACTTGCCGGTGCACAGGAAAAAACGGCTTTACTTTGGCATGATGAAAAATGGCAACGACCCACAGGCGCCACTCCAACAACGCATATTTTTAAATTACCTATCGGCAAGATAGAACATAGTGCTATTGATCTATCTGATAGCGTTGAAAACGAATGGCTTTGTATGGAAGTAATGCGGGAATTTGGTTTACCTGTTGCAAATGCCCGTATAAAAAAATTTAAGGATGTAAAAGTACTTATTATTGAACGTTTTGACCGCGAGCTCTCTCAAGATAAAAGCTGGATTATTCGACACCCTCAAGAAGATATGTGTCAAGCGAGCTCCATTTCTCCAGGACTAAAATATGAAAGCGATGGTGGTCCGGGAATTTCTACAATAATGGAACTACTCAAATCTTCGCTTCAACCTGAAGATGACCGAAAGCAATTTATTCGATCGGTTTTCCTGTTCTGGTTGCTTGGCGCTATTGATGGACATGCAAAGAATTTCAGTATTTTTTTAAAACAAGGTGGTCGATTTCAGTTAACGCCACTCTATGACATTATCTCTGCTTATCCACTTGCAGAAAAACGACAACTTGAATATCAGGATATGAAGATGGCAATGGCCTTACATAGTAAAAACACACATTATCATTGGCACAATATGTTACCACGACATTGGTTAGCTGAAAGTAAGAAAAACGATTTCCCGGAAACAGACATGCAAGAAATTATTGATCAATCAATAACTGAACTTGATGGCGTTATTAATAAGGTCACTTCAAAGCTACCGCCTGGCTTTCCTGAAGATATTGCTCAACCCGTATTTGAGGGGATGAAAAAAGCTAGCAAAAAATTTAGATGATGTTTTATTGCTGTCCGGTTAACGTGTTAACAGGAATACACATGCCGCTAAAAATAAAGCGGAATTCAAAATTCTTCCCTCGGTCTCTGCTCGGTAATTGCTCCTGCATCGCCTAAAGCGCCTACTGTTGGTACTCTACTACCTATATCCGTGTAGGCATCCCGGCTCGACTCTACCTCGGTAACTGTTCCAGACGTTACTCTACCTCCTCCGTCCTTGGAGTCGACCTACTTCCATGCAGGCGTTTTCCAAAACTCTTTTTGCGCTTCGTTTACTTTATAAAGATATCGTCGTGATTCTTGTTTGGGATGTTTGTTGGTGAGTTGTTGATATACCTGGCTGGGGGATAGCTGGTTTATCTTTACCACTGCCTGATCTCGATTAGATGAAAAGGTTTTTAACACATTACCGGCGCCACCGTTGTAGGCGGAGATAACTGTGTAGCGTCGGGCATTTTGATCTTTAACTTTTACTAGGTATTGCTCTTGTAATATTTTCACATAGGCCGTGCCTATATCGATATTGTATTCCGGGTTGTACAGATTTTGTGGCGTGGGTTGTCCCGAACGTTGTTTAATTTTTTCAAATACATCCCTTCCGGCGGTACTGGGTACGACCTGCATCAAACCATAAGCCGGGGCATGACTTACTGCAAAGGGATTAAAACTGCTTTCTGTTTTAATAATCCCATAGATCAGACTTTCAGTGACATTATATTTTTTACTGTATTTCCGCACTAGTGATGCGTATTTATAGGCACGAATTTTCTGATGGGTTTTAACTAATGGAAAAACGACTCTTAGTCCGTTTTTATTGCCTATTTTAACTTTGCTTATTTTGTTTTTGATTAGATAGTCGGCATAACGATTGGCGCGCCATTGCCATTGAATGGCAATACCTTCGTGATCTAATACCTGTTCGTAGAGAAACGGATGGCCGTCGCTTTCGGGAATGGCATCAGAATAGAGATCGACTTGTCTGGGGTCATCTGGCGTTAGTAAGGTTGTAATGATGGCTTTCTTTAAATACTTTTTTTGTGAGTCCGGTGCCAGGGTTTCGATAGTGACGGTGCCGCTCTCAAAATCAACATGAGCACGGTTGTAATATTTGTCGGTATATTTTACATAGTCTTTTGGACCAGCTTGCCTGGCATCGTCCTCACCCCATATATTAGTAATATCGTTTACAAATTCTTTTATTCTGGCTTTAAAGGCTTTCAGATCAGCGGGTAGTTGTTCTGGATTCGTTGCATAGTATCGACCTTTGCTTTCCAGAACTTGTGCGGCTTTTTCAGGATCATCAGCTATGACACCTAAATTACGGATATCTGCAATGTTACAACCTGCCAACAGTATGAGTAATACGCATGACAAGCCTTTATTCAATTGTGTAGAACTAACAGGAAATTGCATTTTTAATTGTGACGTTTTTTCCCGGCACAACTCTACTTTCTCCATTAACCATGTAGGTGTCAGCCATGTTATAATTCAAAGTCTTTCATAAAGGAAACTAATGCATCCACAGCTTCTTCCGGGACGGCATTATAGAGACTGGCACGCATGCCGCCAACAGTACGCCAACCGTTCAGGTTCAACATCCCATTTTCTGCTGCTTCTGTAACAAATTTTACGTCCATGCTTTTATTTTGTAATTGAAATGGTACATTCATCCATGAACGACAATCAGCGGCAACATCATTGCTGTAGAAATCAGTAGCATCGATGGCAGCATAAAGTTTCTTCGCTTTACGTTCATTGACTACGGCCATGGCTTCCGGGCCACCCTGCTCTTTTAACCATTTGAATGCCAGCCCGGTTAAATACCAGGCAAAGGTAGGTGGTGTGTTATAGAGTGAGGCATCTTCTGCCTGAACATCATAGTTAAAGGGTTCTGGTGTGATCGGTAGTGCATTGCCGAGCAAATCATCACGTACGATGACAACGGTGATACCGGAAGGTCCGATGTTTTTCTGGGCACCAGCATAGATCAATCCGAATTTTGAAACATCAATCGGTCGTGACAAAATATTGGAAGACATATCAGCCACGATAGGGACGTCTCCTGTATCGGGGATGAAGTTGAATTCCACTCCGCCGATAGTTTCATTCGGTGTGTAATGAAAATAAGCTGCGTCCGAATCGAGGTTCCAGGAATCTATATCAGGAATATAGTGATAACCCTTGTCCATGGTATCTGCGACAAGATTAACGTCGCAAAACGATTTTGCCTGATCCACTGCCTTATGTGACCAGACCCCGGTACGAACATAATCGGCCTTGTTATTACCCCGTAACAGATTCATGGGAATAACAGCGAACTGGGTGCTGGCTCCACCTTGAAGAAATAGTACATGATAGTTATCTGGAACGTGCATCAGATCACGTAGATCCTGCTCGGCATCTGCAGCGATCTGAAGAAAGGCCTCACTGCGATGGCTCATTTCCATAATCGAGGCACCGACCTCACCCCAGTTAAGTAATTCCTCTTTCGCTTTTTGTAATACCGACTCTGGTAGAGCAGCCGGGCCAGCGCAGAAATTATAGGCACGCGTCATGATTCCCTCCTCATTAAGCAAATTAAAATTATCCCGAAGTATTCCGCAACTTCAGTACCTTATTATACCCGTGATAATGACAGTATCGCTTAAAGTGCCTACTGTTAGTGCTCCTCTAGGCAGGCTTCTTCTTGCCAAATAGAACTTTAAAAGCAACGATAAACACAATTACGCCACCCACCATCATTGCAAATACCTTTACAAAAAACATCAGTATATCGCTCAGACCTTTTGACTCTTCTCCAGCTTCGCTTGTGCTAAATTTATCACTGTCAGACTCTACCGGTTTTATTGGTTCCGGTTCGATTTGCGCAAATTCTTCCTTCATGGTTTCGGCTTCTGCTTTCTCGGGCTGAACTTGTTCTGAAACAGCTTCTTCTTGTCTGACAATTTTCTGTTTTTCTATTTCAGTGACCGATTTTTCTTCCATTGCTTTTGCTATGCGTGCTTGCTGTTCTTCTTTCAAGCGTTCTGCTTCTTTTAAGCTTTGTGCTTCTTCAGCACTATCTTCTTTCTCTTGCTGTGCAGCTAAAGCTTTTTGCTCCGCTATTTTTGCTTGTTTTTTCTTTTCTTCTGCTGCGGCGATTTTTTCCTGCTCTGCTTTTTTAGCTGCGGCTTTACTGGCTTCTTCTTTTTTGGCAATTTCTTTTTGCTCCTGTACTGCCTTCGCCTTTGCTTCAATA
>Ga0114934_10002785_pt1 | contig 11094 bp, 16 predicted proteins | sample 4SBtaG_2_FD_99695 | JGI IMG/M metagenome (GOLD analysis project Ga0114934, IMG submission 99695) | Deep subsurface microbial communities from Kolumbo volcano to uncover new lineages of life (NeLLi) - 4SBTROV10_white metaG | ecosystem: Environmental > Aquatic > Marine > Volcanic ...
CATGAGAAATTAAAAATATCAGAGCAACGTTGGGAAAAAATTATAATTTTATTAGCAAAGGAAGGTTATATCGAAGGAATTACTTATTCGCAAACCATAAGTGATTACAGTCCTAGAATAACAAAGTCTATAAAACCAATAATAACTTTAAAAGGATTAGAATACTTACATGAAAATTCTTTAATGAAGAAAACAGCCCAGTTAGTTGAAGGTGTATCAAAATTAATACCATAAGCACTTACTAAGCAAAAATAGTAGGTGTTTTTATTATGTCTGAAAAAGGTGATGTAATGATTAAGTTTTTATTAGGTATATTTGTTGGTTATGTACTAGCTCATTTAATATCAATAAACAAAGTTAATAAAAGGATTAAAGACTTAGAAAATAAATAAGTCTTTTTTTATTGCTCTTTTTAAAAGTTTGCAGAGCATAAAGAACAAAGCAACTCCCAAGTCGGAGAGCGACTATAAAAAATCTATGGAGGTTGATATAAATGGAATGGCTAAAAGAAATACTCGAAAAGGCAGGGGTTGAGAAGGACGATGAGGTACTTAAATCAATAAAAACTGAGCTCCCTAAATACTTTATAACGAAAGAAAAATTTAATGAAGTAAATGAAGCAAAGAAACAATTAGAAGGTGATATTAAAGAAAGAGACAAGCAACTTAAAGAACTTGGAGAAAAAGCCAAAGGGAATGAAGAACTAGAACAAAAGATTAAGGAACTACAAGATACAAATGAAAAGGCAACAGTCGATTATGAAGCTAAAATTAAAAACATTACATTGGATAATGCAATAAAAATTGCTTTAAAAGATAACAAAGCTAAATATGAAGACCTGCTTATGAATAAGTTTGACAGGGAAAAACTAAAAATTAAAGAAGATGGTACCATTGAGGGATTAGATGATCAGATTAAAGCTTTAAAGGAAGGTTATAAGGATTTATTCGAGCAACCATTAAGTGGAACAGCACCAAACAATAAAGGTGGAAGTTCAGAAGGTACATCTGAATTAGAACAGGTAACAAAAACAATTCAAGAAAATTTAGGATTTTAGAAAAGGAGAGTGTAAAATATGCCAAACGTATTAGAATATGCAAATATTTTTCAACAACAACTTGATAAGCAAGTAGTAGCTCAAGCTACTTCTGGATGGATGGAAGCCAATGCAGGACTAGTAAAGTATAATGGGGGAAATGAAGTTAAAATACCAATTATTGATATGGACGGTCTTGGTGATTATGATAGAGCTGAAGGCTTTGTACAAGGGGCTGTAAACCTAACATATCAGACAAAAACACTCACACAAGATAGAGGCAGAACGTTCCAGTTAGATAGAATGGATGTAGACGAAACTAATTTTGTTGCTACTGCTGCAAATGTAATGGGAGAATTTCAAAGAACACACGTTATTCCTGAAATAGACGCTTACAGATACAGTAAAATTGCAACTGACGCTATAGCAAAGAATGCTGCAGTTGGTGGATATGTTCCAAGTGCAAATGATATTTTAACAAAACTAAAAGAAGATATATACTCAATCTATGATATTGCAGGAGAAATTCCACTTGTTATTACAATGAATATGACTGTAGCTGCGATACTTGAAAATTCAACAGAATTATCAAAACAATTAAGTATTATTGATTTTGGAGCAGGGGAAGTTAAAACAAAGGTAAGAGGAATTGACGGTAATCCTATTATCAAAGTGCCTTCAACTAGATTGAAAACTAAGTATGTTTTTAGAGATGGTACAACTTCAGGGCAAGAAGTAGGAGGTTTCACTCCTGATGGTACCGCAAAAACTATCAACTGGATAATTACTCCTAGAACAGCACCTATTGCGGTATCAAAAACGGATAAAGTTAGGATATTCACTCCCGACCAAAACCAGAAAGCAGACGCTTGGAAAATTGACTATAGAAAATATCACGATATTTGGATCAAGGATAATCAGTTTGCAGCAATAAAAGTTAATATTAAAGAAGCATTAGCATAGGTGGTGATGTAAAATGTTTAAACTTGAAAGAGGTAATGTAGTTAAAATAGTTGCTACAGAACATGAAAAAGCAAAGCTTATGGCTAAAGGGTTTATCGAAATAAAGGACGATGTTAAGAAGGAGACAAAGTCAAACAAAGTTACTAAAGAGAAGGCTACTAAATAGTGGTCTTCTTTGCTTTAAGTAGGTGATACAATGGAACAACTAGAAAAAATGAAAATAAAACTAGGAATATCTTTAGGTGATACATCAAAAGATGAACTTTTAAGTTTGTATTTAGAAGATGCAGAAAATGAAATATTAGAACTAACGCATTTAAATACAATTCCGGATAAGCTATTAAATACACAGATAGAATTAGCTATTATATATTACAATAAGCAAGGGATAGAGGGACAAACATCACATGGAGAAGGTGGAATAAGCAGGAGCTTTGAAGAAGGTATTCCAAAAGAAATCATGAAAAAGATTTTAGCTGAAAGAAGATTGCCAAGGCAGTCCTCATATAGTGAGGTGGATGTATGAGATTAAGACAAAGAGATTTAAAAGAATACAAACTTAAAAAAAGAGTACCATTGCAAGATTCTGATGGGACAACTTATGAAGAATATGAAGAAGTTGGTACTATTATAAAAGCAAATACTCAACCTACAGGTGGTAAAATTGCAGCTGAAATATATGGTGAAAGGCTTAAATATATGCTTACTATGTACTGTGAAAATAATGTGGATATAAAAGAAACTGATGGGATATGCATAAATGTTGAAGCAACTGATAAACCAGATTATAAGGTAGTTGCAATAAAACAATATAATACTCATAAAGTGCTTGATTTAGAGAAGGTGAATAAATGAGCATACAGGGATTAGATAGTTTATTAAGAAAACTTGACCAATTAGGAGGAAATTCTAAACAAGCATTAAAAAAAGGGGTAGGCAAAGCGACAAAACAAGTACAAGGCGACGCTAAGGAATTATGTCCAGTGGATACAGGAAGCTTGAGAAATAGTATTCAATCATCTGTAGAAGAAAAAAGTGGTAGTGTAATAGGCAAAGTAGGTACAAATATGGAATATGCTATGTATGTTGAATTTGGCACTGGACAAGGTGGAATAAATGCAGATATAGAAGCTAAAAAAGAAATAGACTTGTTTTATAGAGAAGATTGGACAGGTATGGCACCTCAGCCTTATCTATATCCTGCATTAAAGCAGAATGAAGAAAGAGTTAAAAAGATAGTTAAAGACGAGTTAATACAGGAAATAAGGAAGGTAGCAAAGTAATGTACGATATTAAGCCACAAATATTTAATTTATTAAAAGAGATAGAAGAAGTTACTGTTTCAGATGCATATCCTAGAGATTGGAGTAGTTTACCCCATATTTCTTTTTATGAACAGATGAATAGTGATTATTTAAAAAAAGGTTCTGAAAATTTAACAGAATTAGTAATTCAAATAGATATTTGGCATAACAGGAGTACAGGAACTATAGCAAAGGCAATAGATGAGAAAATGAGTTCGATAGGATTTAGACGAGAATTTGCTGCAGATGTTCCAGACGCAAATGTGAAACATAAAACTATAAGATACAGAGGTATTGTAGATAAGAAAAATTTATTAGTATATCAGTAAAGGGAGAGTGATATAAATGGCAGGAGTAAGCTTTAATGAAACTAAATTATCATATAAAACAGGTGCTCAAACTGAATTCACCCAAATAGAAGGTTTACAAGAAGTCCCTGAAATGGGTGGGGAAGCTGAAAAGATAGATGTAACAACTCTTGGGGATAAATTTAAGCAATACATTCCTGGAATAATTGATTTAGGAGATTTAACTTTTAAATTCATATATGATAATAGCACAGATACATCAAATTATAGGATTTTAAGAGGATTGCAAGATAATAAAACTATTGCTACATTTAAGCTTGAATACCCAGATGGTTCAGCTCAACAATTTAATGCATATGTAAATGTTAAGATTGATGGTGGTGGTGTTAATGCACCTATGACATTTACTGCGGCACTTAGTTTACAAAGTGATATTACGATAACAAATCCAAGTGCATAATTAAAGAGGAGGAATGAATAGATGAAATATACAGAATTTAAAGTAGGAGAAAAAGAATTCAAGCTAAGACTAGGAGCATGCGAAATTATAAATCTTGAAAAGAAGTTAGGAAAAAATCCATTAGATATATTGATGAACGTTGAAAAAGGAGAATTACCTAAAATCGGTGATACTCTTACAATAATACATGCGGCTATGCAAAAGTTTCATCATAATATTACAATAGAAACTGTATATCAGCTATATGATGAATATGTGGATGAAGGAAAAAGTTACATTGACTTAATTCCTATTATATTAGAGGTATTTAAGGTTAGTGGTTTTTTCAGAAAAGCCCAAGAGATGGGCAAGTAAATAAGTCAAACAATGAGGGAATAAAAAGTTTAACTGAACTATTTGAAGAACTGTATCCAACAGCTATAGAAAACGGTGTGGATGCAGTTTTTTATTGGGAAATGACATATGGTGAAATTATTGCTGCAATAGAGGGGAATCAAAGAAAAGTAAAACAAGAAATGCAGATACAAGCTAGTTTAATGTATAAGCTAGGGGATTTGTTGAGGTTTGCTTTTAACGAGCCTAATAAATATCCTACATTGCAAGAAGCATTTCCAAAATTATTTGATGATATCGAGAAACCGAAACAGCAGGATTGGAGAATAATAAAAGAACGTATTACCGCATATGCAGAACAGAAAAGAAAGCGGGGTGAGAGTAGTTGACAATTGAGGAATTAAAGGTACTAATATCAGCCGAAACATCTGGATTTAAAAAGGAAATTAGCAATGTAAAAAATCAAATGACGGGATTAAATAAAAGTGTACAAAAGTCTACTGATGGAATTACAAAGGCGTTTAAAACACTAAAGGCAGCTATAATTGCATTAGGCATAGGTAAAGTTATAAAGGATAGTATAATGTCCGGAATGGAAGCAATAGAGAGTGAAAATTTATTTGAAGTATCAATGGGTAACATGGCTGATAGTGCTAGAAAATGGAGCAATGAACTCCAAAAGACACTTGGCCTTAATGCTTATGAAGTAAGGAAAAATGTTGGTGTACTCTACAACATGACTACCTCAATGGGACTCACTGAAAACTCTGCTTATGGTTTAAGCAAAGGACTTACAAAATTAGCATATGATATGGCCAGTTTTTATAATATCTCCAATGAAGAAGCATTTGACAAAATTAGAGCGGGAATAACTGGAGAAACTGAACCGCTGAAAAGATTGGGCATACTTGTAGATGAAAATACAATAAAACAGGTTGCATATAAAAATGGTATAGCTACAGTTGGAGCAGAGCTTACCCAACAACAAAAAGTAATGGCAAGATATATAGCTATAATGGAGCAAACAAAGAATGCCCAAGGTGATTTGGCAAGAACTATTGATAGCCCAGCTAATCAATTAAGAATATTAAGAACACAATTAGAACTATTAAAAATTAATCTAGGTCAAGCTTTTATGCCCATAGTACAAGTAGTATTACCTATTTTAACGAACTTAGCTAAATGGCTAGTAACTGTAACACAATTAATATCGCAATTTACACATGCATTATTTGGAGTATCAAAAGTACAGGCACAACAAGCTAATACAGCAGTAAAAGCAACTAAGTCGCAAATACAAGTTGGTAAAGCTATAAAAGACGCTAGCAAAAAAGCTAAAAGTGCGGTTACTGGATTTGATGAAATTAATCAATTTCAAAAACAAATGAGTAACAATGCTGGCAATATAGGCTCAGTAAAAACAAGACCTATAGAACTAGGGGATGAACAATTAGGAAATAAAGGTGCATTTAGCGAAGAAGAAATTACGAATACCGAAAGTAGAGTCCAAGAATTTGCTGACAAAGTAAAACAAATATTTGCTGATATATGGGCAGATATAAAAAACTATGGGAGTGAAATTAAAGAAGCTTTTTTAGGTATAGAAGAACCTTTGCAACCATTAATTGATATGAAAGAACCTGTAAAACAATCTTTCGATGAAATAGGTAAAACTGCTAACGATTTTAAAGAAAACGTTCTGAAACCTTTAGCGGATTATTTACTATTAATTTTCATACCTTCTATAACAAAAACTTTTGCAGAAGTTTTTGCACCGGTATTTGCTGATACTGCTACTTGGGCGATAGAAGAATTTTCAAAAACATTTAAAAATGCTACTGAAGATATGTCAGATTTAACACAAAACACATGGATACCTTCGCTTGAAAAATTAAAAGAGGCATATAAAGAAAATTTAGCACAGATAGGTGATTCATTTCAGAATCTTTTAGATAATACTATAAAACCTTTTGTTGATTATATACTTAATGATTTCATTATGCCGATATCAGATTCAATATATAAAACATTTGTACCAATATTTACTGATATTACTGTATCAGCGTTCGAACAGTTCGCCGATACATTTGCTTGGGCGGCAGAAATGGTAAAAGATATTTATCAAACGGTTATACAGCCTGTTTTTGACTTAATTAAAAATATAGTTCTTGATACATTAGAGATAATACGTAAGCTGTGGGGAAAATATGGAAATACCTTGCTAAATAATATTAAAAAATTTATAAAAGGTGTCCAAGATACTGCCCAAAAGTTATGGGATAATATACTTAAACCTATAATAAAACCATTTTTGAAAATGTTAAGTTGGTTATGGGAGAAACATATAAGCAAAATGGTAGAAAAGATTGGAGAGTTTGTATTTAAAGCTGTAAATGGTGCATTGGAAATTTACAATGGATTTATAAAACCTATAGTTGATTGGCTTATTGAAACATTAGGGCCTACAGTATCGAATGTTATTTCTTTTATTCTTGATGTAATAGGCACTCTTGTAGGTGGTATTTCAGATGTTATTGCTGGAGTATTTGAAATACTAGGCGGTATAATTGATTTCATAACAGGCATATTTACTGGTAATTGGAAGAAGGCTTGGGAAGGTGTAAAAGATATATTTAAAGGAGTATTTGATAGTTTATATGGAATAATTAAGGTGCCACTAAACTTAATTATAGACGCTATAAATTTTGTTATAAGAGGATTAAATAGAATTAGCATAGATATTCCCGATTGGGTACCCAAATATGGTGGTAGAAGTTTTGGTATTAACATTCCTAGAATTCCTAAACTGGCTAGAGGTGGTATTATAGATAGTCCGACATTTGCAATGATAGGTGAGGCAGGAAAAGAAGCTGTAGTTCCGCTAGAAAATACTAGCTTTGTAAATACTCTTGCTAGTGCTGTTGGAAGTGCAGTACTAAGTGCAATGCAAGTTAGTAATTTCAACAGTCAGAATTCTGAGATAAGTGAAGATAAAGAAATAATTGTACAAATAGATGGAACAAAAGTAGCTAGGGTATTACTACCTAAAATAGATAAAGAATTACAAAGAATGGGTGCTGAAACTATAATTCAACCAGTATAAAAAGGAGTGGGTATATGATTAAAATAAATGGAGTGGCCTTGCCCATTTCTTCTGATTATACAGTATCGATAATGGATATTTCAAAAGCTAATAGAACTGCAGCAGGAACAATGATAATTGATAGAATAGCTACTAAGAGAAAAATAGAATTAAATTGGAAACATCTTAGCAAAGAAGAACTTGCATTTGTACTTTCAAAAGTATCAGATGTATTTTTTACTGTTGAATATATAGATCCTGAAACAAATAGCAATAAAACAGGCACATTTTATTGTGGCAATAGAAGCTGTGGAGCTATGGATTATATTGATGGTAATATAAGATGGAAAGATATTAGATTTAATTTGATAGAGAGGTAGGTGTATTTATATGTCTAATGAAAAAACAGGTGTATCAATAACTATAGCTACTAAGCTACAAAAATATAAAGATAGTGAGAATAATCCTTATGAAACTGTTAATAAAAACATAACATTAACTGGACAAAAAGCTCTAGATTACATTAATGGGAAGGAGGTTGATTTGAATGGCATTGACTAACGCAGGTAGAAATGAAATTGCGGCTGCCTTAATAGGGGAAGGTACACCATTTAACAATTCGAATGCTAGAATAGGCGTAGGTGATGGAGATACTACTTTTATCGCAACTCAAACAGATTTAACAGGGGCCAATAAATTTAGAAAAGGCATGGATACAGGGTATCCAATTAGAGATAGCAATACTATAACTTATAGGGCTACTTTTGGAAGTGATGAAGCAAATTTTACATGGAAAGAATGGGGAGTGTTTAATGCCGCAACTGGTGGAGTAATGTTAAATAGATTAGTAGACAATAATGGAACTAAGTTATCGGGACAAACTTGGGCATTTACAGTAACAATAACAATTAACGCAACTTAAAAAGAAGGAGGTGGAATTAGATGTCAATAAATTTTTATCCAGCTGCTAAAGGTTCACAACAAAATCAAATAAATGATGGAATAGTTACTGTTTCCTATAAGTGGTTCACTTTAGCAGAAAACAAGTTAGATGGAACATATCATCTAATTCCAGATCCGATTGGTGCATATGAAATAGGGGTGTTTAGCGATTGTTTAAGTGACAGTAATGGAAATTTTCCTTCACACCCCTATATTATTTATGAACCAGGAGATATAGATATTCATGGTATAAGGATTGTAGGAGATCATCAGCGAAGTATTTATCCTACGTATATACGTTTATACTTGTATAAAAATGATATTGTAATATTTGATAATTATTATTCAAACAACCAAGTAGATTGGCATATAAATTTCAAACAATTTTACAGTGTAGATAAGATTAAAATTGAAATTTATAGTACAAACAAAAGCAATAATGCTGTAGTAATTGCTGAAATGGATTATACTAACGAACCTACGTCTTCTGATACTTTAGAACTAAATTTTAATGAGCATGGGATAGCAAATCCACTAATTTCTGATTCAAATACTTTATCTTTGGGTATAGGTGAAGTATCACACATTGAAGGACATCTTGATTGTGTAGATACGTTGTATTTAGGTATTATTGAAAACAAACAGATAAGTGCAAACATCAACAGTTCGGACCCATTAAACGTAAGCATAAGTAAAACAAAAGAAATTAAAACAAATTTTAACAAGTTTGATTTTCTTGTTATTAATAAAGATGTTGAATATGATTCAGTAAATGTTTTTATAAATGCTTATGAATCATTTGATATTAGTCTCACAGAAACTCCAGTTATGGATAATATCCATACGGTTATGAGAGCCCCATCAAGACAAGTGTTTGCAAAAGTAGAAGTGACATATACTAATCCGCAACAAGATAGTACATTAGATATACAAACCTCTATTGCAGGTGCTTTATCAAAAAAAGAACAGTTATATGATGGATTAAAAAATCCTAAATATAAATGGTTTTGTCTATTTCAAAACAAATTAGATGGAACGTATCACCCTATTGATGAAAGCAGTGAAATAGGCTGGTTGGATAATAAATTATCAGATGAAAATGGAATTGTAGAGCCTGCTGCTGAAATAACGTTTAGTTTTACAGACAGTAGAAGTATAATCCAATTAGAGGTTGTGGGAAATCTACAGAATAATAATTTCCCTGTAGATTTTAGTATAAAATTATATGATAGTAACGATAATTTGCTACATATAGAAAATGTAGTAGGCAATATACATGTAGATTGGGTAAAAGATATAACTCCTGTAAGCAATGTAACTAAACTAGTGTTGAATGTGACTAGAATTAGTATTCCATATGCGGTATGTAATATTCTAGAAATGTACCCAGTTATAGTTGAAACCTATTATTCTGATAAGTTATTAGATGTGGGTTTATATGAAGAAACGGCATATGAAACTAGTGTACCATTGGGAGGGGTTTCTGCAAATGAATTAAATATTACATTTAATAATAAAGATAGACGTTTCAGTCCTAGTAATCAACAATCAGCTTTAAGAGGTTATCTAAAGAAAAATAGAAAAATAAAAGTTTGGTTTGGTGCATATGTTAATAATAATTTGGAATGGTATCCTTGCGGAGTATATTGGTCAGATTCTTGGAATGTCAAAAGACGTTCAATGATAGCTAAATTAAGAGCGTTAGATTCGCTAGATTTATTAAGAAAAACAAATTATTTAACTAGTACATTAAAATCTAATAAAACTCTTACGGAATTAGTAGTTGACATTTTTAAAGATGTTGGATTAGCAACAAGTGATTATCAAATAGATTCTGTGTGTGATTCGATTATCATTCCTTATAGCTGGTTTGAGAGGCAATCACATAGATCGGCATTGCAAAAATTAGCTAGTTGCGCGCTAATTAGCATATATTGTGATCATAACGGACGTATAGTAATCGATAGTATTTTAAATGCTAAAGAATATGTTACTGATTTTACTGAAGATAGTTATATGGATGTTAACTATCCACAAGCATATATGGATTCTTACAATTATGTTGAGGTTGAGTATGTTACTTATGGATTAGAAGAACAACAAGAAATTTATAATGAAGATATGTCTGAAATTATAGAACCAAACGCAATTAAGCAGTTCATTTGTAGATTCAATAATATTCCATGTAGCGAAGTACAAGACCCTACAATAATTGGTGCAAATTTAAATGTGATTGATACCCAGAAATATGCTTGGGGTTGCATAATAACAATCCAAAATACAGGCTCTATGAGTTCAGTTTTATCAAATATTAATATTCAAGGGAAACCTTTAAAAGAGCAAAATAAAGGTACTGTAGTAGCAAAAGATGATAATTCTATTCTACTAGAAGGAGAAATTAGAGCCCCAAAAATATCTAGTCCATTTATTCAGACACGAGAATATGCCAAATATTTAGCAGATACTTTGCTGAATAATTATTTAAATGCTAAATATGATGCACAATTAAATGCAAGAGGTGATATTGCAGTGCAATTAGAAAATCAAGTGAAATTAATTGACCAGGTAGAAGGGGTTAATGATTATTACAAAATAACAAGACAATCAATTAAGTGGGATGGAGCGTTTCATTCAGATATAACATTAAAGAAAGTGTAGGTGATTCA
>Ga0114934_10002787_pt1 | contig 11089 bp, 8 predicted proteins | sample 4SBtaG_2_FD_99695 | JGI IMG/M metagenome (GOLD analysis project Ga0114934, IMG submission 99695) | Deep subsurface microbial communities from Kolumbo volcano to uncover new lineages of life (NeLLi) - 4SBTROV10_white metaG | ecosystem: Environmental > Aquatic > Marine > Volcanic ...
ATATTGCTCCTAAATTTTTCTTAGCTGATATTTCTTGTAATATCTCACTTGCTGGTGTAATAGGATATGAACCGAGGAATAATTGCAAATTAGCTTTTTCAGCAGCTGCTAATAATCCCCAAGCTGTAGCTGTATTCCCATTAATACTACGATAGAATCCTGGTTCTATTTTTGCTTTGTTTATTTTGTATGATCTTGCTATTTGTAGATTTGCACCATAGTTGTAACCTGCTTTTATAACTTTTATATTTGCTTCTGCAATTTCTGGTTTTTTAGCAAATTTTTTGCTAAGTGTATCAAATGTGTATTTAGTGTCTCGTTGGAATATCCAATATGCTAATCCTAATGCAAACATATTTCTGGTTCTGAGAATATCTTTGTTATCCAAGCCTGAATCTACCAATGCTTCTTTAACTAATGTGGTCATTGGAGCTTTTATGACTTTAATATTATCATAAATTTCAAGTTCTAATGGCTTGTCAACACAACCAGCTTTTTTAAGATTTCTTTCAGTAAATGTATCTATATCAACTATAAGCGTAGCTCCATCTTTTAGCCATTTTGAATTAGCTTTTAAAGCAGCTGGATTTAATGCTACCAATACATCAACGTAATCACCGGGAGTATCAATATTTGCTTCTCCAACGTTGATCTGAAAACCTGAAACTCCGCCAACAGTGCCTTTTGGTGCTCTAATTTCTGCCGGATAATCAGGAAAAGTTACTACTTCGTTTCCCATTAATACTGATGTATCTGAAAATTGATGACCTGTCAATTGAATTCCGTCTCCGGAATCCCCACAGAACTTGATCACTATTTGATCTCGTTCAACGATTATTGGTTGTTGTTTTTCCATATAATAAATTATATATATTGATTTTTTGCAAATTTATTGAGTTTAGTTTTAAAAAAAATGTTTTATATTACTTTTATTTAATAATATTTAAATTTCATATTTTTTATTTAATGCAATTTATATATATATCTATTTTTGTTTATTTTTTATTGAAATTTTATTTTTTTTTACTTGCATTTCAATTTTCTTATCACTTTTAACTAACAAATTTGATTTATATTTTCTTAATAATGTATCTAGCTCTTTCAATTCTTCTTCGTTTACTAATATTGATTCTCCATTATAGATTTTATCATAAACCTTCTTTACTTCTGTCAAATCATTTATCATTGCATTCAAGTTCAAACTTATGTCGTAATTATCAACAACAGATAAAACAAAATTGTAATAATTAATTACATTATCAATTATCTCATTTTGATCAGCTAATTTTTGATATAAAGAATCAGATGCTGATGGATTTTTTAATAATGTATTTACCAATAAAAAATTATTTTCTATCAATGCTCCATAGATTATATATGATAATTCGATATGTGAATTTTGATTTGAGAGTTCGATACAAACTTGTCTGGTTTTGCTGAAAACAATATTTTTTATTGAATCAAAATCTGTCTGCTTGTCAATATTTTCAATATCTTTTTGATTTAATATTCTGCCAACGCCTAATTTATCGGCTAATTTTGCTGATATAGTAAAATATTTGAGTATAAAATTTTTGTTTTTGAAAATTGTAGAGTAAATCAAATCGGAAGAAACCAAACCTAAGATAACAGATTGTGAAAAAACTGTATTTAGATATACCATATTGACATTGTATAATAAATTAAAATCTGGTGTTAATGTTGAATCTTGGATAAGAATTTCGTCGGGTTGTGGTATTTTGTATTTTTCAAGAATTTCGCATCTTTTTATTTTTTTTATTTTTATTTCTGATACTTGCACAGTTTGTGTGTCAACATTTGTTTTTTCTACTGTATCAATCTTAGAATTTACTTGTTGTGTATCAATTATAATATTATCATTATTGTTAATTTTATCTTCGTGTTTTTTGTTGCACGAAAAAATAAAAAGAAACAAAAGTAATATTAAAGTATAATTTATTTTCATAGCATAAGTTTTTATATTTTTTTCTTAAGATTAAAATAAAATACAGAGCCTTTTGCTATTTTACTTGAAATTTGCAAAGTCCCTTGATTTTTTTTAACAAAATCCATACAAATTTTTAATCCAAGACCTGAACCTTTTTCTTTTTTTGTTCCATAAGTTGTGAAATATGTTTGTTGGTCAAGTATTTTTGCAATATTTTCTTGCGAGATACCTACTCCTGAATCAATAACATAAATTAATACTTCCTTTTCTGTTTCTTCTGTTTCGATAATTATTTTAGAATTTTCTTTTGAAAATTTGACTGCATTGGAAATTAAATTTCTAAGCACAATTTTTATCATATTATAGTCGGCCAATACCTCTACATGGTTTACTTTAGATTCAATTTCTATATTTTTGTTTTTTGCTATATCTTTGCTATTATCAATAACTTTGTTAACAATTTCTGCCAAATTAAAAATGGTGGGATTATATGCGATAATGTTTTGTTGTGCTTTTGCCCAGTTCAACAAATTATCCAGCAAATCGTAGGTTTTTGAAGAGGATTCTTGCAATGTTTTAATAAATTCGATTAATTCTTCGGGTTTAAATTCTTCTGGATTTGAGCTGATATATTTAATCATATTTCGCCAAGTTCCTATTGGACTTCTGAGATCGTGTGCAATTATTGAAAATAGTTTGTCTTTTGTATTGTTTGATGCTGTTATTTTATGAAGAGCTGCAAGTAACTTTTCTTCTTGACGTTTCAAGTCTGTCAAATTTCTGATAGTCAGTTGATAATATACATTATTATTGTATGGTAGCGTAGAAAAAAGGACTTGAATAAAAATTCTTCTTCTATGTTTTGTATAAAAATAAGTTTCTAGTGGTATTTGTTTTTCTATATAATATTCATAATCAATATTCTGTTTATCATTATCTAACAATTCTCTAAAGTCAAAAGTAAGTATTTCTTGATAACTGAATCCCAATAATTTTGAAGCAGACGGATTCGCATCAATTATCTTATAATCCTTATCTTGCAAAATTATAGCATCATTTGAATTGTTGAATAATCCTCTGAATCTGCTTTCACTTTCGATCAATGCATTTTCAATTAATTTTTTTCCTGTAACATCTCGAATAATCCAGAATATAGAGTCTATTGAACCATCTTCTTTACGAATAAGATTTCCGTTACTTTCTATAAAAATCTGCCTATTGTCTGAGGTGATTGCTGTATAATCACATACACCTTGGAATGTTCCATTTAAGATATTTTTAATATCTTGATGTATTTTATTTTTATATTCTTCTAAAAACAAATCTTTGATATTTTTACCTATAAGTTCTGATTTATTTTTATAATTAAAAATAGAAATAAATGCTTCGGAAACATATTGTATTTCTCCTTCTTTATTAAGAAAAACAATTCCGTCGGGTGAAGTTTCGACCAAAGTTTTGAATCTTTCTTGTGTTTCGAATAATTTTTCTTTAATATCTCTCAATTCTGATAAGTCTCTAATGGAAACAACTTTAACCTTTTTATTTTTTATTAAAAATGGTTTTGATAAAATTTCTGCTTCAAATGTGGTGCAATCTTTTCTCAAAAGAGGCATTTTGTAGAAAACAGTATGCTCCATTTTACTTTTTTGTTTTACCTGATTTTGAGATTCAGGTGGCATAATGCTAAATATGCTTTTGCCAACTATTTCATTTCTTTCAAATTGTGCAATCTGGCAATATTTATCGTTTACGTCTATAATTTTTGTTCCATCGTGAATAATAATTCCTTCTTGAGTAGCTTGTGCAAATTGGAGCAATCTGGATTCATTAACTTTTTTCAGATAATACATTCGTAAAATTGCAAATAATAATACTAAAAGCAAAATACCTGAAAAACTAAGTATTATAATAATAAGTTTTTGTTGTTTATTCTTGTATTCCTGATATTCTTTTTGCTTGAGTATCAATTGTCTGTCTTTGAGTTTCAATTGCATTATGTAATTTTTGAACATAATGTCTGTTTCTATTTCAGTTCTATCCGAAAAAACTTGATCTCTAATTTCTGAATACTTTTTATAACTATACAAGGCTAGATCAATCTGATTTTTCTGAAAATAAATTTCTGCAAGCAGCTCAAATGATTCCTCCTGATAATATTTGATATTTGTATATTTAGCAAGTTTCAAACTTCTTTGTGCGTATTTTATTGCATCATCATATTCTTTCTGTTTTAATTTTAATCTCGAAATACTTAGATACAATCTACACAAATTAATGTTATCATTTTCTTTTAAAAATATTTTTTCTGCCTCTAATAAAAAATTTGAAGCTGCTGACAACTGATTTATATTCAAATATAAATCTGCTAAAAAGTAAAAATATATAGCTTTTTGTTTTTCATTTTCTACAATATTTATACTCTTTTTGATATACGTAATTGATTTTATATAGTCATTTTGTTCTTCATAGACTTTTGAAATATTATAAAAAACCTGTGATTTTTTGTCATTATTTTTTGAATATGCTATATATTCCAAAGTTTTATCAATAAATTTGGGTATAGTATCTTTTTTTTCTTCCTTATCTAAAAATAAAATTGCAAGAAGTGAGTATATTTCTGAAAGATTTGCATAATATTTTTGGTTGTTACTTAATTCTATGATTTGATTCAAATAATTAATAGCTACATCATAACTCTGAAATTTGCCATCTTTGATAGCTTTTGCAGTTTTAATAACTGTTTCTACGTATAAATCATTTTTGGGGTCTTCTAAAAGAAAGTTTAAAGCCTCCAAATAATAATATATAGCACTGTAGTTTTGATTTTTGAGTTTATAAATATCTGCCTTTTGAGTTAAAAAATAAGCTCTTTTTAAGTCGAGATTCAATTCTTTTGATAAGATGAGAGCGTATTCGCAAAAATACAATGATGTATCAGGCTTGATATATTTGTATTTATTTATTAGATATATTGCATTATAAAATGCTGTGGTATCGAGTTTTGAAGATTTTTCAATAAGTGAATCTTTTATTTCAGTATTGCTTTGCCCAAAACTAAATTTTAAAAAAAAAACTAAAAAAAATAATATGAAGAGGAGTTTCTTCATTTTTATTTATATTTTCTGAATAAACTTTTGATTTTCATAGTTATTACACCCAAAAAAGCTTCTTTGAAAATACCTCCACTCATTTTGGAATGACCTTTTTGTCTTTCTGTAAAAATAATAGGCACTTCAACAATTTTAAATTTATGTTTCCACGTTCTGAATTTCATTTCTATCTGAAATGCATATCCTTTAAATTTTATAGTATCAAGTTCAATTGTTTCCAATACTTTTCTTCTGTAACATTTAAAACCTGCTGTAGTATCTTTGATTTTCATACCAGTAATAAATCTCACATAAGCCGAAGCATAATATGACATCAAAATACGTCCCATCGGCCAGTTGACTACTGCAACTCCATTGATATATCTTGAACCTATTGCCAAATCTGCTCCATCTCTGACGGCTTGTATCAAACGTGGTAAATCTTCTGGATTGTGTGAAAAGTCAGCATCCATTTCGCATATATACTCATAATTGTGCTCTATTGCCCAATGAAATCCTCTTATATAAGCTGTTCCCAGTCCCAATTTGCCTTCTCTTTGAATCAAATGCAAGCGTTTTGAATTTTCTTCCTGCATTTTCTTCACAATATCAGCTGTTCCGTCAGGAGAACCATCGTCTATTATCAATACATCGATATTTCCGGGTAATTTGAAAACTGCATTTATTATGTTTTCTATATTCTCTTTCTCGTTATAAGTTGGGATAATGACTAAACTTTCAGACATATTTTTATATTTAAAAATTCAATTTTGTAAAAATACTCTTTTTCTTAATAAAATAATCAAAAACTATGCTTTTTGTGTAAATCTCTTTGTGTAACTTATTATATCCTAATAATTTACTACGTTTATTTTTGAAAATTTTTATTTTTTTATAAAAATCAATATGTGCTTTTAATACTGCTGTAAAATAACTAAATTTTAATTGAAATAAAAAAACAATAGAAGACATTCCATCAAGTATCATTCGAATAAAAATTGTAGTAAATAATTTCCCTTTTGGAAGATTTTTGTAAAGCATAAAAAGATTGTTTCTGAAATTCAAGAACAATTTCCTTGGGCTTTCACTTGATAGTGAACCTGCTCCAACGTGATAAACTGTGCTTGTTGGGATATAAACAACTTTCCGTCCAAGATTATTCAATCTCCAACACAAATCTATTTCTTCCATATGTGCATAGAAATCTTCATCCAATTCATTTTCCAAAAAATCTTTGCTTCTAATAAATAGACAAGCTCCTGTTGCCCAAAATATTTCTTTAACATCATCGTATTGACCTGTATCTTTTTCTATTGTGTTTATTATCCTTCCTCTGCAGAATGTATAACCGTATTTGTCCATAAAACCTCCGGCTGCTCCTGCATACTCAAAAGATTCTTTATCATTATATGCTTTAATTTTGGGCTGTATAGCTGCAACTTCAGGATGATTTTCAAAGTAATCCAAAACTGGTTCCACCCAATTTTCTGTAACTTCAACATCTGAATTCAACAAGCAATAATAATCTGCTTCTATTTGTTTCAATGCTCTGTTGTAGCCTCCTGCATACCAATAATTTTGGTCTAATTGCAAAATTTTTACATTCTGATAATTTTGTTTCAAAAAGTCAATTGAATCATCTGTAGAGGCATTATCGGCAACCCATATTTCTGCAATATCATTGGGTGTATTTTTTTCAATAGAAGGAAGAAACTGTTCCAAAAATTTTCTGCCGTTCCAGTTTAATATCACTACAGCGAGTTTAATCATCTGTCTTATTACTTATCTATTGTGTTTTTTATAATATCTTTAAATTCGTCGAAAGTTTTTCGGTTTGTAGCAATAATCTCTTTCCCGAAAATATAATTATCTCCACCGTCGAAATCACAGACTTTTCCTCCTGCTTGCTCTACAATAAATGCTCCAGCAGCAACATCCCAAGGACTTAAACTGTATTCATAAAATGCGTCAAATCTACCTATTGCAACGTAAGCAAGATCTGTGGCGGCTGAGCCTAAACGTCTCAATCCTCTGGAGTTTTTCATAAAATATTCAAATGATGCCATATATCCTCTCATTCTATGATAATCGTAATATGGAAATCCTGTTGCTATCAATGAATCATTTACCAATTTTGTTTCAGAAACCTTTATTTCTTTTTCATTAAGAAATGCTGGTTGACCTTTTATTGAATAGAAACACTCATCCAAGCCAAGTTCATAAACAATTCCAAGTATTGTTTTATCATTTTCCTGCAATGCAATACTTATTGCGACAGGGAAAAGACGATGTATAAAATTTGTTGTGCCATCTAATGGATCAATTATCCAGTTGTAAATTTCTCCTTTTTCTGTAGCTGTTTGTTCTTCGGTGATAAAACCTGATTCGGGAAGAATCAAACGTAGTCCGTCAACAATTCTCTTTTCAGCACTTTTATCAATATAAGTAACAAAATTGTGGATACCTTTTACTTCCACTTTATCTTCAGATAAATTTTTTTGTTCATTTTTAATAAAAGCACCTGTTTCTTTGACAAGTTTTAATGTATCTTTAAGAATTTTTTCTAAGTCCATTTTTTTTATTACAATTTTTCTTTATTAATATCTTTTGCTTCCGATTGACCCAGTTTAATGAATCTTTCTTTGTGTTTTAAAATAATTGCAATAAAGACAATACCTGTTATTATTAGCAATATTGATATAATTTGACCTTGAGTAAGTTTTAGTCCAAATATGTCATATTTGTTTGTAACACGTATGAATTCAATAAAAAATCTTTCTAAACCTGCAAAAATCAGATACATTGAAAATAAAATTCCGGGAATTTTAATTTTTTTACGTAAAGACCACAACAAAATAAAAACTAAAAGCATTATCGTTGTTTCGTAAAACGATGTTGGGTAAACTGGATTAGCAAGCACAGTATTATATTTTCCTGTATAATTTTCAATTGGTATTCCTTCGTGAATTACATTATGCGGAAAATTGAAAGACCAAACCCAATCGGGCAACCAATTTAACCAATGTGGTTTTGGTGCAGTATTAATTCTACCCCAGCATCCATCGCCTGATAATTGACAACCTACTCTTCCCAATCCGTATCCTAAAGCACCAGCAGGAGCAAATGCATCAAGCGATTGAATAACATTAAGGTTGTATTTTCTCAAATAGATAATTGCTGCTGTAAAACCGAATATTAATCCGCCGTAAAATGTGAGGCCTGAAAATGAAATCAGTTCGCGAACAGGATGCTCTAAGAAATCGTGGAAGTTCTGTGGTTGAAAAACATCAAATATTTTTGCTCCTATTAGACCAGCAACACCGGCAATCAAAAGCATATTTCCAACCAATTGGTGAGGATAAACTTTTACTTTCTTTGTTTGTGGAGGATCTGTTTTTTTTCTATTTTTATCCCACCATAAATATAAAGTTGCAATTGCGGCTATTATGAGTCCTCCGAGAAAATTACCTCTTGGAGATAGAATGAATGCTTGCGGATTATCTACAAAATCAGAATAATGAAATGTAGCTTCAACCAACTTAAAAAAGATGATAAATGTAACTAAAAAAGTTGATATCAATTCTGATGCAGAGGCAGGGTAGCCAATTTTTTGATTTATATATACGGGTAATAAAACTCCTTCTCTTTCTTTTCTTTTATATTCTATAGTAAATACCCAAGCACCAACCAATAAAGCAATAGCAACCATAAAACCATAGCTCTGTATTGGTAATGGAATATTTACACCAAATAGATATTTTAACAAATGACTAAGGGTTGGAAACATAATTTTTCTTTTTTATTCAAATAATAAATGATTTACATAATCCTTATAATCTTCCATAGAATTTGAAATAATTTTCAAAGCCTCTTCCTTGCCATAAGTATGTGTGACTTCTGTTTTCATCTTTTTAGATCCCGGCATATCTTTGTAAGTCAAAAAATAGTGTTTTAATCTGTCAACTACACCTTTGGGTAATTCAGATATATCTGTAATTTCTCCATAAACAGCATCATTTTTCAAAACACCAACAATTTTGTCATCAGCCTGATTTCCGTCAATCATTCTGAAACCTCCGATAGGAATTGTCCTGACAAGTATATCACCTGAGGCAATATCTTTTTCTGTCAATACACAAATATCCAATGGGTCTCCGTCTCCAACTATATCAGGACGCTGCAAAACATCAGCAGCTATTTTTCCTATTCTTTCTCCGCAATATGTCTGTGGAATAAATCCATAAAGAGCTGGCAAAATACTTGAATATTTTTGTGGTCGGTCTAATATTAGATATCCTGTTGGTTTATGTACTTCGTATTTTACAGTGTCTGTTGGAACCATTTCAATAAATGAAATAAGTTCATTCGGAGCATCTTTTCCAATATCCACACCGTGCCACGGATGAGATTTGTGTCTAAGTCCCATTAATTTACCTATTGGGTCAAAATTTATTTTTGCCATACTTTAAAATTATTTCGATTCTATTATTTTTCTACTTTTTTGTAATCTTCGAGGAATTTTTCTAAGCCTATGTCTGTCAAAGGATGTTTCAACAATCCCATAATAGAAGCCAAGGGCGAAGTAATTACATCTGCTCCAGCTTCTGCACATTGAATAATATGCTGTGTACTTCTAATTGATGCTGCCAACACCTCTGTTGGAAAGTTGAATGTTCTGAAAATATGAACAATTTTGTAAATCAAATCTACACCGTCAGAAGCTATATCATCGATTCTGCCAATAAAAGGAGAAACGTATGTTGCTCCTGCCTTTGCAGCCAAAAGAGCTTGTCCAGGAGAAAATATCAAAGTGCAATTTGTTTTTATTCCTTTGTCGCTTAAATATTTGATAGCTTTCAATCCGTCTTTAATAATAGGCACCTTAACGACTATATTTGGATGCAATGATGCTAATTCAACAGCTTCTTTTATCATTCCCTCAAAATCAGTTGAGATAACTTCTGCACTTACGTCACCATCAACTATTTCACATATTTTTTTGTAGTGTTTTAGTAACTCTTCTCTTCCTTTTATGCCTTCTTTTGAAACCAAAGAAGGATTTGTTGTTACACCGTCAAGAACACCTAGTTCTTGAGCTTCACGTATTTGGTCGAGATTTGCTGTATCGATAAAGAATTTCATTATTTTAGGTTTAAATATTTATTTGTGCAAAACTAATTGAAATACATTATTTATCAAAATCAAATTATATTTCATTTCTATATTTATTATAATTTAATAATTACTTAACAATTAAAACAGACTAATAGTCGTTAAATATTTGAAGTTCAAAGTTTTTAAACTTTTCGAAAATTTACTTTTTAAGATTCTATAATTTATCTGTAGTTTTGCAAGGTATTTGTTTTAATAAAAAAAAATTTAATCAATGAACATTAAGCTGAGTTTGGGATTTATAGTAATGGCATTTGTTGCTTTTTCGGGGATATTTGTAAGCAATACAAGTGAAGATGAAATAATCAAAGACCCTCCATTTGCTGGATTACAGTCGAAATGGGTAGATTCTGTTTATAATTCTATGACATTGGAGCAAAAAATCGGACAACTATTTATGGTTGATGTTTATCCTAACAAAGATAATTTTGATGACATTGATAAATTGATAAAAGACTACTATATTGGAGGAATTATCTATTTCAAAGGAAGTCCATACAAAGTTGCAAAATTGACAAACCACTTTCAGAGCATAAGCCAAACGCCTATTATGCTTGCTATTGACGGAGAATGGGGGATTGGAATGCGTCTCGACAGCGTATTAGATTTTCCTGTTCAGATGATGCTCGGTGCAATTTCTGACGACAAACTGGTTTACGATATGGGAACTGAAATTGCAAATCAATGCAAACTTCTGGGCATCAATATTGACTTTGCACCCGTTGTTGATGTGAACAATAATCCTGCAAATCCTGTAATAGGAATGCGTTCATTTGGTGAATATAAAATAAACGTTGCCAGAAAAGGCTATGCCTATGCATTAGGACTTCAGGATAATAATATTCTTGCTGTAGCAAAGCATTTTCCAGGTCACGGA
>Ga0114934_10002788_pt1 | contig 11087 bp, 10 predicted proteins | sample 4SBtaG_2_FD_99695 | JGI IMG/M metagenome (GOLD analysis project Ga0114934, IMG submission 99695) | Deep subsurface microbial communities from Kolumbo volcano to uncover new lineages of life (NeLLi) - 4SBTROV10_white metaG | ecosystem: Environmental > Aquatic > Marine > Volcanic ...
ATCCGGAATAAGCTTCTTCCGGGACCATTCCGTAATTTTTTAAAACCCAAAGAACATCAAAGAATGCCCCTCCACCTGCAAAGTTAATTGTACCATGCATCCTTAAATATTTCTCTGCTTTAGCTTCATATACTTTTCTAACAGCAAACATTTCTGAAAGGTTAGGTACATCTTCAATATCGAGACCTTGTCTAGCCATTTCTGATTCGAAAAATGAAATTGTAGAAAATGCCCAACATGTTCCTGTATATCCTTGATCTTTTACACTTGTTGCTTTTAATCTTATTACATCTGTAAATTTGTATCCTTCTTCTGTTTCCTGTGCAAAACCAGGAATAATAAAAATTAAAAGCCCTATTAATGTGATTATTCTTTTCATAAAATTTTTTAACAATTATACTAATTTAGTTATAGATAAAATTTGTATTTTGACAAAACTATTCTTTCTTAAATTTTTGTCCAATTTTATAAATCATAATCCTTGTTCTAGAGATTTCTTCACTTGGTTCTTTTATTGTTTTTAGAAATTGCCATGTGACTTTTATTTTGTCTTGTTTTATATCTATTTTCATATAACCTTTTCTTGCCAAATCAACATATTTTACATCTGGCCATAATGTTTTTATAAACACATTGCTTAAAGCCCCAACAGGTTTACTGACAGATGGAGATGTAACACTGGGTGTGATAAATTCAGGAATAGTTATGCCTCCTGGAGTTTTTATAATATTTGCCCATGAGGAATGTATATCTCCGCTTACTATAATAAGATTTTTTACATTGTGTTTATCGACAAAGTCAAGTATTTCGTTCCTTTCGTAATGATAACCGTCCCATTGGTCATTATTGATAGGACTTCCAGCTATTTGTATATGAGCAAACATAACTTGAGACATCAAAAAAATCCATTTTACAGAATCTTTTTGTGCTTGTAGAATTTCGTCAAACATCCATTGTAGCTGTTTTTTGCCTAAAAGTGTCTTAGATGTATCATTAGCGTTTACTTTTTGATAAGTCCTGCTAAGTCGGCTGTCGAGCATAATGAATTTTGCTAGTTTGCCAATATCAAAACTACGATAAACACTATTTTTTTTGTTGAGTTCTAGGGGCATCCATTCATTATATGCTTTTAGGGCATTATTCTTTCTTTCTATCCAGTTTCCTTCTTCAGGCTGATGATTTTCTGCACCTTCGTTGTAAGCGTTATTTGCAAATTCGTGATCATCCCATTCTACGTACCAACAGCATTTTTGGTGAAGTAATCTGAGCCATTTATCCATTCTGTAGTGAGAAAAACGTGTTCGATAATCCTGCAAAGTTACACATTCATTTTCTGGCTTTAGTTGCCTTTTGGGATTGTTTCCGTATCTATTATTTTCGTATTCATAAAAATAGTCTCCCATGTGAAAAACAGCGTCAATATTCTCTTTTTTGTAAACAACTGTATAAGCATTAAAAAAACCTGCATTGTAATTTGAACCAGTAAAAAATACAGCTGAATAATTATTTACGTGCTGATTTTTTGCAGGAAGAGTTTTTGTTTTTCCAATAGGAGAATAAATGTTTTTAGATTTGAATCGGTAAAAGTACTGAGTCGCGGGTTTCAATCCCTGTACTTTTATTTTTACGACATAATCATCTTCGGGCAATGTTTGATATTCTCCAGTTTTTATTATTTTAGTAAAAGCAGAATCAATTGCTATTTCCCAAATAGCAGACAATGATCTCATTTTTATTTTAGGAGTAATACGAGTCCATATTATTACACTATTATCTGATGCATCACCCGAAGCTACGCCGTGAATGAATGGGTAAAGAGTTGAGTCGTAATCCTGATGATATTTTAAATCATTAAGATGATTTTGGCTAAACAAGTTTACAAAGCTAAAGATGAAGCTCACTGTAAAGATAATTTTAAATTTGTACATATTTTATATTTTTGGTTTAAATCTAAAAAAAACTTAAAATTGCAGAAAAATTTAATATGAAAAAAGTTAAAATTTTATTGTCAATTTTTATGCTTTTATTTTTTGGCATCTCTATGAATGCACAAAAAGTTAAGGGTAAAATTGTGGATGCTTCTAATAATGAAGGAGTTCCCGGCGTTGCGATTTTTATAGTTGGTACAAATTATGGAACAGTTTCTAACCTCGACGGAACTTTTGAATTTAAAGTTCCTGCAGGACCAAATCAAATAAAAGCTTCAGCAGTTGGATTTTTAGATTTTGTAAAAAATATAGAAGTGCCAAATGAAGGAGAATTAGATTTAGGTGTAATCAAAATGCAAGTAAATGCAATCGGAATTGAGCAGGTGCAAGTTGTAGCTTCTTATGCACAAGTGCGAAAAACACCGGTTTCTGTTTCTACTATCGAACCAATTTATATTAACGAAAAATTAGGTAATCAGGAATTCCCTGAAATTTTGAAAACTACTCCTAGTGTTTATGCTACAAAACAAGGAGGAGGATATGGTGACAGCCGTATAAATATTCGTGGTTTTTCATCAGAAAATGTAGGGGTGCTTATCAATGGAGTACCTGTAAATGATATGGAAAACGGAAGAGTATATTGGTCAAATTGGATGGGGCTTTCAGAGGTAACTCGTACAATTCAGGTACAACGTGGTCTTGGTGCTTCTCGTCTTGCTATTCCATCAGTTGGTGGTACTATCAATATTATTACCAAAACAACTGATATGAAACAAGGAGGAAGTATCTTTTATGGTATTGGTAATAATGGATACAAAAAGCAAGCATTTACTGTTTCAACAGGTATGACTGAAAAAAATTGGGCTTTAACTGTAAGCGGTAGTCATACTAGTGGAAACGGTTATATCAATGCAACTCAATTTGAAGGGTGGTCATACTTTTTAAATGTTTCAAAACGTTTAAAAGAAAACAGTCAAATATCATTCAATATTTTTGGTGCTCCACAATGGCACAATCAAAATGGATATTCAAAATTTATTGAAGCATATAGAAACGACCCATTAGGCAGACGATTAAATTGGGATTACGGATTCCTTGATGGAAAACAAGTTAATACTAGATATAACTTTTATCACAAACCAGTTATGTCATTAAACCATTTTTGGAAAATAAATTCTACTCTTCAATTGAATACCGCAGTTTATGCGTCTTTTGGTAGAGGTGGAGGTCGTTCTACAACAGGAGATAATGTGTCTTGGTTAAGATTTACAGGACTTGGTAATACTCCATCTGAATCAACAATTTTGACACCAACAGGACAATTAGACCTTGATTCAATTGCATATTTAAATTCTCAATCTTTGACAGGCTCAAAAGCAATTTTGGTAAATTCAACAAATTCTCACGACTGGTATGGAATTTTAAGTACACTAAGAGCAGAATTTGGAAATTTGACCATTACAGGAGGATATGATGGCAGATTTTATAAAGGTTATCATAATCAAAGGATTTATAATTTGTTAGGCGGAAGTTATTATTTAGATGGAACATTTAATGCAAATAGAGACGCTAGTACACCTTTGCACGAGGGAGACATAGTTAGTTATTATGATATAGGTCTTGTTCTTTGGAATGGTGTTTTTGCTCAGGCTGAATATTCTAATGATGTATTCTCTGCATTTGTTAATGCTGCTGGTGCTTATACACAATATAGCAGAATTGACTATTTTAAGTACACACCTGAAGAAGGACAACAGTCTCCTTGGGTCAATTTTCTTACTTATAGCTTTAAAGCAGGTTTTAATTATAATATCAATAATTATTTCAACATTTTTGTAAACGGTGGTTATTTTACAAAGCCTCCAGCTCATAAATTTGCTTTTAATGGATATTCTAATCAATTGAACGATAGTATCAAACCTCAAAAAATTATGAGTTTTGAAGCAGGTTTAGGCTATAATTCAAAAAAGATGAAATCTGACCTTTATTTATATTATACAAAATGGATGGATAAAACCATTACTCGAAATATGACTGATGTAGTTGCCAATATTACTGGTTTGGATGCACTTCACAAAGGAGTAGAATGGACAGCCACTGCAAAATTAAACAGAAGCGTTACTGTTGGTACAATGTTTTCTTATGGAGATTGGAGATGGAAAAATGACGTTGTTGCAGCTCTTTACGATTTGAATCAGCAGTTTATTGGTAATTTTGCAGTATATGCAGATAATCTTCACGTATCAAATGCAGCACAAACTACTGCCGCAATTACTTTTGATGCATATTTATTACATGGATTCAAAGTTGGTGTTGATTGGACATATTTTGACAGATTATATGCAAATTTTGATGTTCAATATCGTGGTGATGAAAATGATAGATCAGATGCTTGGCTAATGCCTTCATACAATCTTTTTGATGTAAGTGCAATTTATTATTTCAAAATCGGTAATTTTAATGCTTCATTGTTTGGTAAAGTAAACAATGTTTTAGATACCGAATATTTTTCTGATGGTCTAGACGGTGTTGATCACAATGCAGAAACTTCTTATGTTTACTATGGTTTTGGTCGTACTTGGTCATTAGGTCTAAAAATTAAATTTTAATCACTAAAAATTAAAAATAATGAAAAAAATTATATTTCCACTTTTAGCGGTTATGGCTGTGTTTTTTACATCCTGTAACCCAAATGAACAAGTATATCAGCATCTTGATTCGCTTCGAACTCCCTATAGCGAGCATTTTGAATACAAACTTACAGACGACGACTATACAACAATGAAAACATTAGCTCTTCAAGATGCTCAAAATGCACAAGATACTACTGATGCAAATTTCCTTGGTTCAAATCACGTTTTCACTGATTCTATTGCTCCAGCTGATTATATTCCTGGATTGTTTGCTTCAAAATTTTTAGCTCTTGACAGTGGTTCTGCTATTGTTGCAGTTTATAATGTCTCTCATAGATATTTTATTCCAAATGACTGTATATATAATTCAGGTGATACAGCTGTATTAGGACAACCAGATGATTATTCTTCTTATATTACAATGGAAAACCCTGCTGAAAATGCAAAAGCTGTCGTATCATACAAAGGAGCTAAATATGCTGATGACACAACATACGAAACAGCGTATGCTTTGTATGTATATACCAACGGAACTTGGGTCAGACCAGCTAATACTTACGAATTAACAAAAAATGATTATAGTGATATGGGGGTTGGCAATAATTTTACTACTGATATTACTCCTGAATTTTATATGCCTATATTTTTAAAACAAAAATATCCTTATGCTACTCCTGGCACGACCTTGTCGATAGTTTATAAATATTGCGTTTGTAGTGAATCTAAAACTTATATATCTTACGATTACTGGTATTTTGATGGAACTGATTGGTCAAATCTTGAAAAAAAATCAGAACAATACATTCACAATGGAACAAAATGGGTATTCGACCCAACAGTTAAAATAACTATGGGATTTGATGAATATCAAGCTATTGTTGACTGGGTTATATCTCAGGATTCCATTAAGGATTATGCTCCATATTCAAATACAGAATATTATTTTGGTGCATCTACATATCATGATTACAACGATTTTGACATGAGAACCACTTCAAGAGCTAATCATGACCCCAATGGTTATTTAGCAGGTTTATCTGATGACGAAATTAGTTCTGTAATTTGGAGTAGAATTCCTCAAGCAATAAACATAGCTTTGGAAGCTGTTTACCCAGATGCAGTTCCTTTTGTTAATGGTGTCCCTGTTTATTACGAAGTTACTTTTAAAACATACGAACCCGGATATTTCTACTATATGATTAAATTCTTATGCACTGATGTCGGTAAATTTGAATATGTTGAAGGACCAACTCCGGTTCAATAAAAATTAAAGTCGCTCTTTATTTAGAGCGATTTTTTTTGCTTTCAGATATTCCATAAATTATTTTATATCTATTTGTAGATAAAGAAATTTTTAATTTAAGATGAAAATAGAATTATTTTACACTTTGTCTTGCCCCAATTGCAAGACTTTAGAAAAATTATTAAATCAAGTTTTGCCGGAATTTAATGAATTTTTTGAACTAAAAAAAACATTGGCAAATTCACCTAAAGGCTATTTTAAAACATTAAAACTGGGTATTCATTCTGTTACTACATTATTGATAAATAATGAAATAGTTTTTAGAAATGTCCCGGAAAAAAATCAACTAAAAGAATCTTTAACAAAATTTAAAAAAAATGCATGAACATAAATTTGATCCATCAAAAATGGATAGACTCAATAATCCTAAAAGAATTGATATATTTCCTGTTAAAGAAGTATTGGAAATTTTAAATTTAGGTAATCCAGAAATTATTGTTGATTATGGTGCTGGAACAGCCTTTTTTTCAAAATATATTTCTGAAATTAAACCTTTTGCAAAAATATTTGCATTGGATATCGAACCTAAAATGACTCATTGGGTAAAAGTAAACATTTCGTCTAATTACCCTAACATTGTTCCTTTAAGAATTGAAGAAAATAAGATACCTTTGGAAGACAACTCTGTTGATTTTTTATTCACTGTTAGTCTGCATCACGAATTAGACAATCCAATAGATACTTTAAATGAATTTCGTAGAGTACTCAAAATTGGTGCACCAATTGCAATTTCTGATTGGAGAAAAGAATCAACACAAAACGGACCTCCAATAAAAATCAGATGTAACCCTAATGATGTACAATATCAAATAAACCAAGTAGGTTTTCGCAATTCAAGAATAATAGACAAATTCAAAAATAATTTTTTAGTAATAGCTTATAAATAAAGACTTTTTGGAAAAAAACTCAGATGTTTATTTGGGGCAGTTTGAGTATTTACTATTTTATCATCTATAGTCAGAATAACTATGAATAACCTTTTTTTTAAAGTAATATTTATTAGCTCCTCTTAATGAGTATCGACATTACAACAAAAAAGCATAGCTAAGAACTACAAAGTGAGGCAATGAATGTCAAAGAAGTGTTTTGACTAGACCTTAATTTAGAATCGTATTTGATTATAATTCTAATTTTTAGTTAAATAATGAAATTGCACAATCTTAAAATAAACAAACTTCAGAAATGCCGCAATTGTAAATATGATGAAATCATTTGGAAACATTAAAGAATGATGTTGATGAAGTCTTGAATTTTTTTTTAACCTTTGTTCGATAGAAAAATTTACGAAGAATTGTAACACACTTTTTTACGGTATTCGTTTGGTGGAGTGTTGAGAAAAACAGAAGAACTAATTTTGACTTCAAGAATTACTAATAGACTAAATGCTATAATTCAAACTTACGGTTTTTACAACGATTCAGGAGATTTCTCTTTCAAAGTAGGTTTGCTGGATAAAAGTGGAGTAGGTGGCGGAATTGCTGATGCTGTGTGAAGTTCCAAATTGAATGAAAAATAAATGTGTTAGTGGAATCAAAGCATTAAAACTGCAAACGACTTATACTCAATTATTTATTTTTTATAAACTTTGATTATGAAATAAAAACCTGCAGAATATAAAACTTTGTAGGCTTTTGGTTTTATTTCACAATAAACTTCTCAATAATATTTTTGTCAGGAATTTTTAAAATATAAATTCCTTGCTTTAGTTCACTTATTTCAATCATGTTGTTTTTAATAACAGATTTTTTTATCAATAATCCGCTAATTGAATAAATTTCAGCATTCTCGTATTCAATGTTTTCTTTTGTTGAAATAATAATTTTATCTGATGCAGGATTAGGGTAAATATATACATTATTTTTATTAATATCCACTAAGTCTGAGCCTGAATAAACAGTGAATATTTTTGAGTATTCATTGTCAGTTTCATCTGTTTCAAGTATATCACCATCCGCATCAACCATCATTTTAACAGTATGGACACCTGCTGTCAATGTTCTACTAACAGGTTGATTACACCACATCCAATAGTGATAACCTTGCAAAGTTGAAGTCTGATATGTGCTGAATTCTTCTGTTCCATCGATTAATATTTTTATTCTAAAGTCATCATCAATATCTGTGCTTGAATTATTCCAGTAAGAAAAACTAAGATAAACATTGTCTCCAAAATGGATTACATCATCGTGCATATCCTGATAACCGTTAGTTACTGTACTGTTTTTTATTATTATTTTGTCATCCCATACATAACTGACATTATTTGGTCTGTATGGTTCTAAATCGACTAAGGCAGTTTGTCCTCCTATTTGAAGGATATTGAAACCATAAATTCCCCATTGATAAGTATCAGACATTTCTCGCCAAGTGTACCAATGAATATTATGATCCCAGGTATCATAAATTCCATAAGTATTATCTGCTGTGTTGTATCCTATTCCAGTCACAAAATGGTCAGTGTCTCCATCTCCATCACTATCTACAAGTAAAACAACAGGTCTATTGTTATTTATTTCGTTCATATATATATTCCAACTTCCTGTTCCAAACCATTCGTATGTTGTATATGTAGTATAACTGGCGTTTTGTTGATTGATATAACTAACAAATGCATCGTCAATCTTACTTGAATAACTCCAACCATAGTAGTTGCCGTCCAGACTCCAGGAAGTATGCATATAATCTGCTAAACAATTGCTGGTGTGAGCACCTCCAAGTTCTGATTTGTCTTGTTGCAAATTAGGAGGATTGTCAATTGGTAATGAATAATCATTGTAATGCTCAGTATTAGCAATGGCATCATTAACTTCAGTAGTTTGAGTAGAGGCATTACCGGGAATTAAATCAGGGTAACCGTGAGAGTCGTAATAGCCAATAACCATTCCCAGAGCAGTAGGTCCACATCCATGTTGCCATAGATATGATGGTACTCCGCTGATTACAATCTGAGCTTTAAATGTAATGCCAACAATACCTTCACTTACATTTGCTGGACGATATTTGCCTGTTGTGCTTTGATGTGGTGTCGTATCAATCCCTATATCATAACCTTGTTGTGCTGATAAAATCTGATATAGAAAAATAATAGCTATAAAACTTGTAAAAAATTTGTGCTTTTTCATTTTTTATTAAATTATTCTCAAATATACAAAAAAATAAAATGAAAATTTTTATTATTTAAATCTTTGCTTATAAAATAAATAAAGTTTGTAATTATTGATTACATTACAAACTTTATTCAGATAATTAGTGCCATGAAATTTCTAAAGTTTTAATTATTTTCAATTATTTTATAAATCTCACCAATGTACATTCTGTGATAATCTTTTTTTGGATAGTTTTTCTGAATTTTGTCGTCCAAAAAATTGCTACTGTCAATGTCTTGATAATAAATTTTTTTACACAAGACAGCCAAATTAGCTTCTTTGTAATAAACATTTCCATTCTCGAAAACAGGTGTAATTTCCAGATTCATTTTGTCAATATCTCTGCCCGATTTTGTACCGAGAAGTTTGAGTAAGTCTCTGTATTTTTCATCAAAAAAGTTGATTGAGAAAACATCATTTTGCTCTACAAACTAGTATGTAAATCTTTGTGGGCGAATGTAAATATGAACAATGTCTTTGTTCCATAAATGTCCAAGACCACCCCAAGAAGCAGTCATTGTATTAAAGTTACTTTCTGTTCCGGCAGTAATCAGCATCCACTCATCTGAAATCATTTCTACAAAATTTCGTTTAATTTTTCGAATATCATTTATTTCTTTCATATTATTTATCTTCTGAATTGCTGCTAAATTATAGAAAAATTTGAAAAAACTGTAATTTTTTTTTATATGTATTCTATTCTAATATTTATATTTGCAATTTACAATTGAAAAATAAAAATTTAATGAAAAAAATAGATGTTACAGCGGTTTCATTCCTTAATACATTACCCTTTATTTATGGCTTACAGGATTTAAATAAAAATAATAATTTTAATTTAGTTCTAACTCCACCTTCTAAATGTGCAGATTTAGCTCAAAAAGAGATACCTGATATTGTATTAATTCCTGTTGGAGCTATAGATAAGATAAAAAATTATACACTTTTAGATGGATATTGTCTTGGAACACAAAATATTGTACGCAGTGTTTTATTATTGTCAAATTCTCCAATTGAAAAAATAAATAAAATACATTTAGATTCACAATCTGTAACTTCAAATCTTTTGGTACAAATTTTAGCAAAACATTATTGGAAAGTAGATGTTCAAATAAGTACTGATCCAAATTATGATGACGATTTAAATGAAGCTATTGTTTCTATTGGTGATAAAGCTTTTTCAGAATCTAAAAATTTTATGTATTCATTGGATTTGGCTGAACAGTGGTATGAGATGACTAATTTACCTTTTGTTTTTGCTGTTTGGATGTATAAAAAAGATATTAGCCAAGAATTTTTAAAAAAATTCAAAGATGCATTGCAATCGGGAATTGATAGTATAGATGATGTTATTAAAGAGTTTGATTTATTAAATCGTTTTCCAACATTCAATATTGAAGAATATTTGAAAAATAATATGAATTACATTTTAGATGACAAAAAAAAGGAAGCTATGTCATTGTTTTCTAAGTTGACCAAAGAATTGTAGTTAATTAATATTTCTATGATCTAAAAAGAGGGTTAATTTATTTTGAAAAGGTTGTAATTTATGCCATTTGTCGATTTTGCAATCAAACACAGCAACATTTGCAGTCTTGATTACTGCGTCTCGTCTTTCTATATCAAAATAAGTAAAAAGTTCTTCCATCGTAGGATTGTGACCTACAAGCATAATTGAGTTTATGTTTTTGTCAAGATTTTGAATCTGTGAAAATATATCATACTTGTCACCAAAGTATAAATCTTCAAAATATTGAATATCTATTTTCTTATCAATTTGTTGGAGTATTTGTTTTGCAGTTTGTTTAGTTCTTGCAGCTGCTGAGCAATAAATAAGTTCTGGAATAATTTGAAGCTTTTGCATTTCTTTTCCGATAATTTTTGCAGCAGCAATACCTTTTTCTGTAAGATTTCTATCAAAATCGCTTTTGTCGGAATAATCTTTTTCAGCTTTTGCATGCCTCATTATTATAACCTGTTTCATTTGATTATTATTTTGCCATTATTTAAACGCTGAATTCTATTTTATTTTTATAATTATGGAAAAAAACTTTTTTAAATTGAAAAAAAAAGCTGA
>Ga0114934_10002789_pt1 | contig 11085 bp, 10 predicted proteins | sample 4SBtaG_2_FD_99695 | JGI IMG/M metagenome (GOLD analysis project Ga0114934, IMG submission 99695) | Deep subsurface microbial communities from Kolumbo volcano to uncover new lineages of life (NeLLi) - 4SBTROV10_white metaG | ecosystem: Environmental > Aquatic > Marine > Volcanic ...
AACGACAGAAATTTATACACACGTTAGTATGAAAAGTTTGAAAAACATCAAAAATCCGCTCAATGATTTTGAAATATAAAAACACAAACCTGAACATATCCAACAAAAAGTGTTCAGTGGATTTGAAAAATATGAACAGATAAACAAGTTAGGGGCAAGGCTAAAAAAATAAAACCAAATCGCATTAGCAAAATGAAAGAAACCAAATCAATTTACCTTACTGACAATCCCAATATAGAAGAGGATTCATTCCAAGTTCACACAAATATTGCAGAAACATTATTTGAGATAATTACAAAACACGATGTTAGAAAAAACTCATTTACTATGGGTTTATTTGGAGAATGGGGTTCTGGAAAATCTTTTATAATTCATAAGTTATCAGAGAAGATTAAAAATGATAAAGAAAAAAATACAACTTATTTATACATAGATATTTGGAAATATTCAGGCTTCCCTTTGTTAAGAAGTATTCTTTTTGATTTAGACAAACAATTCATTCGTCTATCTAAATTTAATAGCGGAAAATATAACACGTTTTCCAATGGGTATAAAAAAAATGGACAAAGCCTGGATTTTCAACTAAAATACAATAAGCATTTAAAAGAAGAATCAAAATTAACTCCAAAAGAAAGTTGGGAAAAAATATATGAAACTCTGAAAAAATACAAGATTGTTTTACTTTTATTAATCGCGTTTTTATTATTTTTCTTAACTCCTTTATTTTTACCAGACACATTTAAAGGAACTGATACATATAAAAACTTTACCCCGTTTATAAATGCTTTTAAATCATTCATCTCATTTACTGGAATTGGAGCTTTGATTTTAGTATTATTAAGAAAACCTATTCAGGATATCGGCAATCTAGTTTTTTTTAGAAGTATTGTCCGTGATTATACTGAGCAAGCAAACTTTTCCCCTGAACAATTTGAAGATATATTCAAAGATATGTTGGGGAAAATTGAAAATGAAAAATATGTAATAATCTTTGATAATTTAGACAGGTGTGAACCCGATGTAGCATATGAAACACTTTCAACAATTAAGACTTTCATGGATATTGAAAACTGTTTCTATATCATTCCTGCTGACGATGATGCTATAAAAAATTATCTATCAAAATCTACGATAAAAGAAAATAAGATTAATTCATTCGAGCGAAAATTTGCTGAAGAATTTATCGATAAAATATTTCAAACATATATAAGAATCCCAACTTTAAAAGAAGTTGAGCGTGATAAGTATATTAAAGAACAACTTGCAAAAATTGATTTTCAAAGTAAATTATCAGATGAAGATATTGAAACAATAACTCAGATTTTATATTTCGCATATAAAGGAGAAAGCCCAAGAAATATAATTCGATTTATTAATGATTATTCTACATATTTCCACTTAGCATTAAAATCATTACCAAAATTGCTTGATGACATTATGCTTTTTACAATAATGATAGCCATAAAACAGAAGTGGTATCATTTTGAGAAAATATTGCTTGACAATCCTGATTATTTTGATAAATATCCATCTAATAAAGAACTACTTAAAAATATTGAGAATAATAATGCTAAAGATTTGGAAAGATTTCTCGACAGCATTCAATCATTTTATATTCCTCAAATAAAAAACAATGCCATTGATATGTACATTCACTTTAAAGAAAGTGAAAAATCATTTGAAATATCTGACAACCTTAAAAGCTATCAACCAGAGGAACTAGTATTGAATGAGGAGAATATTAAAATCTTAATAAGGGAATTTAGAAAAATTGTTTCAACAAAAGGTCAGTTCTCCATTAATAGTTTTTTGACATTTGCCAAATTGATTAGCAATAAAGATGAACACAGTTTTACTAAAAATATAATCATTGAATTTTGGCTAGGTATAATTAATACTCCAAAAGAGCAGGTAAAGTCCATTTTTAAAGAATTATACGACGAAGAAATATTGCCTGACATTATCAACAGCTTAAATAATCAAAGTCTTAAATCACATAAAAGAAAGGTTGAAGCAGTTATTTTAAATTACTTAAAAGAACCTCTCGGGAATGATTCGAACTTTGAAGAATTTGAAAAGATTTTTGAAATTATCATTAGCAGTGAATATAAATTCAATGCTATTTTGTTAAAGCAATTATTTTTAAAATGGAAAAAGGAAATCCCGTATTTAAACTCGTTATTAAAAATAATTAGTGAAAAAGAAAAACCAGAATATTTGCCAAATAATGTATTACGTGAATTAATCAGCAATCCAATTGATGAAAAGTCACTTGAAATATTAAAAAATTGGGATCATGACACAATACCTAAAACACATGGTATAAAATTAGCAAAGGTTGTATTAGAAAGGATAAAACAAAGAGTCTTTGCTAATAATCAACAATTGACACAACAAAAACCCAATATTGAACAAGATTATGAATTAATGTTGTTGTTAGACCTTTCATTTATAGAATCAGCTCTAATAGATGATTTTATTAATTCTATCTCTAATTTATCAAGTCGAGTCTTCCAATTTGCAGTTAAGCAACAACCATTATTTGATTTAGGTGTAAGGTTTTGGATTGAAACTGCTTATTTCTCCACAATAAATACAGAATTGATTGACAATCAACTAGTAAATATATTTATCAAACATATTAAAACTAATACAACAGTATTACAATTGTTGATTGAAAAAACTAAATACTCTAAGAATATCTTGTCTTTGCCAAAGACAAAGCAATCGATATTTAATACATCTTCCGATTTACAAAAAGCACTTTATAAGGAATTGGAAAATGAAAACTTTAATAATTTAGATTTGATTACATCTATTCCAATTGAAAACAAGCACATTACTGAATTATTAGTTTATGTGGAAGAAAATGAAATTGATTTAGATAAAACTAAATTCTCCGGTTTTCTATTAGAAGAAATCATTAAAGAATTAATTGACAATAATTCAGATATATTCAATAAATTAAAATTTATACGAGAATCATTTGATTTAAAAGAAAATAAACAAATAATTATTGATTATAAAAATGGATTGATTGACTATTATAAAAATAAGCTTCCAAATGCACTAAGTATTCTTAATGAATGCAAATCAATTCTTTCATATTCTGATTTTTTCAATAAAATTCTAAGACCTATTTTAAACTTTGTTAAAGCTAAATTAGAGCAAGGTGAGAATATAAAGGACTTTAATGATTTATCAGTAATAATTGAATCTTCAAACAATAAAGGAGATATTGATTTGCTATTTTCAATTGCAAAACAATGTCTGGAGAAAAGCCAAAATTTAGAAGAAAATTACTTAGGAATAGGAATCATTGAAAAGATTTATGATAAAATTTCTACTGAAAATAGTAAGAAAATTAAAAGTTTAATCGCCAATAATGACCATTATAATGAATGGGCTGTTGAAAAGGTTAATTTATTAAAATCACTAAGTATCATTACTGAAGAAAATGAAGAATAAAGCCCAGACCCTAATAAATTGTAAATTGCATTGCGGGGTTCGTGCGGTGTCCGTACGCTGGATTCTCGTTTCGCAGTTCAGCCATCGCGGACATGAACGCTCTTCGAAATCCGCAACGACAACTTACAAGTAACTGTTACCTAGCCCTCGTCCTAGTTTATCCAACGAGGACGCATTTATTCTGAACATTTGCAATGTTCAACAAAAGAAAACTAAAATAGAATATAACCCCAGCTGTTCCCCCATAAAGGAAATAAAAAACAAAAATACCTCATTACCACTCCCGCAACCATAGGTTCAAAAGTCACCTTCGGTCGTCCCTTGCTAATACGATATTATGAAGAAAATTGTTATATTTGAAACCGAAAACTAAATTATCTGATTAATAGGGAGCTAAACTATTACTGAATCTATTTAAAGAAAAAATTCGACAAGATTTAAAGTACAATCTCCTTATGAATTTTAAAAGGATTAATTAAAGTGATTTTAATCATCAACCCAACAAAAAAATGTAATATGTCTTGCCAATACTGCTATAGTTCGGAAAATGGTAATTCAATTCTAACACCTGAGACATTTGATACTATAGTACATAAATTTGGCAGTTATTACAATTTCATACATTTTTCATGGCATGGAGGAGAACCCTTGTTAATGGGGAAGAATTATTTTCAATTAATTTATGAAATTCAAAACAGCTTTTTCCAGGAAAATAAAAATAAAGTTTATTCTAACTCAATACAGACAAACGGGTGGCTCTTAAACCCTACATGGTATAATTTTTTAAAGTCCTTAAATTTTTCTATTACCGTATCTTATGATGGCCTTAATTCGGTCAGAATGCTTAAGAACAATCAACCAATACATCTTGGTCTAGTGAATCGACTAAAAGAATTACATGAAAAAACGGGCTATTCTCCACCAATAACTTGTGTATTGTCAAAGAGGAACATAAATTTCCCAAAAGAAATGTATAATCATTTTAAAGAATTAAAGATTTCCTCATTTGCTATTTTGCCTTATTTTGGGAAAGATAAATCTTTCCAAATAAGTTCCAATGGTTACTACCTTTTTCATAAAAACCTCTTTGACGTATGGAGAAATGATAAAAGCAAGGTGATAAAAAATATCTTACCTTTTTCACAGATTTTAAATTCAATATTTCATAATTTCAATGAAAATATTTGCTCTTGGGATGGTAAATGTTTTGAAAATAGTTTAGCCATCGAACCCAACGGTGATATCTATTTATGTAATGGCCTTTTTGATTCAACTCATAAAATTGGGAACATAATTACAGATAATTTAATAGATATTTACCAAGCAAAAAATTATAAGAACGCTATTACTGCCCAAAATGACGTAATAAATAGTTGTAAAAATTGTGACGTTTTTAAAATTTGTGGGTCAGGATGTAGAATAGGTTCATTTTTTCTGCACGGACACTTGAACAAAAAAGACGCACTCTGCGAAGGCAGGAAAAGAATTATTAAATATGTTCTGGAGAGCGTTAACTAATCGTTTAAAACTAGTAAATGCATTCTAAGATAAATCTCAAAGGGAAAATTGCGTTAGTGACTGGAGCAAACCAAGGGATAGGGTTTGAACTATGCCGACAACTTGCGAATTTGGGATGTGAAGTTATACTTACATCTAGAAATATTACAAAGGGTACATCCTCTGTAAAAAAATTAAGAGAAGAAAATATTGATGTCATATATCATAGTTTAGATATTGCAGACTTTAAGAGTGTTGTTCAAATCTATAACTATATTTCTGATGAATTTCATCGTTTAGATATTCTTATTAATAATGCTGGCATTTATATAGATAGCGAATATATTGATAATATTTCATCAAATAAAATTATCGAAACGCTCACAACTAATGCATTTGGCCCGCTATACACGTGTCAACAGTTTATACCACTGATGCAAAAAAATAATTTTGGTAGAGTGGTAAATATTTCAAGTGGGATGGGCGTAATTCAAGCAATGAATTATGATGGCCCAGCATATAGGATTTCAAAAGCTACTCTAAATGCGATAACGGTGATGTTCAGTAAACGGAATTCCAATAAAAATGTATTGATTAATGCTGTTTGTCCAGGGCCAGTAAGAACAAATATGTCCAGTCCTAAGATTAATAAAACTCCAAGTGACGTATGCCCCTTTATTATTGATGTCTGCCGTTTACCAAACGGTAGTTTTTCTGGGTATCTTTTTAAAGATAGCGAAATAATTAACTGGTAATTTGGCCATTATTTACTTATTATTTCTCCCCTAATAACTTAAGAATACTATATTCAAAGATTTCTTTAAAGCCATCACACATAGCAGATTTATAGTTTCTGGTGCAGTTCGATGCTTTCCAGGGACAACCACCAGAACACATATATCTATACTCACAATTAATGCACTCTGACATATCTTCCACAGTTCTATCTTTCCATGGATTCTCTTTTATAGCTACTTTCCCTTCTTTGTCAATATTACCTACAAACTGATTTTCATTCAACACCGCTTCTTCGCAAATTCCAATGTTTCCAATTGGGTCTATTATGTATTTACCATAAATCGCATCACAATAAAATTTAGAAGGTGTTATTGTTTCACCCTCTGCAACTTTAATAGCATAATCAAGAGGTCGAATATTTGAGACCCTAATTTTGTATCTAAAAAGGTATTCAAAATAATAATCAATAAAAGCTTTATAAAAAGCAATATTAATTTCCTCACTTTCTCTATTGGTAACGGGGGCTAAATAAATATGTTTAGGCAAGTCTTCATCAGTAAATATATTATAGTCTCTCAGCTCATTCATTAAATCTAGAATATATAGATAATTGTCTTCGCCTACATTTATTCTTATCATAATATTATGGTTCAGACTTTTAACAAATTTTAAATTTGATAAAATTTTATCAAATGAAGAACCTTTATCCTTTGCTCTTCTCTTTTTATCTTGGATAAATTTTGGGCCATCAATTGTAACTTGTATATTTAAATTAGAATATCTCTCCAAAATGGGTTTGTAGTGATTAAGGTCATAACCATTTGTCGTTATAAAAATCTGATTTGATGGGGTAAAAGTGTCTAATAGCTTATCTACAATTTTAAGTAAATGGGGTTCATTCCTTAGTGGCTCTCCGCCATATAAGTATATTTTACTTAAACCTTTAGGATAGTTTCCAAAAGCTTCTAATTGACTTACAATTTCTTTTGCATTCTCAATAAAATCAAAACTAATTATTTTATCACCTATTGGGTTTTTCTGTCTTAATTGGAAACAGTAACTACAACTAAAATTACAGCTGTAAGTCAGAGTAAAAATTACATTAAGCGGTTCCAACTCAGTCTTAGTGAATGACTTATTTTTAAATGAGTTAAAAATGTTGTAAAATCTATCAGAATTATCGAAAAGTATTTCGGAATCTTTAAAATGAGTTATATACCTTTCTGGTAATAATGATGGGTTTGTAAATAAAACTTGACTTATTTCCGATGGAATTAACTGGATACCACCCCCCAAAAGGCTAACAAGAATAGTCTCATTACCTTTATAAATTTTGACTAAAAAAGGATTAACAAACATTCTTTACTGTTGTTTTAGTTTTAATATGTATGAATTTGTCAAAATCAGAACAGGAACTACAGGAATAACAATTATTTCTACAATTCATCCATTTTGTAAAAATTTTGGAAAGCCTTTGGGATGAAATGGAAAACTGATAATCGAAACATAAAAGAGAGAAAAAATCTTCCGGGTCTTGACCATTTATATAGTAACCTAATCGGTCAATAGATTTATTTATATCTTTTCTTTCTTTAAAGTGCCTATTGGGCAACTTTATAACATCTATTATGTCTTGGTATCCATTGTGAACCATAGAAGGGCTAAGCATACCAGACATCAAAACTTTTTTTGGGAATTTTGAGATTTCTTGAGTGCACTTTTCAACAAACTTATTGCTGAACTCCACATTCTTTATTGAATGGGCATTAAAATGAAATTGTCTATTGAAACAATGAGGTGAACAACTCTCATTAGGTATTACTGTCAATTTTCTATCTCCAATCAGGCTTTTTATTGATTTAAGTTTGCTAAAATCCCTATTGACTGAAATTGGTGCAACTATACCAGTAAAATAAACTTCATCAAGTAATAGTTTTTCAATTTTTTCAACACTATCTATATTTGTAATTGTAGATATGATAACATCAACGTTATTGTCAAAAAAATAATCATTTAAATAATATAATAAAATAGGATTTGCGATAATGACACCGTCGATATCTGACGTCTCAAAAAGTAATTTTATACTCTCTAAAGTTTTCTTTAGCTCAAAATTTTGTAATACCGTATCATTAACAGCAATAAATAGTTTGGCGTTAGAAAAGTGCTCTCTAATATACGATTTTTGTTTATATATCGCAGAGATTGATGAATTTCCTGTTAGCCTACCTGTATTGACGATATCCGTCCCTGTATAAAAGATATCAACATTAAGGTTCCTTTCCTTTAAGGTCTTTACGATAAATTTAAGGGCAACTAAATTATTATAACCAAATTCATAAAGCACAAGGCATACTTATATTTGGATTTTCAATAAAAGTTTATAAGGTGATACAATCGAAAACTCATAAAAGAATTAATTCGAATGCATCCACGTACAACAAGTGTTAAGACTTGCTTTAATTTCCATTTCATTGATTTTCTTCCCTCTAACTAAAATTTTACATTTAAGGGGAGTAACTTTCTTCTCTCTTTTCTTAACTTCCATTTTTGTTAATTTTTGGGTTAAACAAATTATTTAAAGATGAGCGCAATATAAAAAAAATTTCACTATTAACCGATAAAAACTCAATATCTGTTGATTTTGTTTTCATATTATTCATATTCAATCATTTACAAATATAATTTCTTTTTTTTAAAATCTACCCCCATCAAAAAATGGAAATTTGTACGGTTGCAGGGCTCTTGTTGCGGCTTGTTCTGCGCTTGGTGTAGGCGCGTCTGCCCTCGGTTACTACCCACATCAAATCTAAATGACTTATCAAGTGTATCCGTATTAATGCCGCTACAGTCGGAAATGCTTTTTTGCTTTTCAATAATACCCTGATTACATTGAGCAACAAGTGGGCTATCAGCGTGCACCAAATCTGCGTTTTTATGCCATTCTCTGTATCTGAATAAAAGAAATGTAACTAAAGGTTCTGTTTCAATTTTTTGAAAGTCGTTTCTATTGTCCACCGATATTTATAAAACTGCTTATCCACTTTAAGCAAGTAAATAGTTTTTTATTTGAGTTTAGTAATGTCACTTAGTTTTAATTGCCTGTATCTAAGTCGTATATATTTCTTAATACTTAAAATTTTTCAAAATACCAATCAGCTCGCCCGAAGGAGATAAGCAGTTTTATAAATTAAGGCGACTTCTTCCGCAGTTATATCCCAATTGTTCGTGATGAACTTGTATTTTCGCCCCTGTTCATAAAGATAGTAAACCATTCGCAGGCAAAGTATCTTTTCCTGTTTCTCCTTTTTATATTTCAGGTGAATATGCTCAATCCGATACACACCCTGTTCATCTTTGCCAAGTGGTATTTCAAAGAGAACTTCCTGGACTTCGGCCTTCGCGTTATCTTTCAACCTGTAGACAGAATAGACATCTTCCTCTGTCCACTCTGCAAATTGCCTGTAATAGTTGTAGGCTTTGTCGAAGGCCAACATGCTGCCTTTTAACGGGTTCAAATACTGTAAAAACTTCTTGTCGTGCATTTTTGCCTTGCTGATTTTGGCAATTACTGCCCGTGTCTGCATGTACATCGGTGGTCAGTATGTGCACTCTCAAACCTCCCTTTTTCTTGCCGTCGCCTTTCGGGTTACGGCCTACGCCTTTCATCACGTCCGAAAACAGGGTTATAGTGGTCAAATCGAAGGCAAAAACTTCTCAAAACTTATCTTTTCTTTGCGGCTGACCGACAAAAGGGGCTCAAAATATTTTATCAACGCAAAATAATACAGCTTGAAAACTTCGTTGTCGCGGTTGCGCAAAGCGTCACCCGCTGTGCTTTTGGACGGCGCACTGTCCATCCCAGGATAATTTAGCTTTCCTGCCAAGGCCCGCATTCGGTCAAATACTGCGCCCATCGAATCGCAGTGCAAAAATATCGCGAACAGCATCACCACCAGTTGTTGCCAAGAAAAAAAGGACTTATAGTCGCGGTCACTGCCGCAACGCCTCACGATAAGGTCAAATTGTTCTCTCGGAAGAATTTTCATGACCTGTTTGAAAATAGGCTGACCGACTAAATTCTTTATTATATCTTTGCTCATGTTGCAGTTTTTTTTAGCAAAATAAACTTACAACATTAGGGCGAAATCTTGTGGAGGTAGCCTCTTTTTTACTGAAACTTTAACTGGTCAGTAGTGAAAAATTATGGTAAAATTTATGGTACAGTTAAATAATTATTAAAATTAATTTGAAACGACTAATAATCAAAGATATGGCAACTTCAAGTTTATTTGATTCGAATTCTGAAATTGAAATAATAGAACGAGTTTTAGAACAATTATCATTGAAAATCGATCTCAAATCAATATATTATTCCAACAAAGATTTCCTGTCATTAAGAAAGCAAGTTAGGAAAAACTTCTTTGTACCAGTAACCTATATCACACCAATTATGGAAAGATTGCTATTTGCTCTTTCATCACTTAAAAAGCCTAGAAATATGCTTCTAATTGGTGTAAGTTATGGAAATACATTAATTTGGAATATTGGTAGTTTTTGCGGAAAAGGATTAGGTTACCTACCTGATAGAATTACAGCAATAGATATCAACGACAAAGCAATTTCAATTGCGTCAAATAATTTCAAACGAATTAATTACCCCACACGCATTCGTTTTGTTGCTGAAGATGCTCTAAAAATATGTAAATCTATTGAAGAGGGGATTGATTATCTATATTTAGACGCAGATGATAAGGAAAATGGAAAAGGATTGTATTTTAAAATTCTTCAGATTTTATATGATAAATTATCCCTGGATGCTTGGATATTAGCCCATGATGCAACATATAAGCATGGAGGATTTCAAGAACAATTAAGTCAATATTTTAAATACGTTAGGAATCCAAAGTATTTCAAGGGAAGTTACACATTACCTGTGGATAAATTTGGATTAGAATTATCAATACGATAATATTTTCAATCATTATTTGTTATCCCAACAAATTTTAACTTTGTAATCACAGACCCATTTGCATTTACCAAGAGAAATAGAACAGGGTTACAAAATGATCACTAAATTACTCCAGAAAATTTCAAACTTTCTCAGTGCTTGTTGTTTCCAAACAAGATATCATGAGGTTGCTAAATATGGTAATGAGTTTAAAGAGCTGTCTTGAAAGATTGTAAAACAAAAGGTTTATTATAGTAATTTTACCATTTTCCACCTAAAAACACTTTCAACTAACTCCAACTAACTGATATGATTTTATAGTTTAGGAATAAGTATTTGTTTGACATAAAAACTTATGCCGCGAAGAAAAATAGACAAAAAATATGGAAATAATAGCGCAGCTTACTATAAATTCAATTATCTCTGGTCTA
>Ga0114934_10002790_pt1 | contig 11080 bp, 8 predicted proteins | sample 4SBtaG_2_FD_99695 | JGI IMG/M metagenome (GOLD analysis project Ga0114934, IMG submission 99695) | Deep subsurface microbial communities from Kolumbo volcano to uncover new lineages of life (NeLLi) - 4SBTROV10_white metaG | ecosystem: Environmental > Aquatic > Marine > Volcanic ...
CAGCGCGTACCGGGTGTTGGCGAGAAGTTCTGACTGGGCGGCGTCTTGAGCGAAGAACACGTGGTCTCGCGGGGTGGCCGATGGGTCGGCCAGTGCCGGGGTCAGGTCGACCCCCGACAATGTTGGCGCGGTATCGGGGTCGACTCCGCCCAACGAGCAAAGCGTTGTGGCCAGATCGACGTGGGTGGCCAACGCGTTGGTGGTGGTACCAGGTTTCGTTAGTCCCCGAGCTTTGACGATCAGCGGAACGCCCATGACCTCTTCATAAACACACGGCAGTTTGGCTCGCAGCCCGTGCGACCCGCAGGCATCGCCATGATCAGACGTGTAAGCAATCACCGTGTCGTCGTAAAGGCCGAGTTCGTCTAGCACGTCAAGGATGCGTTGCAGGTTTCGGTCGAGTTCGCCATGGAGGTAGGCGTAGTAGTCGAGTTGGCGAAGCCAGGCTCGTTCGTCGATGAGGTCCATCGATCCCACCATGTGTTCGGTGTTGCGGACCTGTCGCCAGGCTCGTTGGATTTCGGGTTTGGTGTGGAGATCGTCGTGGAAGTTCTCGGGTAACGCGTCGAACAGTTGGTCGTAGTCCTCGGGTGGCTCGACCACCGGCACGCCTTCGAGCCGGAGCTGTTTCATGAACTCGAAGATCTTTTTCTGGTCGGGATGGGCGTCTTGATAGGCCGGGTGATCGATCGGGAACCACATGATGTCGTGAGGGTTCACCAGGGCAACGGTGAGATGCCACGGCTCGTGACCGCTGCCGTGCTCGCGAAGCCAGTCGACGGCGTCGCCGGCGATGATTGGATCGAAGTACCGGCCGCTCCACGCCGAACCGGTGTAGTGCATGTCGTTGCCGCGAAAATCGTGATAGCCGTAGTCGGTCATCGGCGGAACTTCGGCGTGCGACAAATGCCACTTGCCCAGGTACGACGATCGGTATCCCTCGCCGGCCAACAAGCTTGCGATCGTGGGGATGGTGGGGTCGAGCGCGGTGTGGGCCGGAAACGACACGTTGTTCACCACTTGGTGTTCAGCGATGTAGCTGCCGGTGTAGAGACTGGCCCGGCTGGGCGAACACGGAGAAGCGTGGGTGTAGTAGCGATTGAAGGTCAGGCCGTCGTCGCGAAGCCGTTGATGGGCGGGTAGTTCGATCTTGCCGTGCAGCCAGTCGTTGCGACGTTCTTCGTCGGACACGATCATCAAGATGTTTGGCTTAGCCATGGTTGTTGACGTCGCGGTTTTCCGGGGTCATGTCGGGAAGTTAGGGCCGGGCCAGCATCTCTGCCATTTGGGCCCGGACTTCGGTCTCGACATCGGCGTCGACCTTGGCATCGACTTGGACCGGATGCCCGACGCTCACCCGTACTTTTGGACGCCTTAGTGACAGGCGCGGAAGTTTGTTGCGGCTGGGCCATACCTGCTCGGCGCCGTGAATCGTTATGGGCACTATTTGAGCTTCGGCTTTGCGGGCAATGGTCATGAAGCCATCGCGAAATTCGCCCATGCCATCGCCAAGGCGGCGGTCGGGAGCGATGATTCGGCCTTCGGGCATGATGGCGATCGGATAACCGGATTTGAGGACCTCTACCGCTTCGGTCACGGCGTCGGTGCCGCCCCCGCCCGCCGGCAGCATCCCTACTCGGCGCAACCATTTGCCCATGAACGGGTTGGAGAAATAGGTGTGACGGACAAGGCAGCGGGCTGGGAACTCCCAGTCGCTCAGCGCCGCGACCGCGTAGAACACGTCGGCCAGGCTCGAATGGTTGGCGACGAAGATGGTCGGCGTCGAGCCGAGGTCTGGCAACGGGTCGGTTTCGACTTTGCTCAACGCTGATCCGACGCCGCGGAAGAGTCGGCCCGACCAGTTGAAGGTCCGTCCCATAGTTAGAGGAGTAGGGCAAGGTCCGGCGTAGGCCATCGTTAGTGTCTAGCGGTTTCAACTACCCGACCGTCGCGCGCGGACGGTACCGTGCGCCGATGCCCGTTGCCGCTAATCGAGAGCGGATCTATACGCCACGGGTAGTTGGCCTATTTTCGGCAACGGCGGCCTACTTTGCGGTAGCTGGCGTGTCTTTTCCGGTTCTGCCTCGTCTGGTTGAACGCCAACTGAACGGCTCGAAATCTGATATCGGGTTGGCTTTCGGCGTGTTTGCGATCGGAATGTTGCTGGCCCGACCGTTGGCTGGCGCGGCCTGCGATCGCATCGGCCGGCGACCGGTGATGATCGCCGGCTCGCTCGTGCTGGTGGTCTTTCAGCTCTTGCATGTGCCGGCGGCCAACACTGGTCATCTCTGGGTTTTGTTGGTGGTGCGTGTCGCGACCGGTGCGGGCGCGTCGGCGATGTATCTGTCGCAGGCAACGGTGGCGACCGAACTGCCCAAGCCGCAACATCGCGATCAGGTGTTTGCCCTGTTCTCGACCACGATCTTGATCGGCTTCGCGATTGGTCAGGTTGGCGGCGAAATCGTGATGCAGCAGTGGGGATTTTCGTGGGCGTTTGCGATGGCCGCCGCCTTCGCCGGCCTAACCACTTTGATCGCCATGACCTTGCCCGAGACCCGACCTCGAGATGTTGTTGTTGCGAGCCGGGTCAAGGAGTTGTTTCACCCTGGCGCGGTCCGTATCGGGGTCGTGAACTTGCTGGTGTTTGTGGCCTTCATGGGCTTCAACGCGTTTATCGCCGACTATGCCGAGGAGTTCGGGTTGCACGAAGCCCGCTGGATTCTGTTTACCTACTCGATAACGGTTTTGGGGATGCGGGCCGCGGGGACGAAAGTGTTTTCGCGGGTCCCTCGCCGAGCGGTCGCGACGTTCGCGCACTCGACCGTCGTGGTCGGCGCGCTGCTGTTGGCCACTGCCAACGGCACCGGGCAGCTCTATGTGGGAGCGGTGGTGTTGGCGATTGGGTTGGCGTGGAACATTCCGCTGCTGATTTTGATCGCGGTCGATTCGGCGTCAGACGCCGACCGGTCGAGGGTGGTGGCCACCGTTACTACATTTGGCGACCTTGCCAACTCGGCCGGCACGCTCGTTCTCGGATTCGCGGCCGATGCCTTTGGCTACGACGGCATGTATTTGATCGTCGCGGCCAGCGCTGCTTTGGCTGTCGTGCTTGTTCGCACCCCGTTCTTGTCACAGATGCCCGGGTTGACCCAGAATCGTGTCAGCCTCGAGTCCTAAAGGTTGCCGCCGCTCGCGGTTGGCTAGCTATTGCTAATTGAGCGGTGGTAGGTCGCCGAAGTCGAGATCGAAGTCGTCGTCGCCGGGTTCGTCGTTGCCGGGCTGAGCCATCTCGATCATCTGCTTTTCGGGTTCGAGGATTTCGCCCACGGCAATCATCGCGGCCCCGATGACGGCCGCCCCACTACCTTTTGTGGTCCAGCGTCGGGCCGCGCCGGCCGGGCTTTGTTCGGCGACCGTTACCGGCTGGTCGGCGTTGGCGTCGGAATCGTCAGATAATAGTTGAGCGTCAGACGGCATCGTCACAGGATGCCAGCCCGCCGTAGTCAAGTGTGGCCAGGGCGTAACCCGGCACGTCGATGGCCGCGAATTCGGGGTCGCCGACGAGGCAGGAGTACGTGAGTCCGTCGGGGATCCATTTGCGTTCGAGGTCGGCGGTTATGAACCAGGCGGTGCCGTCGGATTGGCGCAGCAGGTTTTCGGCCATGACGTCGGCGTCAGGGAGTTCAGCCGCCGGGTCGTCGATCTCGATGTATTCCTGCAGACCGGTGGTGTCGGATAGTTCGAGGTAACCGGTTTGGAAGTGTTGGCGAAAGGCGCCGTTGACGAGATGAGGGTTGGAGGTTGGCAGGCCGAGAGGTCCTTCGGCGCCGCCGCGGGCGTTCCATTCGGTGACGGTGACGCCCAACACAAAGAAATAGGGCGCATCGCGGGTTTCGGCCACCAAGACCACGTCGCCGTCAAGGTCGAAGTATGTGGCGGCCGTTGTTTCGGTTAGCCCGAGGGGCTGGCCGGCCATCAAGTAGGCGTTGTCGCCGCTCTTTCCGCCGATCTGGCGGTACGAGCCCCACGCCGCATACGGCAGGGTTAAGGCCGTGTCGTCTTGCACGACTACAACCGAGTGCGGGGTTTCGCCTGGTTCGCCGAACTCTTGAAATACGAGTGGGCCCGGGCCGAGGACGGTTGCTTGGGTGATCGCACAACGAGCGGCGATTGCTCCCCACACCTCGGCTTCGTGGATGATCGCCGCTGTTGCCGGCTGGGCTAATTCGACCGGCAGTTCAGCGGCGACGTCGCCGGCTTGGAACGGGCAAGGTTGCGGTTCGACCGTTGATGGCGGCGGCTCTGTAACCGGCGGCTCTGTCGTAGGAGAGGTGGTGGACGACTCGGTCGTAGGAGGGGTGGTGGACGGATCTGTCGTCGTGGACGGATCTGTCGTAGGTGGGGCAGTGATCGGAGCAGCGGGCGGGGCGGCGGCCGGTTCGGTATCGCTGGTGAAGGCCATGGCTACTGCCGCGAGTACGACGGCGGCGATGGTGAGTCCGCTGGCGACCAACTTGAAACGGGAGTTGGAGTGCTCGGAGTCGGAAGTTGGTCCGGGTTCGGGGCGAGCGGCTTCGATTGCCGAAGCTATGAAGTCGTAGGTGTCGGTCTCTCGCGAGGTGCCGTCGGCGCGGCCTTTGCGGAACCCGTCGACGCTTATGTCGAAATGTCCGGCGGCGTAGGCTTGTCGTTTGTTGAGCGGTCCCCACCGGTATTCGTAACTGCCGAGGAGGTCGCGGGCGGCGTTGCCGTATTCGTCTTGGGGGAGCGAGCCGAGGATCGTGTCGAGTGCTTGGCTGATGGCGGTTGGTGTTGGTTCGACGCCGAGGGCGGTGGAGAGATGTTCGGCCTGTTCGCCGGCGATCTCGGTGGGCGAGCGTCGCCGGGCGAGCCAGTACAAAGCGTCACTAGTTTTTGCCAACTCCGAGCCCCGCATGAGGGAGAACTTACTCGTGTTCGGCGCGGACCAGGGTTTCGTATAGATCTTCGTAGAGCCCGCCGCCGTGGCGTAACTCGTCGTGGGTGCCGCGTTCGACGATGGTGCCGTTGTCGAGAACGAGGATCTGGTCGGCGTCGGTGATGGTGGACAGTCGGTGGGCGATCACCAGCGAGGTGCGTCCTTCGAGGGCGTTACCCAACGCTTCTTGCACGTGGGCTTCGTTTTCGGTGTCGAGATGAGAGGTGGCTTCGTCGAGGATGACGATGGCCGGGTCTTTGAGCAGCATGCGGGCAATGGCGAGGCGCTGCTTTTCGCCGCCGCTGAGCCGGTAGCCCCGTTCGCCGACGACGGTGTCGTAGCCTTCCGCCAGCGAAGTTATGACGTCGTGGATACGGGCGGCCGTGCAGGCTTCGACCAGTTCGCGGTCGGTCGCTTTGGGTCGGGCGTAGCGAAGGTTGGCGGCGACGGTGTCGTGGAACAAGTGGGAGTCTTGGCTGACGACCCCTATGGCTTGACGAAGCGAGTCTTGGGTGACGGCGCGGATGTCGTGACCGTCGACGGTGATGGTTCCGCCGGTGACGTCGTAGAGCCGAGGCACCAGGGAGGTCATGGTGGTTTTGCCGCTGCCGGAGGGACCGACGATGGCGATCATCTGACCTGATTCGATATCGAGGTCGATGCCTCGTAGTACGTCGTCGGGTGACGCGGTTTTTTCGCCGCCGCCGAGCGATGCCGGAGTGCCTTGCGGCGGGTCCGGGTATCGGAAGGTGACGTTGCTGAAGGAGATGGATCCGGTCGGGTTGACGAGTGGCTCGGCGTCGTCGGAGTCGGTGATCGGGTTGGGTGTGTCGAGCACTTCGAATACTCGTTCGAACGAAACAAACGCACTCATGATGTCGACGCGGGCGTTGGAGAGTGACGTGAGCGGCATGTAGATGCGCACCGTGTAGAGGCCGAGGGCGATGAGGGTGCCGTCGCTGATGTCGCCGTCGATGACTTGGTGGCCGCCCCACCAGTAGACGAGGGCGGTGCCGACGGCGCCGACAAGGGTGAGCGCGGCGATGAAGACCCGGCTGTACATGGCTGACCGAATGCCGATGTCTCGGACTCGGGCGGCTCGGCCGGAGAAGTCGTGGGCTTCGGCACTGTGGCGACCGAATAGTTTGACCAGCATCGCGCCGGCGACGTTGAACCGTTCGGTCATCGTGTTGTTCATGGAGGCGTTGACGTTCATGCCTTCGCGGGTGATGTCTTGCAGCCCGGCCCCGACTCGTCGGGCGGGCAGCACGAATACCGGCAAGATCACGATGGCCATCAGGGTGAGGCGCCATTCGAGCAGCAGCATGGCGATGAGCGTGCCGCCCAACGTGATGACGTTGCCAACAACGGTGCCGAGGGTTCCGGTGAAGGCCCGTTGCGCGCCGATTACGTCGTTGTTGAGCCGACTGATGAGGGTGCCGGTTTGGGTGCGGGTGAAGAAGGCCAGTGGCATCCGTTGGACGTGGTCGAACAGCCGGACCCGCAGGTCGAAGATGAGGCTTTCGCCGATGCGGCTGGACAGGTATCGCTCGACCAGGCCGATCAGGGCTTCGCCCACCGCGGCCACGACCATCACGATGAACAGCACGTTGAGGTAGCCGCCGTTCTTGTCTTCGATAGCGACGTCGAAAATCTTGCGGATCAACAGGGGCGGCAACAGGCCTAGGAACGTGGCGGTGACGATGGTGATCAAGAACCCGACGATCAGCCGCCGGTACGGCCGCGCGAATCCCATCACCCGCCGCCGGGTCTGTTGGTTGATCGTTTTGCCATCGAGACCGGATCGGTCTGATGACATCGAATGAAGGATCATGAACGGGCTAGGACCAGTCATCGCTTGAGCCTACGGGGAGCGACCTGTGCGACACCGCGCCGCGCCGCTTGTGGTGTCAGGGCGGGGCCAAAGTCCACGCTCCGCTGGCATCGCGTACGACCCGCCAGCCCTTGTCGTGGATGAGGTGGTGGTCGTGTTTGCAGACCAGCGCAAGATTGTCGATGTCGGTGGCTAGCCGGACCCGGTCGCCGAGCCACAGAGGCTGCCCGTCGGCGGAGAACACCAGACCAAAGAGGTCGGAGACGCAGGCCAGCCGTTCGACCTCGTGGCGGGGAAGCGGCCCCACACCCGCGATGTGAGCACTGCCGTCGGCGTGGGCGACGATCACCATCTGGTTTCGCACCGCCGGTGGTCTGGCTGGACCAGATGAGGCACCGAGAATTAGTGCGGCGACGGCATCGGCTCGTCGTTGCTCCGGCGTGTGCATGTTGTCTCTGCTGTCTCGACCTCCGTCTTGATGGAAGAGCCGGTCGGCTTCGTCGTTGATGCGACAGCGCACGTCGGCGAACGTGGTGTCGTCCCATTCGACATGTAGAACCCCCATCTCGCCGGCGATAAGACAGCCCCGCCGGTTTCGGCGCTGACGAGCCAGTCGGGCGGCAAGATCGCCATCGTGGGCGTTGGCCCGAACAAACTCGCTCACTTGGCGGTTCATGGCATCGGCGGGCTTGCAACGAGCGATCTGTAACAGCTGGGACTCGGCGACTGAATCGATGGTGGTCCGCTCGGCGGCCCGCGCCAAAGTGTCGAGGTGGGCGCCGGAAATTTCGCCGGCCGCCAACGCTTCGCCAGCAGCCGGTAGCGCCTCGATCAGGTTGCCGCGGGCGACGGCTCGATCGGCTTCGCGTTGGGTGCAGCGGCTGGCGCCGCGCACCATAGAGGCTTCGCCCAGTAGCCCCGCAACCCGCGCTTCGAAGGCATCGACTGCCCCTCGATGGCGGGCCAACCCTGCCAACAGGCGCCGCAACGCCCGCTCGTCGGCGGATGCGATATCGATTGTCGACAGTTGACACGACCAGTCCTCGAACACGACTTACCCACCCTTTCGGATCTCTTGGGTACTACGAATGAGGACCAGACCATGAGAGCCGGGCCTGGCGACCGGCGTGCGATCATGTTATCAAGGTCATCAGGAAAAGCGAACATATGTTCGTATATTGTTTGTGGGGGAGTTCACTGTGGACGCATTCGAGGCCGAGGCGATAGGGCATCTGCGGGCGCTAACCGACAGTCCCGAAGCCGAGTTTCGCCACGGTCAGCTCGACGCGATCCGCGCCGCGGTCGAGAGTCGTGGACGGGTGCTGGTTGTTCAGCGCACTGGTTGGGGCAAGTCGGCGGTCTACTTTGTTGCCACCCGGATGTTGCGCGATCGGGGCTTGGGGCCGACGCTTCTGCTTTCGCCCCTCATCTCGCTGATGGATAATCAGGTCGAGGCCGCGAGCCGGATGGGTTTGCGAGCCGCGGTGGTCAACTCGACCAACGCCGCTGATTGGGACCAGATTCGCGCCGAGTTGGCGGCCGACACCATCGACTTGTTGCTCATCTCCGAGATGCGTCTCGCCAACGACCGGTTTCGGCGCGACTTTCTTCCCGAGTTCAACTCGCGGGTCGGGTTGCTGGTGGTTGACGAGGTTCATTGCATCAGCGACTGGGGTCACGATTTTCGGCCCAACTATCGCCGGATCAAGAGCGTGCTCTCCGAACTGGCGAGCTCGACCCCGGTGATCGGTTGCACGGCGACGGCCAACGATCGGGTGGTGGCCGATGTCGAGTCGCAGTTCGGCGATGGGATCGTGACGGTGAGAGGGCCGTTGGGTCGCGATGGTTTGCGGCTCGAAGTGCACACCGACAAGCGCCGCCCCGATGCCCGGTTGGCGTGGCTGGTCGAGAACATTCCTCGACTCCCCGGTTCGGGCATCGTTTATTGCTTGACTCGTGGCGCGGTTTTTCGGGTGGCGGAGTTTCTCGAAGAGCACGGGATCACGTGCGGGCGTTATGTGGGCGGGGGCGGCGCCGAGGAACAGTTTTTGAAAGAACGAGATTTGGCGTCGTTCTTGGCCAACGGTGTGAAGTGCATCGTGGCCACTTCGGCGCTGGGCATGGGGTACGACAAACCCGATGTGGGCTGGGTGGTGCATTATCAAATGCCGCAGAGCGCGATCGCCTACTACCAGCAGGTCGGTCGGGCCGGGCGAGCGTTGGGTGAGAGCTACGGGATCTTGCTGGCCGGCACCGAGGACCGCGATATCCAGGACTGGTTCATTGGCCAGGCCTTTCCGTCGGCCGAGGAAGTCGACTCGATTCTGTTATCGCTCGAAGAGGCCGGCGATGGTCTCAAGCGGGGTCAGATCTCGGCTCGCACCAACCTGTCAACCGCCCGGCTCGACAACGTGATGGTGCAGCTCGAGGTAGAGGGTGCGGTCGAGCGCCACGGTTCGAGTTGGATGCGCACGACCGAGCCGTGGCAGTACCCCCACGAGCGACTCGACGCGGTCAACGAGTGGCGGCGCGGCGAGCAGGCGGCGATGGAGGAGTATCTCGCCCACGATGGTTGTCGGATGCATTTCTTGCGTCGTCAACTCGACGACAAGCCGACCGGCCCGTGTGGGATCTGCGACAACTGTCGCGACGCGCAGTTCGGCACGGGAGCGTCCGCTGATTTGGTGGCCGAGGCCGACCGGCTGCTGCGTAACGATCACGTCGAGATCGCCCCCCGAAAACGTTGGGCGGTGGGCGGCAACATTGCCGCCAACGAGCGACTCGAGGTCGGCTGGTGTCTCACTCCGATTGGCGAAAGTGGTTGGGGGCCAGATGTGGCGCGGGGCCGCGCCGACGGGCATTTCGACGATGAGTTGCTCGACCCGATCGTGGCCATGCTTCGCCAACGTCTCGACCCGATTCCCGGATGGCTCACTTGGGTGCCGTCGGCTCGGCGACCCACGCTGGTAGCGGACTTCGCGACTCGGCTGGCCGACCGTCTCGGTGTACCGGCGGTCGAGATGTTTGCCGTCGCACGCGAGACGGCTCCCCAAGCCGAGATGCACAATTCAAACCGTCAGTTCGACAATGTCGACGGAGCTTTCGCCCTACTGTCCGACCCGCCATCAGACCCAGGAATCTTGTTCGATGATCTCATCGACTCGCGGTGGACGGTCACGGTCCTCGGGGCTCAATTGCGGCAGGCCGGATCGGGCCCGCTCGTGCCGGTGGGCCTGGCGGGGTTCGCAGCGTGAGCATGGTGAGCGGTCGACCGTGGGCCCCGCATTCGCCCCAGCGTCGCTCGACCTTCTAGCATCTGGCGCCATGTCTGCTCGCGCCGTGTCTGGTTTGGTTGATCTTGGTTTTGATGCGTCGGTGACTCGCGCCGCGGTGGTGCATGTTGACGATCTTGGGTTGTGTCACGACGCCAACGAGGGCGGTTTCGAGGCGTTGGGCAACGGGCCGGCCACGTGCGGGAGCATCATGGTGCCGTGCCCGTGGTTTCCCGACGCCGCGGCGCGAGCCCGAGCCAATCCGCAGTTCGATCTGGGTGTGCATCTGACGTTGACCGCCGAGTACGACTCGTTTCGGTGGGGGCCGGTGCTGGGAGCCGCCGCCGTTGCGTCGCTTGTTGACGACGAGGGCTACTTGCCGCGCACAGTCGAAGAAGTGGTCGAAACCGCCGATCTTGACGAAGTGGATCGCGAGTGTCGGGCGCAAATCGATCGGGCGCTGGCCGCCGGGGTAGATGTCACCCACCTCGATTCGCACATGGGCACGATGTTCAACTCGGGGATCTTCGACATCTATCTTCAGTTGGCTCGGGACTATCGGGTCCCACTGTTCATTTTCCGGTACGGCCCGTCGGCCAAAGTCGACGCGCTCGAAGCCGACGGCTGGCCAATCTTCGATCACTTTGATTCTGATTCGCTCGACTTCACCGAAGGCCACGGGGCCGCGCACAATGCTGGTCGGTTGGCCGGGTTGCGAGACGGGCTCAACTATCTGATCTGTCACGCCGCTCGTGGCGGCGACGAGCTCGCGGCGATCACCGAAACCGCCCATGCCCGCGACTTCGAGCGCACGTTCTACGGAGGCGACGCCGGACGTCAAGCGCTGGACGACGAAGGCATCGCTACGATCGGCATGCGACCGTTGCGTGATCTGGTGAGGGCCTGAGCGTTAGCCGTACGCCAAGCCGGCCGAGACCCCAGCAAAGCCCAGAAACATGGTGATCATGGCGATCACGATGATTCGTGTGGTTTCCATCCATCGCAGCGAGAGCCGAC
>Ga0114934_10002791_pt1 | contig 11078 bp, 17 predicted proteins | sample 4SBtaG_2_FD_99695 | JGI IMG/M metagenome (GOLD analysis project Ga0114934, IMG submission 99695) | Deep subsurface microbial communities from Kolumbo volcano to uncover new lineages of life (NeLLi) - 4SBTROV10_white metaG | ecosystem: Environmental > Aquatic > Marine > Volcanic ...
CTTCTTTTTCTTCTACTTCTTTTTCTTTATCTTCTAAATCTAAAGGTTTCCTTGTATTTCTATGAAAATGAATTTTAGAGTTATAATCTTTTTCTTCAATAACTTCTATTTTAGTTGTTTCTTTATTCCAAACTTTTATCATAATTAATTTTATTAATAAATAATAACTCTATTATATCATATTAAAAAAAAAGTCAAAAAAAAGAACCTTTTACAGTTCTTTTCCTTAAAGCCTATAATTCAGCTGCTTTATTTACATAACTTACTAAACACATTTTTTCAGAACCTCTAACAGTTGTTTTTAGTCCATATCTAGCATAAATAAATGTATTTGTTGCAAGGTTTTTAGATTCACCTCTTTCTTTGATTCTAATCCCTCTCATTGCTAATTTAATTGCACCTTTTTCTAAAAGTACACCATTAACAGCTTGAGCTTGAAAATCATTTGCTGCTGCAGTCATTGAAGAACTAGCCATCAATACACCTCTTTGTGAAGTTATTGTGATTAAATTTGTTCATGTTACTGCTGTAGTTCATTCTAATCTAGCTCTATCATCTCATGATACCTCTATATAAGTTGTAGCTCATGGAGTACCTGTACCATTAATTGCAAGAATTAAATTTGCTTGAGTAGCTGCTGCAGAAGCACCAATATCTACTTGTCAAGCAGTAGCAGGAGTTACTACAAATTCAAATTTAACACCTTTGATATAAATATAATCTCATGCAGTTGGATTAGTTGCCATATCCAAAACTGTAGAAGATGTCAATGTTGAAGTTTTATATACATTTAATCATCCAAAATTACCTTTGAATCATCTAGTATAACTCTTAGATGCTACATCTCAATTAGTTTCCATTCATACAGTACTTAATCATACTGTTACAAAAGGATCTACTGCTAATTTTAATTTAGAAGCATTTACTCAAGTAGAAATTAATCCTGCTTCAGCTTCTCCAAATACAGTAGAATAATTTTGACTAGCACCTGTTACTAAAGTTACAGGAGATAAAGTCCCTGAATTAGCACCAAATCCATTAGCATCATATTTCCATTTTGCATTTGTTACTTGATTAAAGAAAGCTCAATCAAGTCTAGCTTTAATAGCATAAGCTGCATCTTTTCTCACTTGTGGTGATAAAGGGATATAATTATCATCTTCATCAATTGGATCCATAGCAAAGTTAACCATTGGAGTTGTATTGATTGTTATATCTTCACTTTGAGTGTTAATAGGAGCAATAGTTTGGTCAGTATACTTAGTATAATCCCCTGTACTTCTCATATCAACTCTTGGTATTTGTTTAGTTACCCCATTTGGAATATCTACCATTTCAGCAAATTCTAGTGCAGTTAGTTCAAGATTTAATTGGTCTTCAACATCATTTGCATAGTGTTTTTTGATAACTGCTGCATTATCATTAGTTACATAAGCCATTTTTAGATAGTTATTTAATAAAAATAACGATTATAGTCTTACTTTAGATGTAATTTTCTCCATTCTCTTTGTTTATCCTTAGGAAGTTTTAATGCTTCTTCAGGTGTAACATTTTTTAAATCTTTTTTTGATATATTATTTTTTCATATATCAAAATCAGTCTTAGTTTTACTTTCTTCTGGTAAGTCTATTTTGACAAGTTTCCAAGCCTTATCAATATCAATGTTATAATCTTTCATAACTTTTTGTATTTCTGTAAGGTGTGGTTCAGATTCAGGATTTTTAATTGTGAATATTGATACCTTAAGATTATCAACTTCTTCATTATTCTTTTTATCTTCCTTTATCTCTGGGTTTAAGTCCTCCCATTCTTTTAAACTAGCAGTTTTACTTGCTAATTCTTCCTCTTTACTTTCTAACAACTTTTCTAGTTCTTTTGTTTTTTTATAAAGATTATTAAAATTGGATTTATTCTTTTTCTTGTCAGGAGCTGTTTTTTTCTCCTCTTCCCCATTATCTACTATTTCATCTTCTACGATAGAGTCAGTATCCAACTCATCAATTTCTTGAGTTTCCTCAATTTCTTGATTGTCCATATTTTTTTTATTAAATGCTATAAATAGCTTGATGTTAAACATCAATTGAAGACACTAAGTATTACTTAGTATCTCTATATCAATTTTTAACTTACATCTGTTAAAGCTTTATTTTCTTCTGTATCTTCTTCATATGGATTTAAGTTTGGAATTTTTTGTTTATCTAAATCATAAAATCAAACCATTTGTTCAATTCTATCATCAATTAATCAATATTCCATTCTTTCTTTTTTTATTAAATCTAAATTAGAATAACTTGGGACATCATATAATTCTTCAACTTTATTTGTTAGATGAGTATATGTATTGTCTGCATTATTAATCAAATCTGTTTTTAATATTTCTTCTGCTTCACTATTTCATAATTTATTAGCTAATTCTAATTGGAAATCATAAAAAGATAGTGATATATTTAATTCTGATTGTGTTGCCTTACTTATTCAGCCTTTTCTTCTATTATCTAATTCTTTTTTAATTTCTTCTAATTTTAGCTCTGATTTATTCTTAAAATATTCTATTAATTTCTTATAATCTTCTGTCTTTAAATAATCTTTTAATAATTTATGCTTTTTCTTTTTTTCATCTATTTCTAATAATTTTTTTTGTTCTTCTGTTAAATCTTCTTGGATTAAATCATTTACTTTTGTCATATTTATTAATTATGAATTATATATTTATAATATGTTTTTTAGTATTATTGTCAAGCTAATTGGGTTTGTTGATGACTAGCTTGTGCAGTAGCTACATTTTGAGCAGAGTTTAACATTCATGCATTTTGTCATTGTGGTAATTGTTTACCTTTTTGTATTGTAGCTTGTATATGTGAATATTGGTGCATTTCTGCTTCAGGTGTTAATATAATACTTCACATCTCAATTAGATGTTGTTCATCATCATCATCAGGATTAATATCAATATATTCTCCATTATTTAATAATTCATTTTCCATTGCTTGTAATCTCTGTTGTGCAGTTTTTGGTAATTCAATCTCAATATCTTCTTCATCAATTCAATTAGCTTCTGCAACTCTTCTTAATGTATGTCTTTTACTTCATTCATTAATACTTCCATCTTGTAAAATTAATGGAGCTGTTACTTGATAAGCTAAAGCCTGTTTCCTATTTTTTGTTTCATTTTGAGCATTACTTTCAGTGCTTATTGCTAAGTTTCAATTATATAAAAAATCTTTCTTTTTTAATCTTATAGGTATTTCCCCTGTTCACATTCATGCATATATCAATTTACTATCTGCACTACTGAAATTTTGATAATATCATGCAAACCATATCATTACTCATTGCTCTTCTCATATTAAGTCTATTTCTTCATTTAAACTTAAATTAATATCTGTATTACTTACAATTAATTGATTAGTTCAAAGTGTTTCTCTTTTTCCTGGAGTTGTTCATTGGACTACTTCTCATATACTTGTAGATTTTTCAACCTGTTTATCCATTAATTGCTCAACTGTAATACTTGTATCTATTCTTAGATCCTTACTTACTGGACTAACTAAGTTTTGTAGATTAACTTGTGGTCAGTTTATACCTGTACTTATTGGAATCCCTTTATTGAATCCAAAACTTAAATCTTTTCCACTTACATAATCTTTATTATATAAATACATAGGATATAATTCAGCTCTCATCTTATCAAGTCTAAGATTAGCTATAATTGCTTTTTGAATTTGGACATCTCTAGTATAATTCGCTATTCTATCTCAAAAGAAATTATCCCTTAATGGTTTCCAGTATTTAAAAATTAAAGGGAATTGTATACTTTCAGGGTTTTTTTCTTCAAATTTATTTCAAGCTTCTATGAATCAAGCATTTAAAACTATTTGCTCATTATTTGCAGTTAAGACCCAGATTTTTCTATCTCAAACAGTTGTAAAATGCAAATATACCTCAAATAAATTTTTATCTTCTCATGGTGTTAATCATTGAGCTATTTGACTTTCTCTTTGTGTTTCTAGTGCTCAATCTACTCATTCTCATCTTACTATCTCTTCTACATCATATCATTGTAACTCTAATTGCTCTCTTGTTTTTATTGTCGGAAATCAAATAAATCTATAATTACCTGTAAAATAATCTCAATTAGGATCAGGAACGGCTAACAATGGATTTACATTTTGATATATATTTCTTTTATACACTCAATCCCAACCTACTTTAGATGTAATAGATATTCAGGTTGCATATTTATCAAAGTATTCATAATACTTAATTGCTTTCATATAAGGAGTTTGGAAATCTTCTTTATATACAGAATTAAGCATTTTAATCTCTTTATCTATTCATGCTTTATCTCATTTAAATTTAATTGGTGTCTTATTATGAAAACTTCTAGCAATTAAAGCTGTATGAGTATTAAATAGTGTTGTATCTCATATTTTCCCAACTTGTTTAATTTGATTTCTTAATAAGACTAAATCAGCCTCTATTTTTTCTCTTTCATTTCAAACATATTCATCTCATAGATTTCTTTCATATCTAACTTGGACTAATAAGTCATCTGCATCTAATTTTAATTTACTATAAAAATCAGATAATCAGCTTTGGACTTCTTTTTGAGCCTTCATCTCGTTTAGCTCATTCTTACTATTTGTTTCAGTAATTTCATTATTTTCTTTATTTTCTGATAATTCTTTTTTAGCCATAATATTATTTTAATAAATATTTAATTTTATTATACTATATTTTTTTGTATTGCAAACTAATATGGATTATCATTGAATTCTATTTCTACTTCTTCTTCATCCTCTCAAAATATTTCTTCTTCAAGTGTTTTTTCTTTTTCCATTTTATTATTATATGGATTGAATACTAATTTATCTTGTCATTGTTGGTTAATAGATTCTATTTTATATAATTCATAATACATTCTCATCATTAACATATCTGCATAATCAGGACTTCTTCATAACTTTGCAATTATATCTTCTTTTTTTAAAATACTTATCTTAACATCTTTATTTAATCATATTTCAACTATAATATCTAATTCTTCTATTAGTTTTTCTTTAAAATCTTCATCGGTTACACTTATTTTAATTTTTCAACTATTTACATATTCTGCTAATTTAAAATAACACTGGGTCTTTAACATATCATAGTTTCTTGTATTTGATACATTTTTATTCCCTACTTGAAGTGGAGAAGCATTATTGATAAATCATTGACATAACAAATTATCTATAACTCATCATCAAACTCAATTCTCATCAACTATTACATTTCTTATTTCTATTGTATCCTTTTGACATTCTAATTTTATTGTATCACTTAATTTACTTAAATTACTAATTGATTCTTTCTTTATTTCATATAATTCTAATCAGTTCCATTTTCAAATAATACTTTGATCTTTTCATTTTCTTGCTACATCACAACTAATATATTTTGTTCAATTAATTGCAATATTTCCCCACATATTTAATAAAGCATTATAATCAAATAATCTTCATGGAGTGTCATCATAATCAAAATTTCAATATAATAACCTTTGTTTTGTTACTTCATCAGCTTTTTTTAATTGTTCTATATAAGCTTTAGGAAGTTTTTTATTATCAGTTGCTAGTGCTGGGATAAAAACTCTATAATTTAATAAATTTCATTCTTTAAATGGTTTATAATAATTTCTGTATACATGTCATTTATCAGGATTAAATGTTCAAAGAAACTTAGGGAGTAAATTATAATCTTCATTCTTTTGTCTTCATATTCTTGTTTTAAGTATCATAAGACATTGATTATCTATTTCAGCGATTTCATCTGCAAATCAATCAGTAAGTTCAAGACTTCAAAATCTTGTATACAGTGGGTCAGATGGCATATAACTTAAATCTAATAAAAGTATTTGACTTCAATTAGTAAAGTTTATCTCACTATTCTGTGCATTATATACTCCTCTTTGTTTTTTAGGTATATTATAATCATCACAAAACTTAAAATAAGTTGCTAGAGTTGTTTGTTTTAATCTCTTTAGTTCCTTTCTTCAAAAAAATCATCTTGTTCAAGGATATTTATTCCTCAACATCCATTGCCAAGCCACTCATCAGTATGATTTTCCTCATCATGCTCAACCTCAATATCATACATCAGTTATTCAATTTCCATTATCTAATAAAACCTTAAACATTTCTTTCTGTTTAAGGTTTCAATATGTTTTAAATTGTAGAGTCTTCATTAACTAATAGTTATATTATTAATAGTATCTACTGTAATATCTTCATCATTTAAAGCTTTTTGTCTAGCTTTTTCAATTCTTACTTTTAATATATTATATTCTTTAATTGCTCACAATTTAACACTTTTTTCTGAATCTTGTTGAATAAGTTTTAATAATTGTTTATCCACAAATTGATCATTTAATCAATTAGCATTTAATAAACTATCAATATAATTCAATAAATGGCTTTGGCTAAGTAATTTGTAAGCATTAGAACTAGCAATTTGTCTTTGTTTCACAGGGTCTAATCAATATGCCTCAATATAACTCTCTGTTCAATTGCAAAAGAATTCTGCTGTTACATATAATTCACAGAATTTTTTTTGTTCAGCTGTCAATACTTTTTGTTGTTTATTTAATTTCTTTTTTGGAGATTTTGTTTTTCCCATAATTTTTTATTTAAGTTGATCTTATTATAGTAATATAATTAATAAAAAGCAAGTTTATTGCAAACCTGCTTTCCATTTTTATTTTTCATTCATATCTCATTCTAAATATTCCTCAAAACTCTTTCATATCCATAACCAATATGGTATGTAACAAAAAGAGATGAATCATAATATTATTAAATATATTATTCAAAATGATATTAATAGTATTCTTTTAAACATAATTTTTAAATTAATTTTTAAAATTGTTCTTTCAATTTAGCTAGAAAATACACTTGTCATCTTCAAGTAATTTTAGTAGTTTTATTAATTCTTGTTCAAAATATGCTTGTAGTAGTAGTTTCTATAACTTTGAAATAATCCATGTAATTTTGAAAAGGTTCATTGTTCTTATTTAAGTATCAATTTTCTCTAAACCATTTATATAATTTATTTTGTCATATTTTTATTCATTCCTCTGCATATAATAATTTTGCATATTCTCTTACTAGAATCACATCAGAACTATCAGCAACTGTATTAGCGAACTCCACTAAAGGTTTGCTTTTTTCTATCTTAGTTTCTAATTGTTTTACTTTTTCATCTGCTAATAGTAAAGCATTTTTCATAACTTCTTCAAAAGTCATTGGCTTGTTTATAACTTTTTTTAATTCTTCTATTTTTTCTACTAGAGTAATTATTTTATTTGGATTTAATCTTGCTCATATCATTAAACTTTGTTTTTCTGTATAATAATAAGTTTCTATACTCACATTATTAGAATTTGAAGTGGTCATTTTTTCCACTTCACCAAATCAAGCCATTTGATGCATTTCTTCTGCATTTACTTTCCATTTCCTATGTTCTTTATTCATAAGTTTACATATTTCATACAAACTTATTATTCTTTTTGAGTTTTTAGTTTCTCCAACTATTAAATCACTCATAATGATTATGTTATAACAAAAAAGAGTCATCAAGGTAATACATAAATGTAATAGCGACTAAGCAAATCCTTAAAAACTCTTTTCTGCCTATGTATTATATTACTTAGTCATTATTATTATAATCAATTCTGTATAAAAAGCAATAGTTATTATAACATTTGAATAATTACCATTATACCACCTAGACTAAATCATAACATAAAAGCTAGGATAGTATTTAAGTAGCTTTCTTTTCTTGTTATGTAAGTAGTTTTAGTTTTATAATCTAATTGATTCATAAAACAATTTTATCAATTATTTCTTTTACTTCTTTTAATTCATCTTCTACTTCTTCAACTTGTATTTCAGTATCACAATTTTCTCTTCTTTTTTCTAGTTCATACTCTCTTTGTTTATAGTGTCTTAATTCTTTTTTCATAGTAATTATTTATTAATATTAAAATCTTTTAAATGAGGATTATTTTTTAGAATCTGCTTTTTAAGTTCTTCAACTTCATACTGAGTATCGTCAATATAACCTTGATTTCTTTGAATTTCAAGTTCATAACCTGAAATCTCATTCATTAATTTTTGATAATCCTTATTTTTATAAAGAAACTTTTCAATCTCTCTTTTCTTAATTCCCTCAATTTGTTCCTCATCTCAAAAAGTTAGAGGTCTTCATAAAATTTTATTCATAAGTTTGTATTTTAAAAAATATTTATCCCTGTTTGTTTTTTATGAGATATTAATTGTTTAGCTATATAGACTAATCTACTATAACTTTCATTTCTTGGATTTTTTCTTAAATTATCTATTTGATTATTTATATTCATCATAAATTTAATATGCTCTATATTTTTCATAAGTTATTTAATAGGTGTTAAATCTTTAAGAAGTTTTTCAACTTCTTTTTGATTATATTTTTTATCTCATATATGTATTATTTGAATATCAGGTATCTTCGCTATATATTTCCAAGTATTAAGATTACCATCTTCATTCTCTGTTATATATAATCATTTACTTGTCTTTCATCAAGTATAATAATATTTATAAATATCATTATCTATAGATTCTATAGCGTTAACTTTACTTGTATCGCTACAAGATATCTGTTCTCAGAGTTCAAAAGTTTCTTCCAATATAATTTCTTCATATCAATCTTCTATTATATATTTCTCAGATTCATACGTATAATATATATCATTGAAATTATCTAATTTAATAAAATTAAATCAATTATATTTTAATAAATTTTTATAAACTTTACCTCATAAACTCTCTAAATGTTCAACAGCCATTTCTTCTGTTGTATTTTTATCTATTCTTATATATTTTTTCATAATTTTTTAATTTAAGATGTAAAATAGGTGTAATTAAATTTCATTACACCTATTCTTTAATAGGTGTTAAATTTAAGTTAATAATTATAATCAATAGATAGATAAACTTCTATCTTTATGAATTTTATAAGAAAGTTTTTTATATTTTTTCTATTACGTTTCCCATAATCTTTTAGTTATTATATAAACTTATTAATACAATTTAATTAAATTCTAATAATCACACTCTGTAACTTTCTATAATCTGATCTAAATCTGAATCATTTAAGTTTTTTCTACTTTCTATGCTATATTTAGTATATAAAGTATCTTTTAATTTTTCAAACTTTTCTCAACTTTTTTCTGCATAAACTAACATGATAGAATGAAGATTTTTAAGTTTTTTATCTCTATTTTCTTTTTTATCTCATTCAACTAATCAAATTATATCTACATCTAGCATATTTCAGTTGATTTCTGCTTGTTTAAGAAGTTCTTTCTCTCATAAGGTATAATCTAACTCTTTTATAGTTACCTTGAAACTAAGTTCATTACGAGCATTTAGTTTTAGGTTATTTATTTTAATATCTTTCATTATAAAGTTATATTACTAATAAATTCTTTTGCTTCATATTCTTCTCATATATTATTCCCTTTCTCTTTTATTTGTATTTCCCTTAAGATAAATTCTTCTATTAAATAGTTTTTATATTTTAATTTCATTATATAAAAGTGTAAAAAAGTATTATTAAGGCTACTCATACAAGTAGCCATTTTATTTCATTAAAAATATTTATCATTATTTATCTAAATTAAGGATTAAATCTTTATCTTTTCAATTGATACATACTCAATTCGCTGTTACTTTTGCTAATATTTCTTTTCAAGTAGTTTTTCACTCAGCTACCATATCTTCCCATTTTTCTATATGTTTTTTGGTATCATTATACCATACTTTCTTAATATCTGTATTAGTTGGTGCTTTTCAACTACCTTTTTGTTTTCACTTAAATACATCCATTCATATTCACATATAACTACATATTTTAGTTATTGCATCTGTTGTTGCTCATTTATAAGCATCTCATAAATCAAAATTTTTATTTGATTCTCATCAATTATCATTTCAACCAAAACATTCATAGTAGATTCAATAAGTAGGTATTTCAAATATAACCTTAACTACAACCATACCTTTTTTTTCTTGTCATACTTGATCAGTTTTTATAGTCCATCTACCTATTCAAAATACTTCATTTAATCTTTCTAATACATATATAGCCTTAATACTTGAAAGATATGTTTTAGTTGGATGCTGTGTAACTGCTTCTGCTGGTAATGGTTTTTTTATTTTTTCAACCATTTTATCTGTTATATTTTCCATATTTTCCATTGTAAAATTAATTAATTAACTAAATTGTTCTGCCCAAGTAGCTTCTTTTTCTTGCTCTTCTTCTGTAATATCTTTAAATTCTTTATACTCTTGTGAGTGATTTAAAAATATTTTCTTTATAAATTTATGTGGATTATTCTCTACAAACTTTTCCACTTCTTTTTTAAATTCTTTTACTAACCTTTTTTGGTTGTTTTGTTCTGCTTTTGTTACAAAACTTTTATTTTGTTCATGTATACTATTTAAGTTCATATTTTCAATCATTAAAAGATAAAATATAACCTGCATTTAACCAATTCTGTATCCAATCTTCAAATATATCACAATCTAAATCCTCTGTATCTACTACTATTTGTTCATAACTTGTTTCTGTATCTTCATTTCAAGCCTTTTCTACAAATTCTATTGTTTCAAAATCTTCTTTTAATTGTTCTATATCATCTTCTCAAACTTCAAATCTAAAATGTATTTTCATATTATAATTAAAGATATTAAAGTTTAATTCTACAATTTAAATCGTAAGAGCCTGTCTTACGATTAAATTGTCTCTTGATGATACAAATTGAATTGTATTCAAAATTATAATCAATGTAATCCATTAATTCTATATATGCAGGAGTTAATCCTGTTATATATAGAATTAATTTTGAAGCTGATGAATTTAAAAAAGTTTTAAATTCATCAGTAAATTCTAGGCACTCAATATCTAGAGTGTCTTTGAATATAGATGGTAAACCATCTATTTCTTCATGACTATGTCTTGAAGGACATAGTACAAATTTTTTTCTATTTTTCATA
>Ga0114934_10002792_pt1 | contig 11078 bp, 11 predicted proteins | sample 4SBtaG_2_FD_99695 | JGI IMG/M metagenome (GOLD analysis project Ga0114934, IMG submission 99695) | Deep subsurface microbial communities from Kolumbo volcano to uncover new lineages of life (NeLLi) - 4SBTROV10_white metaG | ecosystem: Environmental > Aquatic > Marine > Volcanic ...
AAACATAACTCTTCATTATACGGAACCAATGTTTCAGCTTTTTTAAGAATGGCAAGTGCATCGACCTTAGCATCTTCAAAAATTAAGCATTGTCCATAACTTAAGAGTGTATCAAACCCACGTTCGCCCAAGTCATAGGCTTGTTTAAAGTAGCTTGCTGCTTGTTTTGAATAGTTTTGTACTAGATAAAAATTTGCCAATGTGAGTATGAGATCAGCGCGTTTGGGAGCAGCTTCAATGGCCTGATGAAAATACTTTTTCGCGGCATCGTGATGGCCAGCATGGTAGGCAGCGACACCACGTAAATTAGCAAGATCAGGATTGTTGGGCTGCAAGGCCTCAATTTCCGCACAAGCTTGCATCCAAGGTTGCAGGTTTCTTTGATTGGATAGCCTGTATGCCTGTTCAACCAGTTGTTTTAGTTTGCGCTTTTTATTGTTTGATAATCTTTTTTTGACCGCCATTACCTTTAACCCTTCACCTATACCACATCGAATGCGCCCAAGCTTTCACAAAGCCACATAAACTTCAATTTCTGAAACAACGTTCTATGCATTCTGTTCTTTTTGCTCGTATCAGTGTTGTGAAAGCTTTTTAAACCTCTTTTTTGCTAGCCACTGTTTTGCAGATGGTAGGTCGCAAAACTCGCCATCAAGCTGGGCTTCATAGGCGGCTTTGATGCACGCCCCCATTTCTTTTCCTGAAGTCATGCCCATATCCATGAGTATATGCCCATTCACAATTGCGGGTGTTTTTTCTGTATGGTTGGATAAGGCTTGTGCTTTTTCTAACCAAGCTAAGGCAGGGCGACAGGCAGGCGAGGGCCTACGACCCGAAGCATCAGCTTCGACCAACATTTCCCATAATTCAATGGATGCAGGCTCTAATCTGTGTGCCAGGCGACGAATGGCGCGACTTGTAGGCTCACCGCATAAATGCGTAATATGATCGTGAACCAAGGGGTGCACATAGCTTGCGATGCGTTTGGGGGCTGCTATGTTGGATAGAAATGATTGTATGGGTTTAAAACCTGCTTCGCTATGGTTGGGGGAGCGAATATGACCATCTTTATCGGTGAAGGTGGTGATAGGTTTGCCAAAATCATGGCATAAAGCTGCCAATATGAGGTGTTCGCAGGTTTGGTCATCTAACCCTGCACGCTTGCTAATAAGCGCAGCCTGATTGCAGACTTGTAGGGTATGAGCCCAAACATCACCCTCTGGATGCCAACGCGCATCTTGAGGGCATGTGGTTAGGGCGTCTAATTCAGGATAAAGAACAGGTAAACATCCGCTATCTTTGAGAGCTTGAAGTCCAAAAGATGGGTAAGGTGCATGTGACCATTTCTGCCATTCACACCAAATACGAGAAGAGGGAAGTGTTTTTAATTCGGGTATTAATCCAGAACATAAAACGGCGGTTTTAGGTGCTAAAGTAAGCTTAAAACGGGCTGCGAATTGCATGGCACGTAATACGCGCAAAGGATCTTCTGAAAAAGCAGGGGAAACATGGCGTAGAACCCCTTGCTGCAAATCCTCTTGTCCATGATGAAAATCCAAAAGTTCACCATTGAGCGGGTCAAACATCATGGCGTTGATGGTAAAATCGCGGCGTGATGAAGCAATTTTAGGGCTTAGTTGTGGATTGTTTGTGACTGTAAAACCACGGTGACCTTGAGCTGTTTTTACTTCTGTTCGTGGCAGCGCTAAATCAATCTCATGACCATTTCGCCATAATTTAATCACACCAAAATGTTTGCCGACTTGTTCGGTATGCCCCAATGATTGCGTTATATGCAAGAGTTTATCTGCATCTAAGCCATACACTTCAAGGTCAATATCTTTGCTGCTTTGCTGTAAACATAAATCGCGTACACTACCACCCACCAGCCACGCTTTGCCCCCACACTCGGCAATGGCTTGGCATATTTCATACGTGATATTAGGTATGTTTTTGCGCCATTGTGGCTTTTTCATGCTTGTTTGTGTCATGTCGCTATTTCATATTCGACAACACATAAAAGCAAGCTTATGGTGGCATCTTAGCTTATAGGTGATGAACTAGGAGGGCTTATGCGTTGGGCAAGTGGTATTCATCGGGCAAAGTATTTCAAAAGGAAAAAACTTACTGTTGTTGGTTCGGGAAATGTTGGGGCAACAGCCGCATTCTTGGCAGCACAACGGGAATTGGGTGATGTGGTGTTGCTCGATGTGGTGCATGGTGTGCCGCAAGGAAAAGCACTGGATATGTATGAGGCATCGCCGATTTTGGGTTATGATGCACAGGTTACTGGCACACAGCTTTATGAAGATACTGCCGAATCAGATTTGGTGATTATCACGGCTGGCATTGCCAGAAAACCAGGTATGTCACGCGATGATTTATTGGCAACGAATGTAAAAATTGTAGCAGAAGTTACGAAAAAGATTGTGGCGTATTCGCCTGAATGTGTCATTTTGGTGGTCACCAACCCATTGGATGCCATGGTTTATACCGCTAAGCAGGTATCAGGTTTTCCACGCGAACGGGTGCTGGGTATGGCAGGGGTGCTTGATTCAGCACGCATGCGCTCATTTATTGCAGAGAAATTAAAAGTCTCTATTTCTGATGTGTCAGCATTTGTGCTGGGCGGGCATGGCGATACCATGGTGCCATTGCCACGATATGCGACGGTTGCAGGTATTTCCATTACTGAAATGATGGTGCAAGCTGATATTGATAGCATTTGTGAGCGTACCGCACAAGGCGGTGCAGAAATCGTGCAATTGCTTAAGACAGGCTCTGCTTTTTATGCACCCGGTGCGGCAGTTGTTGAAATGGCAGAAGCAATTTTGAAAGATAAAGGGCGTGTGTTGCCATGCGCAGCTTACTTGGATGGTGAGTATGGTGTGGATGGCTATTATATGGGTGTGCCGTGTCGTTTGGGTGGTGGAGGCCTGCAAGCAGTGGTGGAGTTGGATTTAACCAAAGATGAGCAAGCGGCGATGCATGCTTCTTTGCAGTCTGTAAAAGAATTAATGAAACAAGTTGATGCTTTGGGAGTTCTCTAAATAATGAATATTCATGAATATCAGGCTAAAGAGATTTTAAAATCTTTTGCTGTCAGTGTGCCAAAAGGTTGTTTGGCATTGACGGCTGATGTTGCTGTGAAAGCTGCACAAAGCTTGGGTGGCTCGCTTTGGGTGGTGAAAGCGCAAATTCATGCTGGCGGACGCGGAAAAGTGGGTGGTGTACGGGTTTGTAAATCGTTGGATGAGGTCAAAGCCGCTGCGAATGCCTTGCTTGGCTCTGTATTGGTCACCAAACAAACAGGTGCAGCAGGTAAAGAAGTGGGCAAGGTGTATATCGAAGAAGGTTTGGATATAGCCAGTGAATTTTACCTTTCTTTGTTGGTGGATAGAGAATCGGAATGTGTGTCGTTTGTGATGAGTTCTGCTGGTGGTATGGATATTGAAGAGGTTGCAGCCAAGCAGCCTGAAAAAATTGCCACATTTCCGATTCGGGATATCAATACATGTGATACGGCGAAGATGGCAGCATTTTTAGGTCTGGATGGTGATGTGGTAACACAGTTTGATGGCTTGGTGCGTCAGTTGTATCAGATGTTTATGAATAGTGATGCTGCCATGTTGGAGTTGAATCCATTGGTGCTCACGGGGGCAGGGAATTTGGTGGCATTGGATGCCAAGTTTGTCGCCGATGATAATGCGCTGTATCGGCAAGAAGCAATTGTCGCGATGCGAGATTTATCTGAGGAAGACCCTCGAGAGATTGAGGCGGCACAGTTTGGTCTGAATTATATTCAACTCGATGGAAATATTGGCTGTATGGTGAATGGTGCAGGGCTTGCAATGGCAACCATGGATATGATTCATATGAAGGGTGAGGAGCCTGCGAATTTTTTGGATGTGGGTGGTGGTGTGACTGTTCCGGCCGTCACAGAAGCGTTTAAATTACTGTTTTCAGACAAGCATGTGAAAGCGGTATTGGTGAATATTTTTGGTGGCATTGTACGTTGTGATATTATTGCACAGGGTTTGCTTGAGGCAATCAAAACACATCCTATGAATGTGCCTGTGGTGATGCGTTTGGTGGGTACCAATGAAGAAGCTGGGCAAAAATTGGTAAAAGATGCTGGTTTGGACGTGCATTGGGCAGATGATTTGGATGAAGCCGCTAGTATTGCGGTGAAGGTGATAAAGTGAGCGTATTATTAAATAAAAACACCCGTGTGATTTGCCAAGGTTTTACAGGTAAACAAGGTACATTTCATTCCGAGCAAATGCTGGCGTATGGCACCACGTTTGTGGGCGGCGTAACGCCCACAAAGGGCGGGCAAACTCACCTTGACAAACCTGTGTTTAACACTGTTCGTGATGCTGTAAACGAGGAGGGGGCAGAAGCGACAGTGATTTTTGTGCCACCACGTTTTGCTGCGGCTGCTATAATTGAAGCTGCCGATGCTGGTTTGGGGCTGATTGTGTGTATTACTGAGGGCATTCCAGTGCTGGACATGTTAAAGGTCAAAGAGAAGTTGAAAGATAGTGATGCTGTGCTGATTGGTCCGAACTGTCCTGGTATTATCACACCTGATGAGGCGAAGATTGGCATTATGCCTGCGCATATTCACAAACCTGGACGTGTTGGCGTGATTTCTCGTTCTGGCACACTCACCTATGAAGCGGTGGATCAACTGACCCGTACAGGTCTTGGTCAATCTACCTGTATTGGTATGGGTGGTGATCCGATTCATGGTATGGATTTTATTGATGCATTGAAACTTTTTGAAGCTGATGAACAAACCGAAGGTGTGGTGATGATTGGTGAAATTGGGGGCTCAGATGAGGAGTATGCAGCTGAATTTATCAAAAAACATATATCCAAACCTGTGACAGCATTTATTGCAGGTGCAACAGCCCCATCGGGCAAGCGTATGGGACACGCTGGTGCGATTATTTCAGGTGGTAAAGGTACGGCTGAAGCCAAATATGAGGCTTTGGAAGAGGCTGGAGTAGCGATTGAACATAACCCAACATTATTAGGGCAACGCATGTTAGCGATGCTTGGTTAGTTTGTGCCAATGAATGAACGCAGAGCATTTATCAGACACCCCGTGGATGCACCTATTCAAATTAAACCTCAAGAAGATGCTGCTATTCAAGAGATTTCTATGTCAGATATTGGTGAAGGTGGTGTAGCTTTTAATACCAACGTTATTTTTGAAAAAGGTAGTGCATTAAGTATTAAAATACCACATGTTCAGCCGCCTTTTGAGGCATTATGCGTGGTTTGTTGGCAAATAGAAAATGGCAATGAGTTTGAGGTTGGCGTTCGTTTTGTCGATGAAGATAGTCGCTTTCGCGCACGTATGGTGGAGCAGGTTTGCTATATTGAAGATTATCGCAAAAAGAAAAAGAAAGAAGGCTATAATTTAACATCTGAAGAAGCTGCTAATGAATGGATTGACAAGTATGCAGCTGGGTTTCCCAAGCTTTAAATGTATAAAGTGCTGGGGCTATTCCCCCAGCACCTGTTTGATTATTTATGCATCATTTTTTTATCGTGCATCATGGTGTCTTTTTTCATCATACCATCGTCTTTCATCATTTTTTTATTGTGCATCATGGTATCCTTTTTCATCATGCCATCATCATCCATCTGGCGTTCCTTATTGGCACATCCTGCGAATAAAAACAATGATGTTGTAGCTAAAATAATATATTTTTTCATGGCTATCTCCGTTTATAAAGTTTCAAGGGTGTTGATGAGTCCCCGCGCAATATTGATATAAAATAAGCACAGAGCATTCACATATGTATAACATTTTTATAACGTGATAAATGTGTGATATATACATGATATAACGATGCCATGAAGAGCAGGACAATATGATAAAGATAAGGCAGTATTAGTTGATATGAGCAAAAAGAAAATATTGATTGTTGAAGATAATACGGATTTAGCAGATTTGCTTGTATTGCATGTGAGTGATATTCATTGTGATGCTGATGTGGCATATGATGGTGCTCAAGCCTTAAGCCTCTATGAGAAAAACACATATGAACTCGTCATTTTGGACATTATGTTACCTGTGATGGATGGTATTGAAGTTTGTAAACGCATGCGTGAAAAAGGCGATTATATCCCGATTATTATGCTGACATCCAAATCCTCTGAAATTGATAGGGTTGTTGGTTTGGAAGTTGGTGCAGATGATTACATCACCAAACCCTTTAGTATCCCTGAGTTGTTGGCACGCATGAAAGCACAATTTCGTAGTATCGAGGCATTGGGTCAAGCTAGGGTGATAGATGAAGTGGATGATATTCATCTGGGTGATATGTCTATTTGTTTGGGCAAACGCCAAGTCAGTATTGCAGGTAAACATATTGAGCTGACAGCCAAAGAATTTGATTTGTTGGTTTATTTTGCCAAGCATCCGGGGCAGGTATTCAATCGCACACAATTATTGGATCATGTCTGGGGTTATCAATTTGAAGGTTATGACCATACGGTGAACACCCATATCAATCGCTTACGCATAAAGATTGAACAAAATCCTGCCAAACCTTTTTATATTCTCACCGTATGGGGTGTGGGTTACAAATTTGGTGGTCAATCATGATGCATAGCCTGTATGCAAGGTTGGCTCTGGCACTAACGCTTGCATTGGGTTTAGTCGGTTTGATTTATGCTATTTTCATGGTGACAACTGTACATAAAAACACGCAATATACTGAACAAACGTTGAATCGTGATTTGGCGAAAGTATTGGTGGCAGAACGCAATCTTGTACAAGAAAATGAGCTTAATAAACAGGCACTAAAAGCCATGTTTATGGCATATATGAATGTAAATCCGAGTATTGAAATTTATTTATTGGATTTAAACGGGAAAATTTTATCTTATTCAGCAGACTCCGGGAAAGTACATCGAACCCATGTTTCACTCAAACCCATTCGCACCTTTTTAAAAGGTGATGCGATGTTTCCTTTGCTCGGTGATGACCCAAGGGCAGAAAACAGGGAAAAGGTATTTTCTGTCACACCCATCCCCATGGTAAAGAACCCCAGCGGTTATTTGTACGTGATTTTAAGGGGTGAGCAATATGATCAAGTGGAGCAATTGGCACGCGATAAAGCATTGCTACACCTTGGCGCTTGGGTGGTGGGTGTTGCTTTATTGATTGGCTTATTGGTTGGGCTACTGGTCTTTTATCCGATTACCAGACGTTTGCGCAAACTATCCAAACAAGTGGATATGTTTCGTCAGAGTGAATTTAAATCATTGCCTGATTTTGAGTTCATCAAAGGTTCGGATGAGTTAAGCCAACTGGAGAGAAATGTGGCATTGATGGCGAAGCAAACGGTACAACAATTTCAGAAGATTTCTGAGCAGGATGGCAAACGTAGAGATTTATTTGCCAGCCTTTCGCATGACTTGCGTACGCCACTGGCAGCATTGCATGGTTATTTGGAAACTTTGCAAATCAAAACTGATGATTTAGATAAAACAAAGCGTGATGAGTACACGCTTAGAGCCATACAATTTAGTAATCGATTAAAAGATTTGGTGGATGAGTTGTTTGAAATGGCAAAACTGGATACCTTGGATGCGGCACCTTGTATTGAAGCATTTTCTTTACCCGAATTGGTGCAAGATATTTTGCAACAGTTTGAAGCCAATGCTGAGCAGTTGGGCATCACTCTAAGCATGCAAGGGGACACTGACTTTGCTTTTGTACAAGCTGATATTGCTTTGATTCAGCGCGTATTTGAAAATCTTATTGGTAATGCGCTGCGCCATGTACAACAAGGTGATAATATTAGTATTGTACTGCAAGCTGATGGAAAGCATGTTTCTATATCTGTTGTGGATACAGGATGTGGCATTGCAAATGATGCATTGGGTAAGATTTTTGAACCTTTGTATCAAGTGAATAATGCACATCGTGGTGGTGAACATGCAGGGTTAGGTTTGGCAATTGTGAAGCGTATTATTGAGTTGCACCATAGCAGTATTGAAGTGAGTAGCGTTGAAGGTGAAGGCACACGCTTTACTTTTAAGCTTATTATTTTATAAGTATTTTCTTACTTGTGATACAATTGTAATAAGTTTGAGATGATTGTGTGAATATTATGCAATATTCTGACTTCTATCTTAGAAGGTAAGAGGTTAAGTAAATATGTTGAAATCAGTGCAACAAATCATGGCAGCAGGCTCACTCATTCTCATGGCATTATTGTTTATGCCATTGCAGGTTCAAGCAGAAAAGAATACAGATATGATAATGCAGGAGGATAGCAATATGTCACAGACTATTTCAAAGGCGATATTTGCAGGTGGATGTTTTTGGTGCATGGAAAAGCCTTTTGAGCATATTCTAGGTGTGTTATCTGTGGTATCTGGTTATACAACGGGAACATCCAAAAATCCAACTTATCAAAACTATAGGGCGGGCGGGCATCTTGAAGCTGTTGAAGTTACATTTAACCCCGGTTTGGTGAGCTATGAAAAATTGCTGGATGTATTTTGGCATCAAATTAACCCGAGCGATGATGGTGGCCAGTTTGTGGATCGTGGTTATGCCTATACAACAGGTATTTTTTACTTTAATGATGAGCAAAAACGTTTAGCAGAAGCATCCAAAGAGGCGTTAATTGAAAGCAAGAAATTTGATAAGCCGATTGTGACACCGATTAAACCAGCGCAAACTTTTTATGCGGCGGAAGATTATCATCAGGATTTTTACAAAAAGAGCCCTGTACGTTATTGGTATTATCGCCGTGGTTCAGGGCGTGATGATTATTTGGATAGTGTCTGGGGCAAGAACCGTCATGAAGCGATGTCCAAGGAAGATTTAAAAGAAAAACTAACACCTTTGCAGTATAAAGTAACACAAGAAGAAGGCACCGAACCACCATTTAAAAATGCCTATTGGGATAATAAAGAGGCAGGTATTTATGTGGATATTGTATCAGGTGAGCCATTGTTTAGTTCAAAAGATAAATTCAAGTCAGGTACAGGCTGGCCAAGTTTTACACGTCCATTGGTAGCTTTAAATATTGTAGAAAAAGAGGATAAGGGTTTGTTTTATACGCGCACAGAATTGCGTAGTAAAAAAGGCAACTCTCACTTGGGGCATGTATTTAATGATGGTCCTGAGCCGACAGGCTTACGCTATTGCATCAACTCCGCATCACTGCGTTTTATTCCTGCAAACAAACTTCAGGAAGAAGGTTTTTCAGCCTTTACAAGGTTATTTGAACAGTAATTCTAACAAACATGGGGCAGATTGCCCCATGCGATTACTTTTCGTCTATCCAACCTTCCAGTGCTGCGATAATCATTTTGGCTTGTTTGGCATTGGTGATATTGAATTTTGAGCGCGGTGTGTATTTGCCATCACGTTTTTGGTAACGACGAATAATATACTTGTCTGCACTATATTCTTGATCGGCTTTTACCCATGTTTGGTAACGAAAAATGATGGTTGTCCAAGCACCTTTACTTAGAATAACTTTATCCAGCTGTTTGGTGGTAAGAATGCCGCCTTCTTCATAATCTACGGTTAAGTCATCAGGTGTTGTCATGGAAAATCCTTAAAATACAAGTCATTTAGCGCGGCAGCTTAACGGCAAAGATTAGCGTGTAAACACCAACTGTTTGGAATCGGAGAGTTCAGCGTTCCAGTGATAACCATCGACATCAAAGCTACGTAACTCATCAGGGCTAGTTAAACGGTTCTGAATAATATAACGGCTCATTAGTCCACGCGCACGTTTGGCATAAATACCAATAACTTTGTATTGCCCATTTTTTTGCTCTTTAAAGGTCGGTGTGATGATTTGCCCGTTTAAGTTTTTTGGGTTAATAGATTTGAAATATTCTTGGGATGCTAGATTGATTAGAATATCATCACCTTGAGCCTTTAAAGCAGCGTTGATATGTTCGGTAATGAGATTGCCCCAAAATTCATACAGGTTTTTACCACGAATATTGTGAAACTTTGTTCCCATCTCCAAACGATAAGCTTGCATCAAATCAAGGGGGCGCAAAATCCCGTATAATCCTGATAACATTCGCAGATGAGCCTGTGCAAAGTTTACATCATCATCACTGAAACTATCAGCATCCATACCTTGATAGACATCACCACGAAATGCCCATAAAGCTTGCTTGGCATTATCGATTGTGAAAGGCGTTTGCCATGCTTGATAGCGAGCAACATTCAAATCGGCAAGTTTCATGGAGAGTTTCATCAATTCGGCAATATCAAAGCTGTCTTTTTCACGCAAAGCATCAATAAGTATTTGAGATTGTTGCAATGATTCAGGTTGGCTATGGATAGAGAAGGGTGCTTTTGCATCCATATCAAGTTTTTTGGCAGGCGAAATAACAATTAACATGCAGCTATCATGCGCATCTTGATTTACAGGTGCAAGCCTGACATGCTCACATCATGACGAATGTAAATATAAACGGCTGTTATATGACGCGTGCCATCAAGCTTGCGAAAAAAGGTGTCGGTCGCACACATCCCAATCCTCGTGTGGGCGCAGTGGTTGTAAATCATGGAAAGATTGTTGGGGAAGGCTGGCATCATAAAGCAGGTGAAGCACATGCTGAAGTGAATGCATTGCAAGCTGCTGGTGAGCAAGCTGTGGGCGGTTCGATATATGTTACGCTGGAGCCATGTGCTGGGCATGGTCGAACACCGCCTTGTACAGAAGCTATATTAAAGGCTGGGATTACACGTGTGGTATTTGCCTCAGCTGATCCCAACCCTGATATGGCGGGAGGCTCGCAGTTTTTGCAAGCCCAAGGCATTGATGTGCTTGGTGGCGTGATGGCAGATGAATCTGATGCTTTGAATGTGGCCTTCTTTCATTATATGAAAACGGGCATGCCGTATGTGATTGCCAAGGCTGCAATTTCATTGGATGGTAAGTTGGCTACACGCAACCATGATTCACAATGGATTACAGGTGAAAAAGCACGCAAACATGCACATAAAGTGCGGGCGATGAGTGATGCAATCGTGGTGGGTGCAGGTACGCTAAAAGATGATAACCCAT